>Ga0310695_10000504_pt1 | contig 101923 bp, 90 predicted proteins | sample RumenRJG_04DNA_FD_203882 | JGI IMG/M metagenome (GOLD analysis project Ga0310695, IMG submission 203882) | Bovine rumen microbial communities from Lethbridge, Alberta, Canada - RJG_04 (v2) (version 2) | ecosystem: Host-associated > Mammals > Digestive system > Stomach > Rumen | place: Canada...
ACAGGTATCTTCATCCAAGAAGGACTGATTGCAGGCACGTGGGACGGATTCGTGATTTTCCTCTACCATCTGCTGGCCATCGTCATTGTCTTTGTCTATACATTCGGCATGAGTTGGCTGGGCTATACGCTGATAGACAAACTGATACCCATGCGCGTCTCCGTCTATAGTGAGAAGGTTGGACTCGACTACAGCCAGCACGATGAGCACTACGGTCTGGCCCATGTCGGCGAACGGGAAATAGCGGAATACGAAGAGCATATCCGCGAGAAAGAGAAGAATACGTAAATTGTGAGGGTTGCCTGCGGCCAACACCTCATACCTGATTCAGGTATCAGGTGTCATTCAACTTCTGCCAGAGTTAGGAAAAGACAGCTTAATGTTACAAAATTACATTGTTACATTTTGTGTTTTTCCTGATTCCGTTGACTGTACGGGCAAGTACGACCAGACAGAGCCCCGACAAGCATCCCCCCGCCCTGATAGCCGGCACGGCCGACGTTAATAGTTGGCGACCTTCGTAGCGATGCCTCCCACGCTATAGTGCAAGACATCGCTGCGAGGTGTGCGAAGTATCGGAGTGAGGCTTGGAAGTAATCTCTTCCCCTCCTAACTAGGAGGGGAAGAAAATACTCAATTCGCGCAGTTTGTGCTGAAAATCGGCTGAAAAAACAACGAATCTTTTTGCAGTCTGCCGTTTTTTTCGTACTTTTGCAGCAACATTTAATAATTTACCGATATGATGAGAACTAACTACAAGAATCACTGGATGCTGGCCGCCATCCTTTTCTGCGGCCTCGTGATGATCTCTTGCAGCGATCAGCAGGGCATTATCGACAACCCCGTAACTCCTGAGCCTGAGCAGGCCTCGGCCAAGGATCCCGGCAAGTGGTGGATCGACGAGAACAACATGGACAAGTCGGTGAAGCCCGGCGACAACTTCTTCATGTACTGCATCGGCTCGTGGTGGAAGAACACGACCGTCAATCCGAAATCACATATCACTACGCGCCTCGATTTTATGAAGCCCAACTTCGACGATAAAGTGAGAAGCCTGACCGACGCCAATTATGCCATATTCAAGAGCCACCTGAAGTGGGCCGACCCCAATTCAGAGACTGCCGCCTCGGCCCAGAAACTCTATGACGACGTGTTGAAGCAGAGCGGACTGGAAGAGGCCAAGACATCCGCCGACGTGATGTGCGCCTACGGCAAGATGTGTGCGATGGGCGTGGGCTCATGCATCAAACTGCAGCCTTTCTGCCATGACAACAAGATCTGCCTCTATGTGGCCAACCCCGAGGGCTTTATCGAAGAAGTGGGCGGCCAGGCAAATACCACTCAGAGTGACAAACAGCCCTCGATCAGCCAGATCATCAACGAGAATCCCGATGTGATGGCCCACCTCGTGCCCATATGCGGCAAAGGCGGCACTCGTGGCATCCCCGAAGAATGGTCGTTTATCAAGTATATTCTCGACGGCATGGGCATCGATGCCACCCAGGTGTTTATCTATGAAGACATGGACAAGACGCCATTCCTGACCCCCATGTCTCCGATGGCGTTAATCTTGCTGCAATTGTGGCAGGGCAGCTTTAAAGACCAACCGGACGGTGCTGACATTCTGAAAAATATGGTCAAGTTATACCACAAAAATGACTATGGCTTCATCTCTCAGAAGACGAAGGAGGAGTATAACATCGAAATCAATAAGGACTACGAAAGATATAACAATGACCTAAACAACCTGGCAAGAACCCGGGGCGGCGACAACACCACGACCACCACGAAAACGTTGAGCCTCAAGGTGCTTGAACAGACCATGGAGCACGATTATCTGCCCTACCTGCGCTCCAAGATGGTGGCCGACCAACTCGTGCCTCCCGGCCTGAAAGAGGAATACCAGAAGTACTGCGACGAGATGAAAGGCGTCTTCGCACAGTGCATCAAGAACAACGACTGGCTGAGCGACGGCTCGAAGAAGAATGCCCTCGAGAAACTCGACGCCATGGTGTTCAATGTGGTCTATCCCGACAAGTGGTACACCGAGGGACTGACCGACTTCACGAAGAGCCAGTCGCTGCTCGAAGACATCTATACCATGCGCAAGGCCCGCCTCAAACTGATGAAGCAGCGCTTCTTCCTGGCGTATGCTGAGGAATACCGTTCAAAATACGACGCTAACTACGTCAACCGTCTTGCTTTCGGAAATGATAACCCCGAAGCCGTCAACGGTCACTCGATGAACAAGGAGCGCGTGAACGGCGTGGTCGCCAACATGGACGGCAGGTACGACGCCTTCGACATCGAGGAGGGCGCCCTCTACCGCAAGCCTGCCGAGCGCATACATATCTGGTAACACGCCAGCAAATATGCGAAACATCAGGTGGATAGGACTCAGCAGTGTGCAGCACTTCCTCGTGGATGGGCTGTGCATCTGCTGCATGTACCTGCTGACAGGCGTGTGCGACGACTATGACGAGAGTGCCTACGGCTTTCAGGCGTGGATGGATGCGGTGCTGGCATACAACGTGCTGGCCTTCATGTCGCAGCCGCTGACAGGCCTGCTGGCCGACCGTCTCGAGGCGCGCCATTGGCTGCTCATCCTGTCGGCGCTGCTGCTGACGCTGGCGGTGGCGGCGACCGCGCTGGCACCCTCGCCGATGGTGGTGGCGGTCCTGGCCGGGCTGGGCAACTCGCTCTTCCACGTGTGGGGCGGCAAGCAGACGGTGGTGAAGGCCGGCAACGACCCCAGGGCCCTGGGCGTGTTCGTGTCGATGGGCGCGCTGGGGCTGGCGGTGGGACTCGTCTACTGTTCGTGGCAGTTGCTCTACGTGCTGCTGCTGGCCTTCGTCGTGCTGTCTGTCGTGAATGTGCGTTCAGACCGAGGTCATGAGGCCTGCGCGACAGACGCCAGCCTCCCTGCGGACAACGGCATGGCCCCGCAGATACCCCGCCGCTGGCTGACGCCGCTGAACGTGTGGGTGGTCGTGGTGCTGCTGATGCTGTTCGTGGGCTATCGCTCATTCACGGGCGAGGTGTTCGCCAGGGGCATCCACAAGAGTCAGGCACTCATCCTGACCATCGGCGCCGTCTCGATGCTGGGTAAGATGGCCGGGGGCTGGCTGGTTTGCCGGCTGGGCATCCTGCGGCCGATGGCGGCGGTCGTGGCGGGGGTGGCGCTGTGCCTCCTCTTCAGGGGCGACAGTGTGGCAGTGCTGCTGGCCGGCATCTTCCTGATGAACACGACGATGCCCGTGACGCTCTACCTGGCCAACGACGTGCTGCCCGGGCGCGAGGGCCTGGCCTTCGGACTGCTGGCGGCGGCGCTGATACCAGGTTATCTGCTGGCGGACTATTTGTAACGAAGGGGTGATGATGCTGAGGATGCTGATGCTGCCGCTGGCGGCGACAATCGTGATAGAACTGGGCGTGCTCCTCTTCATCGGTGAGCGCCGCAGACGGGTGCTGCTGGCCTCGGTGGCGATAAACGTGCTGACGAACGTGCCGCTGAATCTCTACGCCGTCTATGAGACGCCAGAGGGCTGGGGCACGGTGGTGGCGGGCGAGGCGCTGGTGGTCGTGGCCGAGGCGCTGTGCTACCGGTGGCTGCTGGCCGACTGGCGACAGGCGTGGATCTACAGTCTGCTCTTTAATGCCATCAGTTTCCTCGCTGGTGAGTTGGTAGTGTTATTTTGTTTGTTATTCTAAATAGTAGTAGATGATGTTTACATTAGATGTTCTTCCGTATGATCCCACAGAGCGGGCGCGTCGGATTGTGAGACCCGTGATCAAGACCGTCCAGGACTCTCTGGACACCGTTATCGACACCATCAGCGAGACGAAGGAAGCCGTGGCAGACAGCACAGCCCAGTCGCAGTTGATCCTCGACTCGTCTGGCGCTGCCCAGAGCGAGGCCTCGCTGCTGCTGCCCGTGGCCATCGTCGCCCTCGCACTGGCCGGCTGCCTCTATCTGGCTTATATGTATCGGAAGCGTTACAGGTACTCGTAATAGTACCAATAGGTATTGCCGAACTGGTCTTCGACCTTGCCCTGACGCTCGGTCGCATCAGGATATTGTTTCTCCAGGTCCTGCAGGTTGCGCCAGTCCTCGTCGGTCACCGCATGATGGTATTCGACGACGGGGTCTGACCGCAGATGGGTGTAGAGCACCAGTGCCTCACGATAGTGCTTGGGCAGGTGGTCGTCGAGGGTGTAATACTTGCCGATCTCCCGGGCGAAACGGTCTATCTGCCGGTCTATGAGCAGGCCACAAAGCAGGTAGTCGGATGCGGGAGAGACGGTGGCGCGGGGGTGCGGTGGCGCGGAGGTACGAAGCGAGGTCGTGTCACGCCGCTGCAGCAGTTCCAGGAAACGGAGGGGCGACATCGGCTCAGCCGGGCGCCCGCCTAAAAACTTATATAGACTGTCCTCCGGACAATAGTACATCCTGACCTGCCCGTTGGTAGGCAGGATCTGCTTGACGTTGGCAGTGATCGGATACTCGAACAGTCGCTCACCCAACGCATTCACCCTGGCGAGGGCATACATGCGGAGCATCAGCAGGTTGGCATCGCTCTCATGGGAGTGTCTGCCCACCTCGAGTGCCTTCTCGTACCGGCCGTCGGCGAGCAGCGTCTCCGTGGTCATGCGATAGTGGTAGACGGCATTCGTATTGCCAGCCCACGCCACGCCGATGATCTGCAGCGCCATGAGGAGAGCGTTGATCCACATGGGTCGGGAGAAGAGCGAGAACGTGCTGGCAGCCTCCACCTCCTGCGCCATCTTCGCAATCCAGATGAAGATTCCCCACCCTGACAATACCAGCAGCGGCAGGATCCAGATCCAGGCGCTGACGCCCTCGTTGCTTTCGATCTGCTGACTGACCTCGGTGACGAGGGCGAGGAACATCATCGACGGCACATAGGTCAGCGCGTGGGTCCGTTTGTTGAGTCGGATAAAACTGTTGATGACCAGTTGGAGCCCCATCAGGCAGAAGGTGCCGACGAGTGCGCCCCAGATGGGATGGTAATGGGTGACTCCGCCACTGAGCACGTGCTGGGTCATGGCGAGTTGGTCTGCCTGGAAGAAGAAGAGCCAGCAGAAGGAGAACAGGACAAAAACGATAGCACACATCACACGGATGGTGATGGTGCTACCGTTTCTCATTGGATGATTGTAATTCATTTCATTACACTTTTCGCAGGACGACGGCAGAGCGGGCCGGGATGTAGAGTTTCAGCCACTCCTTGTGATCCTTGACGTAGAGCGGGTCGTAGTTCGTCAGATGCGTCATCGTATCATCGGCAAAGCCGTTGCCGCCAAAGTCCTTAGAGTCGGTGTTGAGCACCACCTCGTAAGAGCCCGTGGGCACGAGGAAGCCGTAATCGGTATAGGAGCGCGTCGGCGAGAAGTTGAACACGAAGACGAGGTTGCCGCGCATGAAGCAGAGCACCTGGTCGCCGTCGTCGTGCCAGATCTCCTGCACGGGCGTATCCTGGAAATTCTTCTCCGACTTGATGACCTTGAGCATCTCACGGTCGAAGTCGCCGAGCCAGTGGTAGCAGAGGTCCTTGTTGTCGACGAGGTTCCACTGTCGGCGGGCATACTTGTACGACCAGCCGTTACCCTCGCGCGGGAAGTCGATCCACTCGGGATGTCCGAACTCATTACCCATGAAGTTCAGGTAGCCGCCGTTGATGGCTGCAGCGGTCACCAGGCGGATCATCTTGTGCAGGGCGATGCCGCGCTGCACCATATCGTTAACATCCTTCTTGGCGAAGTGCCAGTACATGTCGGCGTCGATGAGGCGGAAGATGATGGTCTTGTCGCCCACGAGTGCCTGGTCGTGCGACTCGCAGTAAGAGATGGTCTTCTCGTCGGGACGGCGGTTCTTGACCTCCCAGAAGATGGAGCACACGTTGATGTCCTCATCGCGTACCTCTTTAATAGTCTTGATCCAGTAGTCGGGGATGTTCATCGCCATGCGGTAGTCGAAACCGTAGCCGCCGTCCTCAAACTTCGCAGCGAGACCGGGCATGCCGGAGACTTCCTCGGCGATGGTGATGGCGTTGGGGTTCTCCTCGTGGATGAGTTTGTTGGCAAGCGTCAGATAGCAGATGGCATTGTCGTCCTCGTGGCCGTTGAAGTAGTCGCCGTAGCCGCCGAAGGCCTCACCCAGACCGTGAGAGTAGTAGAGCATCGAGGTGACACCGTCGAAGCGGAAGCCGTCGAAGTGGAACTCACCCAGCCAATAGCGGCAGTTAGACAGCAGGAAGTGCAACACCTCATCCTTACCATAGTCGAAGCAGAGGCTGTCCCATGCCGGATGCTCATGGCGGTCGCCGGGATAGAAGAATTGGTTGGGATCGCCAGCCAGATTGCCCAGACCTTCGACCTCATTCTTGACAGCATGCGAGTGAACGATGTCCATGATGACGGCGATACCCATCTTGTGTGCCGTATCAATCATCTCCTTCAGGTCCTCAGGCGTGCCGAAGCGTGAACTGGGAGCGAAGAACGAAGACACATGGTATCCGAAAGAGCCGTAGTAAGGATGCTCCTGGATGGCCATGACCTGTATGGCGTTATAGCCATCCTTCTTGACCCGCGGCAGCACATTCTCCGTAAACTCCTTGTAAGTACCCACCTTCTCGGCGTCCTGCCCCATGCCGACGTGGCACTCGTAGATGAGCAGAGGTGACTTGGAGGGCTTGAAGGTTTTCTTCTTCCACACATAGGGTTTCTCCGGGTTCCATACCTGGGCGGAGAAAATCTTTGTCTGGTCATCCTGTACCACGCGGCGGCACCAGGCGGGGATGCGCTCGCCCTCGCCACCATTCCATTTCACCTTCATCTTATAGAGTTGGCCGTGCTTCAGGGCCTTCTCCGAGAGTTTCAGTTCCCAGTTGTCGGTGCCGGCGATGCGCTTGCAGCGGTATTTCTCGGTCTCCTGCCAGCCGTTGAAGTCGCCAATCAGGTAGATGTCTGTGGCATTGGGAGCCCACTCGCGGAACACCCAGCCCTTCGGCAGTTTGTGAAGTCCGAAATAGAAGTGGCCTGATGCAAAGTCGGTAAGTTTCTTCTTGCCATTCTGAGTCAGTTGATTGATCTTCCACACAGCGTGTTCGTGACGGCCGCGGATAGCATCCTCGAAGGGTTCCAGCCAAGAGTCGTTACGTACCAGTCCGATATGCGGATTCTCGGGTTCTTTCACAGTTTTCTTCACGGCTACTTTCTTGACGGCAGGTTTCTTTGCCGTTGTTTTCTTTGCAGGCGCTGCAGCATTCTTAGCGGCAGGCTTCTTGGGGGTAGTTTCTTTCTTTGCCATATTGATTTGATGTTTCGTTATTTCGGGATTACGTTATGATGTTATTTCGCCATTTCGTCATGACGAGTTACTGAGCCTTCACCTTGAAAATGGCTTTCTTGATTTCCGGAGCATCAGTGATGCAGGGCATGTGACCGTCCTGGGGGAAGAAGATAGCGAACTGTCCCGGCTGTACGGTGACGAACGTCTGCGGCTGGGTGTCGCCATACTTCGTGATGTCCTTCTCTGCATTGTACTCGAAGGCGGGCAGGTCGCAGAGGGGCGTATAGCCGAAGGTCTCTGCGGCTGAGACGGGGATCTGGATGTCAATCATCTCGATGTGGGTCTCGAGGAAGGCCGTCTCCTTCGTACGCTGCTTGGCTACCTGCAGGTTCAGGAAGAGGTCCTTGTCCTTGATGGGATACTTGCCAGGCTCCATCGTCTGGAGGTCGTTGGCGTTCAGGAATGCTACCACGTCGGCAAACAACGGGTTCAGCGAAGCATAGTTGCTTAGGTTCTCAATAGTGTCGATAATCATTATAGTTTGAAATTTGAAGTTTGAAATTTTAATTCACAGACCGGTGGCCGCGGGTGTAGGTGCCTTGGCGGATGATATTGCCGTTGCGGTCTTTCTCGATGAACTTGCCATCACGCACATCGTCTACATAGGAGCCTTCGAAACGGTTGCCGTCCTTATCCTCCTCGATGGCAGGGCCGTTGCGCTTGCCGTCCTTCATGTGGCCCTTGAACTTAGAGCCGTCGGCGAAACGCATGATGCACTCGCCGTTGGTCTTGCCGTTCTTGAAGAGGCCCTCCACGGTGTCGCCGTTTTTCTTCGTCAGTTTACCCCGGCCTTCCTGCTGGTCATGGCGCCACTGGCCGGTGTACATATCGCCATTCTTCCAGATGAAGGTGCCCATGCCCTGCTTGTCGCCATTGACAAACGCGCCCGAGTACCTGTCGCCGTTCGCATAACTGAAGATGCCAGTGCCCGTGCGGTTGCCGTTCACATAGTCACCTTCGTACACGTCGCCATTCTGGAACTTATAGATGCCCTTGCCGTTCATCTCGTCGTGGGCCCACTGTCCGGTGTAGGTGTCACCATCGGCATAGCGGAAGGTACCCTTGCCCGAACGCATGTTGTCTTTCCATTCACCCTTGTAGGAAGAGCCGTCGCCCCAGTCGAAGAGACCCTGGCCGTGTTTCTTGTCGTTCAGCCATTCGCCGTCGTAGAAGGCTCCGCTGGCAAACGTATAGCGGCCCTTGCCCGAACGCATGTCCTTGAACCACTCGCCGTCGTACTTGTCGCCGTTGAAGTAGTACATGATACCATGTCCGTGCTGGTAGTCGCGGAACCACAGCCCCTCATAGCGGTTGTTGTTGGCAAAGAAGTAGATGCCCTGTCCGTGCTGCTGGTCCTGGAACCATTCGCCCTCATACTTCTCGCCGTCGGTGAAGACATAGGTGCCATAGCCCTGTCGCTTGCCCTTCTCGTATTCACCTTCGTACACATTACCGTTCTTATAGACTGTGCGGCCTTTGCCATGAGGCTTGCCGGCCTGTAATTCTCCGTTGTAGTCGCCCCCATCCTTGGTCTTGGAAGTACCAAGCGTCATCTTCTGCGCACCAACCGGCAGCAGGAGTGAAAGAGCCAATATTGTAGTGATGTATCGTTTCGTTGTCATGAGTAGTCATTTGAAAATTGTTGCAAATTTACTAATAATTTCGTAGCCGCCCAAACTTTTCCATATAATTTAACGATAAAACAAAGTTTTTTCATTACCTTTGCAACCAGTATGAAGTATATTGGTATAATTCCCGCCCGTTACGCCTCGACGCGTTTTCCGGGCAAGCCGCTGGCAGTGCTGGGCGGCAAGACAGTGATCCAGAGAGTCTATGAACAGGCCGTCAGCGTGCTGCCCGAGGCCTATGTAGCCACCGACGACGAGCGTATCTTCGCCTGTGTCGAAGCCTTTGGCGGACGGGCCGTCATGACGCGCACAGACCACAAGAGTGGTACCGACCGCATCGAGGAGGCGATGGCGAAGATCGAGGAAAAAGAAATGAATATCGAGGAAGGAGGAAGAAGGAAAGAGGAAGGAGATGGCCTGGTGGTGATCAACATTCAGGGCGATGAGCCTTTCGTGCAGCCTTCACAGATAGAGACACTCATGCATCTCTTCGACGATCCGTCGACACAAATCGGCACCCTGGGGAAGCCCTTCGAGACGATAGAGGCCGTGCGCAATCCCAATTCCCCCAAGATCGTGGTCGACCATCGGGGCTTCGCCCTCTATTTCAGCCGTAGTGTCATCCCGTTCGTCAGAGGTGTCGAGGCAGACGACTGGCTCCCCCACTACCCCTTCCTGAAGCATCTGGGCGTGTATGCCTATCGGCGGGATGTCCTTGCGGAGGTCACCCGGCTGCCTCAGAGTCCGCTGGAGAAGGCAGAGAGTCTGGAGCAACTGCGCTGGCTGGAAAACGGCTATCGCATCCGCGTGGGACTGACCCATGTCGAGACGGTCGGCATCGACACGCCAGAAGACCTGATGCGGGCTGAAGCGTTCCTTTCGAAGCAGTTGTAGAAACGAGAACGCAAAAAACTTATTAATAATGTGCGATAAAAGAATTATTTTTAGTACCTTTGCACCCTGAAAAAAGAATAAGGTATAGAAAATAGTAAAGATGGAAACAACAGCAATACTGCTTCTGCACTGCCCTGACCAGCAGGGTATCATCTCGGAAGTGACGAAATTCATCACGGATAACAAAGGAAACATCGTCTACCTTGACCAATATGTGGACAAGGTTGAAGGCATGTTCTTCATGAGAATAGAATGGGAGTTGGAGGGCTTCCTCATCCCCCGCGACAAACTCTACGACTACATCACGACGCTCTACGCCCAGCGCTACAAGATGAAGTTCTCGCTCTACTACAGCGACAAGCGTCCGAGGATGGCCATCTTCGTGAGTAAGATGAGCCACTGCCTGTACGACCTCCTGGCGCGCTGGAAGGCGGGAGAGTTCAACTGTGACATCCCCTGCATCGTGTCGAACCACGAGGATCTGCGATATGTGGCCGACCAGTTCGGCATCCCCTACTACGTGTGGAGCATCAAGAAGGACCACTCGAACAAGGAGGAGGTGGAGAAGGCAGAGATGGAACTGCTGAAGAAGGAGGACATCTCGTTTATCGTGCTGGCGCGCTATATGCAGATTATCTCCGACGAGATGATCGCCGAATACCCGCACCACATCATCAACATCCACCACTCGTTTCTGCCGGCCTTCATCGGTGCGAAGCCTTACCATCAGGCCTACGAGCGCGGAGTGAAGATTATCGGGGCCACTTCGCATTATGTGACCGCTGAATTGGATGCCGGCCCTATCATCGAACAGGATGTGACGCGCATCACGCATAAGGACACGCCGGAGAGTCTGGTGCTGAAGGGCAAGGACCTGGAGAAGATCGTGCTCTCGCACGCCGTCTCGAAGCATATCCAGCGGAAAATCCTGACATACAAGAATAAGACGATTATTTTCTCATGAACGTAGCAATAGTCAAATATAATGCGGGGAATGTCTATTCGGTGGTGAATGCACTGCGCCGGATGGGTATCGAACCATTGCTGACGGATGACGCTGAGGCGCTGAAGAAGGCAGACCGTGTGATGTTTCCTGGACAGGGACATGCGGGCGAGGCGATGGACTACCTGAGAGCCAGACGGCTCGACGAGGTGATCCGCGACCTGAAGCAGCCCGTGTTCGGCATCTGCGTGGGCCAGCAACTGCTGTGCAAGCACTCCGAAGAGGGCGACACCGACTGTATCGGTATCTTCGACGCAGAGGTGAAGCGTTTCCAGCCTGAGCGCCATGAGGACAAAGTGCCTTGTATGGGATGGAACGAGTTAGAGGTAAGAGGTAAGTGGAGAGAGGTAAGAGATTACCAAGTGTCCCCACTATTGGAAGGACTGGGCGAGAAGCCGTATGTGTATTTCGTACATAGTTACTATGTGCCGGTATGCGAGGAGACCATCGCGACGGCGGACTATATCCTGCCCTACTCGGCCTCGATGCACAAGGACAATTTCTACACCTGCCAGTTCCACCCCGAGAAGAGCGGAAAGGTAGGAGAACAGATACTCAGGAACTTTCTGAGCTTATAGTTGTTTATAGTTTATAGATGATTACCTGTAGAGGATGAAAATAGAACTGATACCTGCCATAGATATTATCGGAGGCCAGTGCGTGAGACTGACCAAGGGTGACTACGACCAGAAGACCGTATACAGCGACTCGCCTGCCACGATGGCAAAGGAGTTCGAGGCATTGGGCTTCCAGCGTCTGCACGTGGTGGATCTCGACGGTGCAAAGTCGAAGCATTTAGTCAACGATGCCGTGCTAAAGGCGATTACCACAGAGACAAACCTAACGGTGGACTTCGGCGGTGGCATCAAGACCAACGAGGATATTGAGAAGGCTTTTGCCTCAGGTGCAGCAATGGTGACCATCGGCTCCATTGCCGTCACACAGCCCGAACTGTTCATGGGTTGGTTGTCGACATATGGTGCTGAGCGCATCATCCTCGGTGCCGACGTCAGGCACGGGAAGATCAGCATCAACGGCTGGAAAGAAGACTCCAGCGAGGATCTCCTGCCCTTCCTCAGGAAATATGTGGACGCAGGCGTGAAGAATGTGCTCTGCACAGAGATCTCGAAAGACGGTACCCTCGCAGGACCCGCCATCGACCTCTACCGGCGCATCATGGAGACCTATCCCGAACTGCACCTCATCGCCAGCGGCGGGGTGTCGTCAAAAGAAGACATCGAGGCCCTCGACGCAGCAGGCATACCGGCTGTCGTCTTCGGCAAAGCCATCTACGAAGGGCGGATCGACCTGAGGGAGGTTCGTAGCTTATAGTTTATGGTTTAAAGTTTATAGTTTATAGTTGAGAGTTCAAATCATAAAGCTTAAAGCTTAAAGTTCAAAACTCAAAACTCAAAGTTAAATAAAATGGGTTTAGCAAAGCGAATCATACCTTGTCTGGATGTGAAGGACGGTGAGACCGTCAAAGGCACGAACTTCGTGAACCTGCGGAGTGCGGGCGATCCTGTGGAACTGGGCAAGGCCTATAGTGATCAGGGCGCCGACGAACTGTGCTTCCTCGATATCACCGCCTCGTTCGAGGGTCGTAAGACCTTCACGGAGATGGTGACAAGGGTGGCGCAGGAGATCAATATCCCGTTTACCGTTGGCGGCGGCATCAACGAACTGGCCGACGTGGAGCGACTGTTGTATGCCGGTGCCGACAAGGTGAGTGTGAACAGCGCCGCCATCCGCCGACCGGAACTGATCAACGAGATCACCAGTCGTTTCGGCTCTCAGGTGTGTGTCTGTGCCATCGATGCCCGTCTGGATGAAGACGGCTGGCACTGTTATCTGAAGGGCGGTCGTGAGCGTACGGAACGCGGCCTCTTCGAGTGGGCCCATGAGGCACAGGAGCGCGGTGCAGGAGAGATCCTCTTCACCTCGATGAATCACGACGGTGTGAAGGAGGGTTATGCCAACGAGGCCCTGCGCGAACTGGCCGACAACCTCTCCATCCCCATCATCGCCAGCGGCGGTGCAGGCTGTAAGGAGCATTTCCGCGATACGTTCATCGAAGGACACGCCGACGCGGCCCTCGCTGCCAGCGTGTTCCACTTCGGCGAGATACCCATACCGGAACTGAAACAGTATCTTCGCGGAGAAGGGATTAACGTGAGGATTTAGTTTTTGTTTACAGTTTACAGTTTACAGATGATTACATCTAACAAAGATATGAATATAGATTTTGAGAAATGTGGCGGGCTGGTGCCGGCTATCATACAGGATGCTGAGACGAAGAATGTGCTGATGCTCGGCTATATGAACGAAGAGGCTTATCAGAAAACCCTCGATACGAAAAAGGTGACGTTCTGGAGCCGTTCGCGCAACTGTCTGTGGACAAAGGGTGAGACAAGTGGTAACTTTCTCGACCTCATTGACATCAAGGTAGACTGCGACAACGACACGCTGCTGGTCAAGGCGCACCCTCACGGACCTACCTGTCATACGGGTACGGATACGTGTTGGGGAGAAGAGAATACGAGTAGTGTGGAGTGTGGAGTGAGGAGTGAGAATACTCTGCTTTTCCTGAAGGAGTTGCAGGACTTTATCGACAAGCGGCATGAGGAGATGCCTGAGGGGAGTTATACGACAAAACTGTTTAAGGATGGTGTGAAGCGTATCGCCCAGAAGGTGGGTGAAGAAGCCCTTGAGACCGTCATCGAGGCCTGCACAGGCACGAAGGAGCAACTGACCTATGAGGCTTCTGATATGCTCTACCATCTCATCGTGCTGCTGACGGCCAAAGGCCTTCGTATCGAGGACCTCGTAGAGGAACTGCATCGTCGTCATGATCCCAACTGGGACAAACAGCGTCGCGAAGCCAAAGCGGCTGGAACAATGAAATAATCAGATATGAGAAAGGTGTTTAGTTTACAGTTTACAGTTTACAGTTTACAGATGATATGCTTGCATGCCCATCTGCAGCCGTTACATGTAATCATCTGTAAACTGTAAACCGTAAACAGTAAACAAAAAAAAAAGATGGCACTGATCAGTTATAAGAACGCGAATATCTACCAGCGGCACGGTATCTGTGTATTGAAGAACGTGAACCTGCAGGTTGACGAGGGACAGTTCATCTATCTCATCGGACGAGTGGGCTCTGGTAAGACCACACTGATGCGTACGCTCTACTGCGAGTTGGAGATGGACGAGGCCGACGAGGCGATGGTGCTCGGACACGACCTGCTGACCATCCGTCAGAAGGAGATCCCCGCCCTGAGAAGGGAGATGGGTGTCGTGTTCCAGGACTTCCAGTTGTTGGCCGACCGTACGGTATACAAGAACCTGGAGTTCGTATTGAAAGCCACTGGTTGGAAGAAGAACGACGGCATTGAGGATCGCATCGCAGAGGTGCTGGAGGCAGTGGACATGGCCGACAAGGGAGATCGCATGCCCTTCGAACTCTCCGGTGGTGAGCAGCAGCGTGTGGCCATCGCCCGTGCAATTCTCAACAAGCCGAAACTGATCCTGGCCGACGAGCCCACCGGCAATCTCGACCCAGAGACGTCGGACACGATCATCAAACTGCTCTTCGACATTGCCGCCAAGGGTACGGCCGTCGTCATGTCGACCCACAACCTGCCGATGATCAAGGAGAACCCCAGCATCATCTATCGTTGTCAGGACGAGCGGATGGAGGAGATCACAACCGACTTCCACCACCTGGTGATGGTCGACGACACGCCTGATACCGATGAGATAACCGTCCGCTATTCAGAGAGAATGGAGATCTGAAGAAGGTGAAAAGGTGTAAAGGTGAAAAAGTGTAAAAATAGAATATAAAATAGCATAATTATGAAAGTGATGAAATTCGGCGGTACGTCCGTCGGCACACCCCAGAGAATGAAAGAGGTGACAAAACTGGTCACCAAGTCGGGAGAGCCCGTATTCGTGGTCCTCTCCGCCATGTCAGGTACCACCAACTCACTGGTGGAGATCTCTGACTACCTGTATAAGAAGAACCCGGACGGTGCCAACGAGGTCATCAACCGTCTGGAGCAGAAGTACGCCAAGCACGTGGAGGAACTCTACAGCACAGAAGAGATGAAGGCTGCCACCCGTGAGTTCCTGCATGGCGAGTTCGAATACCTGCGCTCGTTCACCAAGGAACTGTTCACCAGTTTCGAGGAGAAGAGCATCGTGGCCCAGGGTGAAATCATCTCTACCAATATGGTGGTGAACTACATGAAGGAACAAGGCATCAACGCCGTGCTGCTGAATGCCCTTGACTTCATGCGCACAGACAAGAACGCAGAGCCCGATCCCATGTATATCCGTGAGAAACTGAAGCCCATCCTTGCAGAGAACGAAGGGGCACAGGTGTATCTCACCCAGGGATTCATCTGCCGCAATGCCTATGGCGAGGTCGACAACCTGCAGCGTGGTGGTTCAGACTACACCGCCTCACTCATCGGCGAGGCTATCAGCGCTGAGGAGATCCAGATCTGGACCGACATCGACGGCATGCACAACAACGACCCGCGTGTGGTCGAGAAGACAGACCCCGTACACCAACTGCACTTCGAGGAGGCCGCCGAGTTGGCCTACTTCGGAGCCAAGATCCTCCACCCCACCTGCATCCAGCCTGCTAAGTATGCCGGCATCCCCGTACGTCTGCTGAACACGATGGATCCCGACGCTGAGGGTACGACCATCTCGAACAAGACCGAATACGGTAAGATCAAGGCCATCGCCGCCAAGGATAATATCACAGCCATCAAGATCAAGTCGAGCCGTATGCTCCTGGCTACAGGTTTCCTGCGTAAGGTGTTCGAAATCTTCGAGAGTTACCAGACGAGTATCGACATGATCTGCACCTCAGAGGTGGGCGTGTCGATGAGTATCGACAACTCAGCCCATCTGGGAGAGATCGTCGACGAATTGAAGAAATATGGTACGGTGACCGTCGATACGAACATGTGTATTGTCTGTGTGGTGGGCGACCTCGACTGGTCGAACATCGGCTTTGAGACCCTCGCCCTCGACGCCCTAAAGGATATCCCTGTGCGTATGGTCAGTTACGGAGGCTCGAACTATAACATCTCTTTCCTCATCCGTGAGGAGGACAAGAAGCGTGCCCTGCAGAATCTGAGCAATACGATCTTTTATAAGAAATGAGGTTAAGAAGGTAGAGAAGTGGTTATAGACCACGATAACTTCCTTAAACCTCCTATTAACTCCCATAAAAAGGAACATATGGCAAAAGGAGTATTTCCTATAGACAAACTGCAGTCGATCGAGACACCGTTCTACTACTACGACACGGAGTTGTTGCGCGAGACACTCCGCAGCATCAATACGGAGGCACAGAAGCATGAAGGCTTCGTCGTACACTATGCCGTCAAAGCCAATGCCAATCCACGCATCCTCCGCATCATCCGTGAGGCAGGACTGGGTGCCGACTGTGTCAGCGGCGGCGAGATCGAGACTTCCGTGAAGGCAGGGTTCCCTGCTTCGAAGATCGTCTATGCCGGTGTGGGCAAGGCCGACTGGGAGATCAACCTCGGACTCGACAACGACATCTTCTGTTTCAATGTCGAGAGTATTCCCGAGTTAGAGGTCATCAACGAACTGGCTGCTGCCAAAGGCAAGGTGGCCCGTGTGGCTTTCCGCCTGAATCCCAACGTAGGAGCCCATACCCATGCGAACATCACCACTGGTCTGGCCGAGAACAAGTTCGGCATTGCCATGCGCGACATGCTCAGCGTGATCGGCGAGACAGAGAAACTGGCAAACGTGAAATTCGTAGGCCTGCACTTCCATATCGGTTCGCAGATTCTCGACATGGGCGACTTTGAAGCCCTTTGCAACCGTGTCAACGAACTGCAGGACGAACTCGACCGTCATCGCATCCATGTGGAGCATATCAACGTAGGTGGCGGACTGGGAGTCGACTACGCCCATCCCAACCGGGTACCGATACCCGACTTCAAGGCCTACTTTGACACCTATGCCAGGAAGTTAAAACTGCGTCCCGGTCAAACACTCCATTTCGAACTCGGCCGTGCTGTCGTCGCTCAATGCGGTTCACTTATCACGCGTACCTTATATATAAAAGAAGGAGCCGTGAAGAAATTTGCTATTGTCGATGCCGGATTCACTGACCTGATTCGTCCCGCCCTCTATCAGGCCTACCATAAGATAGAGAATATCACCAGTGATGAACCCACGGAGGCCTATGATGTCGTAGGTCCTATCTGTGAGTCAACAGACGTCTTTGCCAAACAGACCGACCTGAACCGTGCCAAGCGTGGCGACCTGCTCGCCATCCGCTCTGCCGGTGCCTACGGTGAAATCATGGCCTCTCAGTATAACCTGCGCCGACTACCGCAGGGCTATATGAGCGATGACATTTAATTTTTGCAAAACATGAACACAACACAGCATCCTTTCTCAGTCGTTATGGCCGTCTGCGACCAAGCCCATGACCTGGAACAAAACCTGCCTGCGTTCCTCACACAGGAGTATGAGCCAGGCTATGAGGTCATCGTCGTCGACGAAACGTCAACAGACGATACACCCAACGTACTGAAGTTGCTGAAGAATGATTACGAGCACCTCTACACTACCTTCCTGCCCAAACCAAGCGCTCAGTTATTCCGTCAGAAGTTAGCCTTTAACATCGGCATCAAAGCATCTCATAATGACTATATTATCATGACGAAGATTAATTTTCCTCCTCGTGATACAGATGTCTTCAAGGCTATTTCAGAAGTACTCGATCAGAAGGCGGACCTCACCTTAGGCTATTTGACGAAGAAGCGCATCCGTCTGCAACCCTTCGACACCGTCGCAGAGGCAGAGGGACATATCCGAAGACTTGAACGGCGTATCAGCAAGGTGCGTGAACGAAAGAGCGGGAACTATGTTTGGGGGCGTTACAACTTCATCATCCTACGGAAGGACTGCGCCGTCGACATACTGAAACTTTTCGAACAAAACATCTCTGCATCCGAACTCTTCGGCATCCGGTTGGGGATCCTTTGGAAGAATTTCATCCGGCGCTCATCCACCACCCTGCTCTATACAGAATAGCATCTCTCAAGATCAGTACTCCCATGAAAGTCCTGTTTGTCTATCAGAAATCCGAATCGCTCATCAGTCAGCATGTCAACATGTTGACCGATGGATTACGACAGAGTGCTACGATAGACACTGCCGACACTGTGAGTGCCATCCGTAAGGCGGTGAAGGAACAGGAGCCCGACATCATCCATTGTCACGGCTGTCCTTCTGTCTCTGCCACTCGTGCCATCCTCAGTGCTGTCAATAAAGGTGTACGTCTGGTGCTCACGCTGCACGGACAGATGGAGCCTTGGACGACAGACACCAGCCACAAGGCACCTGCCATCTACTGGCGCAAGAAACTCATCCATCGCGCTTATGCGGTCATCCTACTCGGCCGGCTCGAACTGACCAACTTCCAACGTCTCGGCTGGAACCGTCGTACGGAGGAGATACACAATGCCGTCACCACCAACACCATCAGTGGTCAGGAGATGTGCACTGCTACCTTCGCCATTTACCAGAAGGTGATGGACTCCAATACGCTCGAACTGATGGACGAGCCGACAGCCCGCATGCTGAAGGCCATCATCAAGATCGGTATCATGGGCGACCGTCGTTGGACCGTCGTCCTGCCCTCTGAGGATGTCAACTGGCGACATCTGTTCCTGTATGCCGAACACGAGCATATCCGAAACTACGTTGACTACGGCATCAACATCCTCGGACTCACTGTACCCAACATCGACACAACGCGCATCGCCGCCTACTTCCCAGACAACTACGAGACACCTAGACCTATCCGTGAGAAGGTGGGCGACTACAAGGGTAAGGAGACCGACTACCTGCTGCGTATCATTCATCAGATTCGCCAAAAGCCCCTCTTGCTTCATCTCATCGAACTGACCCGTGAACTCTATCGCGACACCGTCGACGACGATCAACTCGCAGAAGGACTGGCAGAGAAGAAACTCACCGCCTTCACACGGTCACTCATGCAGGTACTCGACGAGCAGACGGCTCTCGACGAAGGCTACATGCCCCTGCCGCCAGCCGATAACCGGTTGACGCAACAGATACGCCGGCAACTAGAAAACCATCTGAACATTGAAGATTAAAGATTGAACATGAACACCGACATGCACTACCTGCAACTGCTATCGCAGTCGTTCCCCAACATCGCAGAGGCTTCGACAGAGATCATCAACCTAGAGGCCATCATGAACCTGCCCAAAGGCACGGAGCACTTCCTGGCCGACCTCCACGGTGAGAGCGAGGCTTTCCAGCACGTACTGAAGAATGCCTCAGGCAACATCAAGCGCAAGGTGAACGAACTCTTCGGCAACGACATCCGCGAGTCGGAGAAGAAAGAACTCTGCACGCTCATCTACTACCCTGAACAGAAACTCGAACTCATCAAGGCCCAGGAAGAGGATCTCGACGACTGGTACCGCATCACTATCCACCAGTTGGTGAAGGTGTGTCGCGATGTCTCGTCGAAGTACACCCGCTCGAAGGTGCGCAAGTCACTCCCACAGGACTTCTCCTATATTATCGAAGAATTGCTCCACGAGAGCCTGGGCGACAGCGACAAGGCTGCATACGTCAGCGTCATCGTCAATACGATTATCTCCACGGGGCGGGCAGACGACTTCATCGTGGCCATCTGCAACGTCATCCAGCGCCTGGCCATCGACCAATTGCATATTCTGGGCGACATCTATGACCGTGGCCCTGGCGCCCATAAGATTATGGATACCCTGCGCCAGTATCACTCGTGGGACATCCAGTGGGGCAACCACGACATTCTCTGGATGGGAGCCTCGGCAGGCAACAACGCCTGCATCTGCAATGTGCTCCGTCTCTGTCTGCGCTACGCCAATCTCGCCACCATCGAGGAATACGGCATCAACCTCGTGCCGCTGGCCACTTTCGCCCTCGACACCTACGGCGACGATCCCTGCGAAGAATTCATCCCCAAGGTATTGGCCGACAACCAGCAACTCGACGAGAAGACACTGCTGCTCACTGCACGTATGCACAAGGCCATCGCCGTCATCCAATTCAAGGAGGAGGCCAAGATCTTCCGCCGTCATCCAGAGTGGCAGATGGACGACCGTTGCCTCTTCGACAGTGTCGACTATGAGCAGGGCATCTGCCATCTCGATGGGAAGGACTACGAGATGAAGAGTTGCCACTTCCCCACCATCGACCCGGCATCACCCAACAGCCTCACAAACGAGGAGAAGGACCTCATGGACAAACTGCACCACTCCTTCCGTATCTCCGAGAAATTGCATAAGCACATCCGCACGTTACTCTCCCACGGTTGCATGTACACCGTCACCAATTCCAACCTCCTCTTCCACGCCTCCATCCCTCTCTGCGATGACGGTTCGCTGAAAGAGGTCGAGATCTTCCCTGGCAACCGTTACAGCGGCAAGGCCCTCATGCATAACATCGGCATGATGATCCGCGCCGCCTTTGAGTCGGGTGTCGACAAGGAGTTGCAGGTGTTCCCACGCGACTATGCCCGCGACTACTTCCTCTACCTCTGGTGCGGTAAGGACTCCCCACTGTTCGATAAGTCGAAGATGGCCACCTTTGAGCGCTATTTCCTCAAAGACAAGGATACTTATAAGGAAGAAAAGGGTAACTACTTCAAGTTACGTGACTCTGCCGAGATCTGCGACCGCATCCTCGATGCTTTCGAGGTGAAGGGCGAGAACCGCCATATCATCAACGGCCACGTGCCCGTCCATGCCTCCAAAGGTGAGAACCCCATCAAGGCCGGCGGCCGGCTGATGGTCATCGACGGCGGATTCTCCGAGGCCTATCACAACGAGACGGGCATTGCCGGCTATACCCTCGTCTACCACTCCCGCGGTTTCCAACTCGTGCAGCACGAACCGTTCACTTCAGCCCGTGATGCCATCGTCCGCGAGACCGACATCAAGTCGACCACCCAGATTGTCGAGATGTCATCCCACCGTATGCTCGTTGCCGACACAGACAAGGGCGAGGAACTACGCACTCAGATCGCCGATCTGAAACAACTCCTCTACGCCTACCGCCACGGCATCCTCAAGGAGAAGCGCAGTTAACGGCATCCGACGTACTACAATTAATCAAATCATCCTTTCTTGTAAGGTGAGACAAAGAACCTTAGTGGTTTGAGGGGTAATGCGGAAGCGGTGGTCGGTTCGAATGCCAACAAGCCAGATAATATCACCATGGGCATCGGTAACTACCAACTGACGACGTTTCTCCAAGATTGATCGTTTGCAGTCTGTCAGGACATCGCTCACAAGTTTGTGTCCCTCCATGCCGAAAGGACAAAACGAGTCACCGGATTGTATAGGACGGATGGTCAGAGGAAATGTAACCTTTTCTTTATCCAAAGTAGCGCAATTGCCTAATTTAGAGATAGATATATCACCATTAAATTTCACTTCTATCCTTAGATTTTCCGTCAGACGATAGTATCCAGGCTCGGGAATTACAAGCGGTTTCATCGGCTGTTGAATAGGCTCTACCACGATAGACTCACGGTCAATGGCCAACGTATGGGTAGCGGAAGAGAAAATGCGGCCAGGCTCGTCGTTAAGATGAGTAAGAATCTGTTCTATCTGGGTGCGGTTGAAGCCGAAGGGGGTCAGATGTTCGTGAAGCAAGCAAAGAGGAGACGGAAAGTCTTTGACGGCAGAAAGGGACAGAGTCGCACCTTGTGGACTTTCTCCTTGTACTTCATGAGTGCTAAAATTACTGTTGTAGACCTTCTCGGCTTCGGAGAGGTAGTAAGCAGAACGGGCGATGTTGTCTGAGGCTCCGGGATATAACTTTTCGAGAAACGGCAACAACTGCAGGCGAATCTTATTACGCAACACATCAGCCTGCAGGTTGGTAGAGTCAGTGACATAGTCCTGTCCGATGGAATGGAGATATTCCTCAATCTCCTGGCGACTGATACCCAGCAGCGGACGGACAATATGACCATTACGGGGACGGATGCCCGTGAGTCCATGAATGCCAGCCCCACGCAGGAGGTTCATGATCAGGGTCTCCACCGCATCGTCACGATGATGGGCCACACAGACCGTCTCGGCCCCGGTATCATCGCGTAATTGATGGAAATAACGATAGCGAAGTTCGCGTGCAGCCATCTCAATGCTTACTTGATGGATAGAGGCGTACTCGACTGTGTCAAAGTGGATTAAGTGAAGCGGTACATGATATTTCAGGCAGAGACTACTAACGAACTTTTCATCGCGGTCACTTTCCTCTCCACGAAGATGGAAGTTGCAGTGAACCGCCTCGACATGATAGCCCAGATCCATCAAAACCCGTAGCAATGCCACGCTGTCGGCACCACCGCTCAGCGCTACTAAGTGCAGCCCCTCCTTCGTCAGTAGCGCCTCTTTCTTTATAAACGTCTCTACCCTGTCCTTCAAACTTATCGACTATCAATTATTATTCGACATAAAGCACCAGCCCTTTAAGGTATTCCCCCTCAGGATGGTAGATGTTGATCGGATGGTCGGCGGGTTGGTGCAACTGATGCAGGATGCGAACCTGTCTGCCTGCCTGAGCCGCAGCGGTGAAGACGGCATTGCGGAAATGATCTTTCGTAACCACCTGAGAACAACTGAACGTGAAGAGGATACCACCAGACTGAATCTTCTGGAACGCCTTGTGGTTCAGACGGGTATAGCCTTTCAAGGCATTATGCAAGGCTCCACGGTGCTTGGCGAAGGCCGGCGGATCGAGGATAATCAGATTATATTGGCTACCTGCCTGTTCGAGATAACGGAAGGCATCCTCACAGAAAGCCTGATGTCGGGTATCGCCGGGAAAGTTCAGGTCGACGTTACGGTTAGTGAGTTCGATGGCCTTCGCACTGCTGTCGACGGAATGGACCAGTTCCGCCCCGCCCCGCATGGCATAAAACGAGAATCCACCGGTATAACAGAACATGTTCAGCACCCGCTTCCCCTTGGCAAAACGCTCAAGCAGCAAACGGTTGTCACGCTGGTCGACGAAGAAGCCCGTCTTCTGTCCGCGTAGCCAGTCGACATAGAACAGCAGGCCATTCTCCATCGCCGTGTTATCCTCACTGCCGCCATAGATAAAGTAACTCAACGTACCATCATCGGAAAGCCCGGTTTCATCGGCGCGCATCTTACCCGGCAGCGTGGTCTCACTCTTATAATAGACATGAGCAATACGTCCGTCCATCACCTTCACCAGTTGGCGGGCGATGGCATCGCGGCAGATGTGCATACCGACACTATGCGCCTGCATCACCGCCGTCTGGCCATAGACATCGATGACCAGTCCAGGCAACAAGTCGCCCTCACCATGCACCAGACGGTAGGTGTTGTTCTGAGGATTGTCGGCAAGGCCGATGGATTGTCTCACTTCTAAGGCTGACGACAGCCGTCTTCCCCAGAACGGCTCGTCGATGGATTCGTCGTTGAAGGAAAGCACACGCACGGCGATAGACCCCATCTGATAGTGCCCAATAGCGATGAAATCGCCCTGACTGTTGACCACACGCACCACATCACCTTCAGCAATGCCCGGGTCAACATGCTGGATGGCTCCAGAGAACACCCAGGGATGGAAACGGAGCAGACTCTCCTCCTTACCTCGCTTAAGATAGACCTGTCTCATTGTTCTGATTCACATTATCATCCGACCTGTCTTCCATCTCATACTCTTGGGTGGCCAGCAGTCGGTTCACTTCATCATAAATACGCACACAAGCCCAAGCGTCGATGGCTGCGTACTCCATCTGTCTCTCTGTCAGTTCGCGACGCTCCCAGTTGGAGAGGCGCTCTGCCTTGCTGATACGCTCGCCAAAGAGATTGGCATAGATCTTCACCAGACTCTGATCCTCGATTCCTAGTTGGTGTACCATATTCTGTAAGTCGATGAAATGGCCAGGATTGAAGTTCCCGAGTCTCTTCAGGGATTGGATGTCATTATTCCACGCCAGCCCCACCTTCGTCACTTTCGTGTCGCTCAACAGTCGTACCACAGCCGGACAAAGTCCGATGGTGTTCAGGCGGAAGAGGAAACAGTCTGTGTGCGTAGAGACCTGCAGCAGGGAGCAAAGGTAGTTCTTGCCTTTCTCGAAGGCGGGACGCGTCTCGGTGTCAAAGCCCAAAACAGGCTGCGACAACAGATAGTCGACAATATTCTCTGCATCGGCAGCGGATGTCACGACATAGATCTTGCCATAGTACACAACCCGCTTGAGTTGCGAAATCATGGCCTTATCAACCTTGTTATAAATCAACTTTTTCATTTCTTGGTGCAAAATTACAAAAAAAACAGCATTTTATGATGAAATCTAAGTTTTTTCAACTACTTTTGCATCAAAATAGCATAAACTGATAAAATATGATAAAGAAAAAGAAAGAAAAGAAGGTTCAAAAGAGTTCCAGCCTGTCGAGCGTATTGAACCTTGACAAGATATTCCATAATGAGACGTTCAACTTCATACTTGGCATCGGACTTGCCTTGGTGGCAGGATTCCTGACGTTGGCCTTCGTGTCGTATCTATCGACGGGAGCCGCCGACCAGAGCATGATTGAAGATCCGCGCGAAGGTGAGATTCTCAACCAGAACCACGAGTTCACAAACACCTGTGGCAGTCTGGGAGCCTGGTGCTCATGGTTTTTCATCAAGCGCTGCTTTGGTCTGCCCGCCTTTCTCATTCCACTTTTTCTGTTTCTGATGGGAATACATCTGACAAGGGCTTACAAGGTGAACTTATGGAAATGGTTCTTCTCGCTGATGTTCCTGATGATCTGGGCGTCAGTGGCGATGTCACTGCTTCTGGCACCATTCTTCACGGATACCTGTTACAGTCCTGGCGGTGACCACGGCCTGTACATCTGCCATTACATCGGCAATCTGGTGGGAACGCCAGGTCTCACGGCCATTCTCGGACTGACCGCCATTGTCTTCCTGACCTACCTCAGTGCAGAGACCATCCAGATTATCCGTAAGTTGCTGAACCCAAGCAAGTTCATCGACAGGGTTAAATTTGTTATTGCAAACAACGACCCCAACGAAAAGCCAGATTCTTACGAGACCCAGTTAGGCCATGATGACGGAGACGATGAGGATGATGAGCCCACCGTATTTGACAACCCTGTCGAACAAGTGGTTGAGTTCAAGGAAGATCATGCCGTGGTCATCGACAAGGTCTATGATGACGGCCAGTCCGATAAAGCCGGCCAGACCCGAACCACAGGCAAAGACGTCGCTTTCAACGTGGAAGAGACCTTAGGCGAGGAAGCCGCCAACAAAAAGACCATGGCCCAGGCTCTGCAAGACCTGGAGCCCTATGATCCGAAGCGCGACCTGGAGAACTACCACTATCCCACCCTCGACCTGTTGAAGAAATACGATAACGACGGCAAGCCCTATATCGACATGGCTGAGCAGACCGCCAATAAGAACAGGATTGTCGATGTGCTGCGCACCTTCGGCGTGGAGATCTCAAGCATCAAGGCAACGGTGGGACCCACCATCACCCTTTACGAGATCACCCTCGCTCCGGGTGTCCGTATTTCAAAGGTCCGTTCACTCGAAGACGACATCGCCCTGAGTCTCTCCGCCCTTGGCATCCGTATCATCGCCCCCATCCCTGGCAAAGGCACCATCGGCATTGAGGTTCCTAACGCCAAGCCCTCGATTGTGTCGATGGAATCGATCCTGAACTCCAAGAAGTTCCAGGAATCAACGATGGAACTGCCCTGTGCCGTCGGTAAGACCATCACCAACGAGGTCTTCATGTTCGACCTGGCCAAGGCTCCCCACCTGCTCGTAGCCGGTGCCACCGGACAAGGTAAGTCCGTCGGCCTGAATGCCATCATTACTTCTTTATTATACAAGAAGCATCCTGCTGAACTGAAGATCGTACTTGTAGACCCGAAGAAGGTGGAGTTCTCGATTTACAACCCGCTCATCAACCACTTCCTGGCGAAGGTGCCCGACGACGATGCCGATCCCATCATCACCGATGTGACGAAGGTGGTGCGCACGCTGAACTCCCTCTGTAAGTTGATGGACAAGCGTTATGACCTGCTGAAAGAAGTCGGCGCACGCAATATCAAGGAGTATAACAAGAAGTTCCTGGAGCGTAAGATCGTTCCGCAGAACGCCGCCCCTGCCTGTATGGGACACGGTTTTATGCCGTATGTCGTAGTGATCATCGATGAGTTCGGCGATCTGATCATGACAGCCGGTAAGGAGATCGAACTGCCTATCGCCCGTATCGCCCAGTTGGCGCGTGCCGTAGGTATCCACATGGTCATTGCCACCCAGCGTCCGACGACGACTATCATCACAGGTAATATCAAGGCCAACTTCCCTGCCCGTATCGCCTTCAAGGTGAGTGCCGGTATCGACTCGAAGACCATCCTCGACCGTACGGGAGCCCAGCAACTGATCGGACGAGGCGACATGCTCTACCTAGGTGGTGCCGAGCCCATCCGTGTACAATGTGCCTTCGTTGATACGCCAGAGGTGGAACGTATCAACAACTTCATTGCCGACCAGCAGAGTTACAACATGCCGTTTGAACTGCCAGAGCCCGACACACCAGAGGCCGACTTCGACGGTGGTGGTGACAAGGACGTAGATATGCAACACCTCGACCCCTTGTTTGAGGATGCAGCCCGTCTGATTGTCATCAACCAAAGTGGTTCCACCTCACTCATCCAACGTAAGTTCGCTATCGGCTACAACCGTGCCGGCCGACTGATGGACCAGTTGGAGAAGGCTGGAGTCGTGGGGGCTGCCATGGGCTCTAAGCCCCGTGAGGTGATGATCCAGGATGAGAACAGCCTCAATAATCTGCTGGCTAGCCTGAGATAAAGGTGAAAAGGTTAAAAGGTGAAAAAGTAAAAAGGTAAGAAGGTAAAAAGGTAAAAAAGTGAAAAGACAAAAAGGTATTATGATGAACAAAATAGGAAATAAAATAAAGGTAAAGGCGGTGGTGACAGGAGTTTTACTCTTTCACCTTTTCACCTTTTCACCTTTAAGCGTTTCGGCCCAGACGGCCAAGAGCGTACTTGACAAGGCTGCTGCCACCGTGACGATGAAAGAAGGCGTGAAGGCCGACTTTAAGATGACAGGCAGCATGGGCAGTACCAGCGGCACTATCATCATCAAAGGCAAGAAATTCCATGCCACCACTCCACAGGCCAGCGTCTGGTTTGACGGCAAGACCCAGTGGACCTATATGAAGGATAACGACGAGGTGAACATCAGCACCCCCACTGAAGCCCAGTTGCAGGCCATCAACCCCTACAACTTCATCAACCTCTATAAGAAAGGTTACAACGCAACGATCAACAGCAGTGGCAGCCGTCATGTGGTCCACCTGACAGCCTCGACAGCCGAACGTAAGATCAAGGAACTGTTTATCACTGTCGACAAAAAGTCATATCGCCCTACACAGGTGAAACTACTGCAGGGTAAGAAATGGACCATCTTCGACATCACTGGTCTGAAGAAGCAGCCCGCAGCCGACAGCCAGTTCCGCTTCAATGCCAAGGAGTTCCCACATGCTGAAGTCATCGACCTGAGGTAGGGCTTTAGTTTAGAGTTTAGAGTTTAGAGTTTATTGTTTAGAGTTTAGAGTTTATAGATGAATAGACTAATGCTGTATAGGCTGCTGCGGAAGAATACGACGCTGAGTTATAAGCGCAGTCCGATCTTCGAGCAGAACAAATGGGCAAAAGCCATCACCTATTTCGGTGCCGGCATGATGGCACTTTACATGATCCTCTATGGCAGTATCATCGCCATGACCGCCGAAGGCGAGGCGGGTCGGATGGTATCGTTCATGCCCATCATCCTGGCCATCGACTATCTGTTCAGATATGTGATACAGACCACGCCTGGCATGATGGTCAAGCCTTATATCCTGCTGCCGATCTCCAGATATACGGCCATCGAGTGTTTCCTGTTGTCATCACATCTGAGCGGCTACAACTTCCTCTGGCTCTGCATGTTCATACCCTACTCCATCATCCTGATTATGGCTGGTGCTGGGGTGTGGGCCATACTGCTGGAACTCGTCGTCTGTCTGCTGTTCATCATGCTCAACAGCCAGGTCTATCTGTTCTTCCGCACACTCGTCAACCGCAAGGTGGTGTGGTTTCTTGCCGGCATTGTGTTCTACGCCATCCCGTTCCTCCCCCTGTTGCCGGATTTCGGAAAGAAAGGCTTTGGCAGAATGATCGACCTCTATGCCGAGGCCGGACAATCCTGGTGGCTACTGCCCACGGTCATCCTGATGCTCGTCCTGTTGTTCTTCATCAACCGTCACCTCCAGTTCAAATATGTCTACGAGGAGATCTCGAAGAAGAAAGAACGTGAGTTGAAACACGTGTCGCAGTTCGCTTTTCTCAATCGGTTCGGACTTGTAGGCGAATACCTGAAGATCGAACTGAAGTCGAACCTCCGCAACAAGACCATGCGCTCACGCTGCATCATGAGTCTGACGCTGATCATTGTGTTCTCGATGCTCATCGCCTATACACCTATTTATGACAATGTGTACATGCAGAACTTCTGGTGTCTCTACTGCTTTGCCATCTACAGCGTGACGACCCTTATCAAGATTATGGGCCAGGAAGGCAACTACATCGATCTGTTGATGATGCACCGCGAGAATATCATCGCCCTGCTGGAGGCGAAGTTCTGGTTCTACGGAGCCGTGTTGCTCGTCCCCTTCCTGGTGATGCTTCCGGCAGTGTTCACAGGCAAGTTCACGCTGCTGATGCTCATGGGCTATATGCTCCTGACGGCCGGTGTATTGCACTTTGTCATCTTCCAGTTGGCTGTATACAACAAGCAGACACTGCCCCTTCAACAGAAGATGACTGCCAAGGGAAACTTCGAGAACGGCATGCAACTGGTCATTGAACTCCTGTCGCTGTTTGCCCCTGGTGCCATCGCCACGATAGGGTTCCTGTTGGTGGGTCCCACCTACACCTTCATCTTCATGTCGCTGTTAGGATTGGCCTTCATTGTAACCCATCCGATATGGATCCGTCACATCTACAAGCGGATGATGCAACGCCGATATGAGAACATCGACGGATTCCACTCTACCAGACAATAACTTTTTTAGAAGAAAATCCACAAAAAGTTTGGTGGAATGGAAAAAAGTGTGTACCTTTGCACCCGCAAAACGAAAAAGATGCACCCGTAGCTCAGTTGGTAGAGCACCTGACTCTTAATCAGGGTGTCCAGGGTTCGAGCCCCTGCGGGTGTACAGAGGAGGCAAGCGACCCTCCTTTCTTTTTGAAATTTTGATGCACCCGTAGCTCAGTTGGTAGAGCACCTGACTCTTAATCAGGGTGTCCAGGGTTCGAGCCCCTGCGGGTGTACCGCTCTTTAAGAGGTTGCCGATATGGCTCAGTTGGTAGAGCAACGCATTCGTAATGCGTAGGTCCCCGGTTCGAGTCCGGGTATCGGCTCATAGAAATCAGGAAACTTTATTTTCGCGGAATTAGCACATCGGTAGTGCACGGGCTTCCCAAGCCTGGGAGGCGGGTTCGATTCCCGTATTCCGCTCTAAGAAAACCACAGATTACGCAGATTTCACAGATTATTATAGACACTACCATCGCGTAGCAAATCTGTGCAATCTGCGTAATCTGCGGTTTATTACCTCAATCTTAGAGTATCTCCCACTCTAATCTGGTAATCTGGCGAAAGGTGGTTCATCTTGTACAGGTTCTTCAGGCGGATACCATAGTTCTGGGCGATGCTGTACATCGACTCTCCCTGTCTTACGTAGTGCAGACGCCCCTTGTAATCCTTAGGTGCCTTCGTCTGTTTCTTCTTCAGCCAGATGAACTCTCCTTCCACCAGAGTGTCGTGTTTGTCACGCTCGTTGTATTTGGCCAGTTTTCGGTAACTGATGCCGATTTCATCGGCGATAGACTTGAAGGTATCGCCACGACGGGCAATCAGATAATAGTTCTTATTAAATAGTTTAATTGTATGAAGAGGTGCGCCATGAGGCGTACTCTTCGTGTGTTCAGCCATGAACTTATCATAGTGCTTGGCATCATCATAACGATAGAGTTTATAGAGTTGTATGATCTCTATCAGTTTCTGTGCATACTGCGGGTTCGTCGCATAGCCCGCAGCCTTCAGGCCTCTCGCCCATCCCTTATAGTCCGTCAGTTTCAACTTGAACAGTGCCTGGTAGCGTTGTTTCCCGGCCAGGAACTTCGAATGGTCTTCATACGACTCATAGGCACTATTGTACGAACGGAAACATTCGCCCATTTCATCGTCGTCATGATAGAGCCGACGCCCATTCCATCCACTGCCACATTTGATGCCGAAGTGGTTGTTCCCCCTGACGGCCAGTTCACTCCTGCCGGCCCCGCTCTCGAAGATACCCTGGGCCAGGGTGATGGAGGCCGGGATATGGTAACGCTGCATCTGCTCGATGGCGATATCCTTATACTGATTGATATACTGCTGATAGGTCTGATTCCAACTGATCTGTGCCTGAACCTGTATTGCTACCAACAGCGTGATAGATACAAAAAACTTCCTCATATTTAAAATTATTGTGCAAAAGTAATGAATTCTCTCGAATTATTCGTATTTTTGCAGAAAAATATGACATCTATGAAGAAAGTAGAACTAAAATCCGTCATCCTGGAATGCCAGATGGAAGAACTCAGCGCTGAAGACCGCCAGTTGATAGAACAGGCCATCGAGGCCACCAGTCGCAGTTATGCCCCCTACTCCCATTTCCATGTCGGTGCTGCCGTCAGGCTGGAAAACGGCAAGACGGTGATCGGCTGTAATCAGGAGAATGCGGCCTATCCATCGGGACTGTGTGCGGAGCGCACCGCCTTGTTTGCTGCCGGAGCCCAGTATCCTGACACTGCCGTCGAGGTGCTCGCCATTGCCGCCCGAGGCACCGACGGAGAACTGACGGAGGAGCCGACAGGTCCCTGTGGCAGTTGCCGACAGGTCATCATCGAATCAGAGACACGCGCCAAGCACCCCATCCGCATCCTGATCTACGGACGTCGGTGTGTCTACATCATCGATGGAATCAGGTCTTTGATGCCTCTTACCTTCGCTGAATTCTGAGTTAATAGCATCCCAGCCCCTTGGCTGTTGACAAGGAGTCGAGGTGGAAGTCGTAGATGAGGTTATCCTCGTCGATAGTCACAAAGTGCTTCTTTCCCTCGATGGAATCTTTGGGTGTCTCCCAGATGATATCTACAAAACGCTTGGGATCATCAGTCACCTCTGGTGTTCGCATCAGGCACTCCCTGAACTCATAGTCGAAGGTGCTGGCATCCTCACCAACCATCTCTCCCATCACCACATCGTCGGCATAGCCCGTCATAATCGACTTGGAACAGTACACATAGAGCGGGAATTCGGTATCAAAGTAAAAATTAGTAAAACGGATGGCCGCGCCACGGTCTGCAGTAAACGGATAGAACTGCGCGAACGTGCAGTGATTGATCTCTGCTACACCGCCGTAGATTGAGAAACAGTCGCCACCCGTATTCGACAGTTGGCAGTGGCTCAGACGGACATAGGCATTGATTGCCGACAGACCAGCCCCCTCACAATTATGAATCACACATCCTTCCATCTCAATCCGACAATGGTCCATGTCCAGTTCAGCCGAATCACAGACCACCCCGTAGAGCGGATTACGGATCTCGGTACGGACGAGCAGGTTGTCCTTGGAGTTCTCATGGATATGGATACCGCTCCACTGCCCGCTGACACGGTCGTAGGGCAGATAGTCGAACATGTCATCAAGCCTGTCGCCACGCATCACACAGTCTTCGGCCTGCAAGGTACCATAGACGTCAAGACCGGCCCCGTCATGGAAGAAGAGCGTCGTATTCCTGACAGTCAGCGTAGCCCCCTCCTCCACCTTTATGCCACCAAAGATGACCAACGGCGTTGTCGATTCGATCAGCGAGTCCTTCGTGATCACAGGCGAATAGAGTTTTTGGGCATCCCACACCCAGGCCTGCAGACAGACCTTCTGTTCGACGCCACTCTCGAGGGTGAACAACAGGTCGTCCTCCACAAGCACCGGCTCCTGTTTCCCGGTCTCTCCAGGTGTCAGTTCCACAAACACGAGGAGGCTGTCATTGCGGCGTATCTCCACATCCGATGTCTGCGAGCCATTGGCATTGTCGAGATAGATACCGTCTACATTCACCCGATAGCCCGTCTGGTTACCTCTCTTGAGGCGGATGCGGTCCATGCGGATGCCCGTATCATTCTGATTATGCACCCAGAACGTATAGGTCGACGAAGGGGTACGGCTGAAGACCGTATCCATCAGCAACGTATCTGATGGGAACTCCAGACGCAGGCCCGTGCTGGCCGAAAACTGATCATCGTCCTGACAAGCCACCAGGCACCATGCTATCGCGAGAAAATAAAAAATCCGTTTCATCGTAATGATAAAACGGATTAATCGTCGGTTTATTGTGTTTTACTTACCGAAATAACGCTTCAGCAGTCCAGCGAAGCCGGCACCGTGACGGGCCTCGTCCTTGGCCATCTCGTGAACAGTGTCGTGGATGGCGTCGAAGCCGGCAGCCTTGGCGTTCTTGGCGATACGGAACTTATCCTCGCAGGCACCAGCCTCAGCAGCGGCACGCTTCTCCAGGTTCGTCTTCGTATCCCAGACACACTCACCCAGCAGTTCAGCGAAACGACTGGCGTGGTCAGCCTCCTCAAAAGCATAGCGCTTGAAGGCCTCGGCAATCTCGGGATAGCCCTCACGGTCAGCCTGACGGGCCATGGCCAGATACATACCGACCTCGCCGCACTCACCGTTGAAGTGGTTACGCAGGTCCTGAATCATCTCCTCACTGACACCTTCGGGCTTGCCGTCACCAATCTTATGAACGGTGGCATAGGTCATGTCGGCATCATCCTTCAACTCAGAGAACTTTGAAGCAGGAGCCTTACAGATGGGGCACTTCTCGGGAGCAGCATCGCCTTCATAGATATATCCACAAACGGCGCAAATAAATTTTTTCTTCATAAATGTACTTGTTTATAATATTAATAATGTGAGTGAATAGTTCGTCAAAAACTTTCGTTTGCAAATATACGACAAATTTCCGATACCCACAAACAATTTCGATATTTAGAATCTAATTTATACGACGTCTAAACTCCCACAGGCCACCCGCCTACCCTCTTTTCCACACCACCAGTTCCCTTGGCAGCCTTACCACCTTCAGCCGTTCGTACCAGATACGGCTGGAGCCGACGACATGTTTCTGCGTATGACTGCTGATGATATAGTAACTGGCCGTGTACTCATCCATCAGTTCGAGAAACACCTTCTTGATACGTGAACACTTCTCGTTGATGGCATTGTCGAGAGGATCGACCAGATGGTCCACCCCCTCTATCACCTTCTCCTTATCCATCATCTTCGCCGTCGCCATATAATAGCGTAACAGTTCCGTACGATAGTCCGCCAGCCGCTTGAACTCGATACCCTCTGGATGCGCCAGGAACAGCAGGTAGACCGCCTTGTGTACAGGCTGCAGTTCCACCTCCTTCTGATAGTCCGCCAGGATGAAACGATAGTCCGTCGTGATCACCAGCCGGCTCAGCCTTCCCTTGGCCGCCTCGATACGGAGTTCCTCCAGCAGGGGCACACCAAGGGCATGCAACAGCAGGTCACTCCTACCCGCCTGCTGCAACTGCATGGCCAGTCGCTTTAACTCCCGGGCCATCTCTTCAGGCGAAAGCATCGTCTCACTCATTCCGTCACCTCTTTCATCAGGTTATTCAACCACCCCTTCCACTTGCTCACCATCGTAGGCTCTTCCGGGTCATCCGGTTTCTCTTCCTCCTCTGTCTGCTCCACAGGTTCCGGTTCAGGCTCCACTACTGGATCAGGTTCAGCCACAGGTTCAGGTTCCCTGGCGGGTTCCGGCTCTGGTGCTGGCTCCACCTCGAAAGGCAATTGCTGGGCGATCACCTCTATCACCTTCTTGGCAGGCTTATAGAGTTTTGGTATCAGATCCTCATAGAAGTCATCGTCAGTACGATGCACATTCTGACTGATCTCCTTGCGCATATCGTCCTCCAGCCCCGTCGCCAGGATGGTCACCTTCGCGTCCTCCCCCAGGGCCTCATCCGTCGACGTACCCCAGATGACGTTGATGTTGGGATCCAACTGGTCGAAGAAGTCATCGATCTCCTGCATCTCACGGACGAAGATCGGATGCTCGTCGCTGGCATAGATATTAAAGAGTATCCGCTTCGCCTTGCCGATATCATTGCCATAGAGCAAAGGCGAGTTCAGGGCGTCGATGATAGCCTTCTCCACACGATGCTCACCGCTGGCACGTCCCATCGCCATGATGGCCCCGCCACCGTTCTTCATCGTCGCCTCCACATCACGGAAGTCAAGATTGATGCTGCCTTCGCTGTGGATGGTAATCAGTTCCGAGATACCCTTCACCGCATCCTTCAGGATATTATCCGCACGACCGAAAGCCTCCTTCAGCGAGATCTCCGAGTCAGAATACACATCGCACAGGCGTTCATTATTAATAATAAGGATGGCGTCCACATATTTCCTCATCTCGTCCACGCCCTTCAGCGCCTGGACGATCTTCGGTTTACGCTCGAAATAGAACGGTATCGTCACCACGCCCACCGTCAGCAGTCCCATGTCCTTGGCAATCTTGGCCACCACAGGGGCAGAGCCCGTACCCGTGCCGCCACCCATGCTCGCCGTGATAAACACCATCTTCGTACCGTCGTTCATGATGTCTCTCAGCGTGTCGATGCTTTTCTCAGCCTCAGCCTTGCCGATCTCTGGATCACCGCCAGCGCCAAGGCCCTCGCCCATCAGCACTTTCACAGGCACCGGCGACCCCTTCAGCGACTGGCTGTCCGTATTGCAGACTGCAAAAGTGACGCCCGTCACATTCTCATTAAACATATTACGAACCGCATTACAGCCGCCACCACCAACGCCAACCACCTTGATGATACCCTGCATCGTATCCCTGATGCCGTCAAACTCGATAATATCCTCACCCATAACTCCTTTACTTTAATTCGTTGGACAAAGTCAGTGCAAGCCAAACGCAGAAAGTTCGCTTTTTGCTAAGGTGCAACCTGACTTAACCAAATTTTTGGCAAAGTTAGCAAACTTTTTCCACATCTCCAAATCTTCACAAGGCTTGCGACTTATTAAAGGGCAGTATAAACTCAGAGTTTCCTTACTTGAAAGTCCGACTTTGGTCTAAGGTTTCCCAGGCCTACACAAACGCAGAGACGCAGGGTCATAGGGTCATTTGCTACTTTCACATAACGACCTTAATCCTTCTCCCAGGCAGAAGTTGAAACATTCAAAATATAATAATATATAATACAATTTTCAGCTATTCTCGGAACTTTGAAAATAGCATTTTGCAACATGCAACACAAACCTGTGTCTTTTCTCTTCATCATGTTACCCTCTATGACCCTGTGTCCCTGCGTCTCTGCGTCCCTGCGTTGTACCTTGTAAACAATATGGGAAAAACCGATTCTGAAGGAGTCGAATTAAAAAACCTAGTTTTTTTATTTGTTTTCTGAAAAAAATGCCTTATCTTTGCAGAATCTAACATATAGATGAATGTATAATCAAACCGATGGCTATAGCTATTAGCTTGTAAACATCACATGCTTATGACACCAGAAGAAAAAGCAAGGGTAAAGATAGACCAGATGTTTGTGGATGCTGGCTGGCAGGTCGTGGATAGGGATTTCTATTCACCCACCATCACAGCTGCTGCCATTCGCGAGGGACTATTGGAAGGAAATCGTGAAGCAGACTATTTCCTGTTCCTCAATGGTATGGCTGTAGGCGTTCTTGAAGCCAAACGAAAGGAGGTGAATGTGGCCTCTGATGTGGTTTGTGAACAGGCTATCCGTTATACGAGATATGTCCCAGCCGATCGTTATAGGGCTATTGCCAGTCCGCTTCCATTCATATTCGTTTCAAACGGCGAAGAGACCTATTTCCGCGATTGTCGTGATGAAGAATCCAACTTAGAACCGCTCAACAGGATTTACACCCCCAAGGAAATGGTCAAGATGCTGGGCATCGAAGATCCCTTTGCAGGCTTGCCAACTCTCAATAAGAAAGGCTTGCGTGATTGTCAGTATGAGGCTATCTCCGAATTGGAGGGTAGTTTCCGTGCTGGTCAGAATAGGGCACTCCTTGTTCTTGCTACTGGTGCTGGAAAGACATACACCGCTTGTATGGCAGCATATCGCTTCTTGGCCTATACACCCATGAAGCGCATCCTGTTCTTGGTTGACAGAAACAACTTAGGGAAACAGGCTGAGGGCGAGTTTGGTATGTTCAGACTCACAGAGAATGGCGATCCCTTCAATACCATTTTCACAGTGAATCGTCTGAAGTCAAACAAGGTACCTTCAGATAGTAATGTGGTTATTTCCACCATTCAACGTTTATTCTCCCTGTTATCAGGAAAAGAAATAACCGATGATGATGACGACGATGATGATTCTGCAACAGGTGAGGTGGAGTTACCAGGTAATATCCAATTACCACCAGACTTTTTCGATTTGATTATCATTGACGAGTGCCACCGTTCTATCTATGGAAACTGGCGAAAGGTGCTGGAATATTTCAATACCGCCAAGATGATAGGTCTGACAGCGACACCCGTCCCAGAGACAATGGCCTTCTTCAACAACAATCGTGTGGTAAACTACACGTTGGAACGTTCCATCGTTGATGGTGTGAATGTGGATGGACGTATTTTCCGTATTAAGACGGAAGCCACGGAGAATGGTGGTGCCATACTCAAGGGGCAGAATATTAAGAGAGTGACCAGGTACACAGGTAAAGTAGAGGAAATCAAGAATGAGGAAACCAAGAATTATACCAAGGAAGAACTGAACCGTAGTATCATCAATCCGGCTCAGATCAAGTTGGTGTTGGAAACTTATCGTGATGCTGTATATACGGAAATGTTCACGGATCCTCAGCGTGAGCCTATCATGGACTATCTGCCAAAGACGCTTATCTTCGCCCTCAACGAGAATCATGCCACGAATATCGTCAAGATTGCCAAGGAAGTATTTGGCAGATCTGATGATAAATTCGTGCAGAAGATTACCTATTCTTCAGGTGATAGCAATGAACTGATACGGCAGTTCCGAAATGATAAGGAATTCCGTATAGCTGTTACTTGTACGCTGGTGGCTACAGGTACAGACGTCAAACCTCTGGAAGTCGTGATGTTCATGCGCGATGTAGCCTCCGAGCCTCTTTATATCCAGATGAAGGGTCGTGGTGTTCGCACTATTGGCGACGACCAGTTGCGTAATGTCACTCCCAATGCTTTCAGTAAAGATTGCTACTTCTTGGTGGATGCTGTTGGTGTGACAGAATCACATAAGACGGTTCCTGGTGGTGGCAATGGTCCACAAGGTCCTACTATCACACTGAGACGACTATTAGAACTGTTGACGCATGGCAATGTCTCTGATGAGAATCTTCTGACGCTTGCAGCCAAACTACCACGTATCGACAGGAAATGCAATGATCGTCAGCGTGAAGAGTTCCAGAATCTGGCCCATGCCAGCATGAGAGATATATCATCCAATATATACGAAGCATACCAAAAGGGCCTTGAGGTTTATAACGACATCAACGATCCCAATCTGGAGCGTAAAGCATTGGTAGCACCTCTGACCCATCATCCTGAGGCGAGACATTTCTTGTTGATTTTGGCAGCTGGTTTTGTGGAAACCCTACAACCAGGCGAGGATACACTTATATCTAAGGGATTCTCACAGGAAGAGGCTAAGGAAGTGACATCTGCCTTTGAGAAATACTGCGATGAGCATCAGGATGAGATAGAGGCACTTCGTATGATCTATAATAATGAAGGTGAGCCTCTGACATACTATATCCTGAAAGATTTGGAGAATAAGCTGAAGATGGCCAACAACAAATTCCAGTCTTCACGCATCTGGAATTCGTATGCCATTGTGAATCCACAGTCTGTCAAGCGACATACCACCAAGGAGGAAAAAGAAGCACTCACCAATATCATTCAGTTGGTGCGCTTTGCCAACCATCAGATAGAGAAACTGGAGAGCTTATATCCTCTGGCCCAGCAACGTTTTAACCTCTGGTATGGTCAGATGCAGCGAACGGTCACTGAAACCCAGATAGCCATTATTCGTCAGATTGTAGATTATATTGCTTCCAATGGCGCATGCACCATCAAGGATATTATTGACGATGACAAGACGCGTGCAGCCCAGCTCATCAAGGCATTTGGTGGGAAGCAGCAAGCAGATGAAGCACTTATATCACTTTCTAGATTCTTATTATATAGAAAAACCGCATAACATTTTATGGCAACCAATAAAGAAACATCGCTTACTAAGAAAGTCTGGTCGCTGGCCACAACCCTTTCAGGGCAAGGCATTGGCTTTACGGACTATATTACTCAGCTGACCTATCTTCTATTTCTGAAGATGGACGATGAGAACACCGAAATGTTTGGTGAAGACTCAGCCATTCCTGAGGGTTATCGTTGGAAAGACCTGATAGAATTGGATGGCCTTGATCTCATCAGCCAATACGAGAAAACACTGGATAAACTGAGTAAAGAGGAGAATCTCATAGGCACTATCTTTGTGAAGGCCCAGAACAAAATCGACAAGCCTGTTTATCTCCGTAAGGTCATCACACTGATTGATGAAGAACAGTGGTTGGTGATGGAGGGCGACGTGAAAGGTGCTATTTATGAAGGCATCTTGGAAAAGAACGGCCAGGATAAGAAGAGTGGCGCAGGCCAGTATTTTACCCCTCGTTCATTAATCTCTGCGATGGTTGATGTCACCTGTCCACAGATTGGTGAGACAGTTTGCGATCCAGCTTGTGGAACAGGAGGATTCTTGATGGCTGCATACGACTATATGAAAAATCAGTCGCAAGACAAGGCCAAACGTGATTTCCTCCGTGAAGAGGCGTTGATAGGTTATGATAATACGGCCCTTGTAGTGACGCTTGCCTCCATGAACCTCTATCTGCATGGCATTGGTACCAAGCGTAGTCCGATATTGTGTGAGGACTCTTTGGAGAAACAGCCTCAGAAGCTGGTAGATGTCATTCTGGCTAATCCTCCTTTTGGCACTCGTCCTGAAGGTAGCGTTGATATTGATCGTCCTGATTTCTATGTAGAGACCAAGAATAACCAGCTGAACTTCCTCCAGCATATCATGGTGATGCTGAAAAATACTGGTCGCGCTGCTGTGGTGCTGCCTGACAATGTATTGTTTGAGGGCAATGCTGGTGAAATTATTCGTAAGGAATTGCTGAAGAACTTCAATCTGCATACTATCCTCCGACTGCCTACGGGTATCTTCTATGCACAGGGTGTGAAAGCCAACGTACTTTTCTTCAAAAAGGGTGAGCCAACAAAAGACGTGTGGTATTACGACTATCGCACAGGCATCAAGCACACTTTGGCCACCAAGCCTATGATGCGTCACCATCTTGACGATTTCGTCACCTGCTATCATGCAGACAATCTTTCTGCACGACAGGAAACCTATAGTGAGGAGAATCCCAATGGTCGTTGGCGCAAATATCCTGTGGCGGAACTGCTAAAGCGCGACAAGACCAGCCTTGATATCTCTTGGATCAAGGAAACCAATGACGATGATGACCTCACGCTCACAGAACTGATGGCCACCATCCAGCAGAAGAGTGATAACATCAGCAAGGCTGTTGCAAAATTACAGGATTTATTAAAAGGAATTGAGGAATGAACGAAACAGATAATAGCAAGCAAATTGTGTCAACACCGCCGACACAATCTCTGATACAGGATTTGCGTCAGATAATCAATCAGGCTCGTGGTCACGTAGCTGCTACTGCCAACTACGAATTGACCATGATGTATTGGCATATTGGTGAGCGCATTAATCGCGAAGTGCTTGATAATCAGCGTGCTGAGTACGGAAAACAAATTGTCGCGACAGTGTCGCAACAATTGCAGGCAGAGTATGGAGAGAAAGGATTTGAAAAGAGTTCCATCACGAGGATGATGAAATTTGCAAAACTATTTCCTAATAAACAAATTGTTGCGACAGTGTCACAACAATTGTCATGGTCTCATTTTGTAGAGATATTGCCTTTAAAGGATGATCTTCAGCGGGAATTCTATATTACTTTGGCAGCATCTGAAAGATGGAGTATACGTCACCTTCGCAAAGAGATCGACGGTATGCTCTTTGAGCGCACAGCTATCAGCGGAAAACCAGAAGAGTTCATCAAGAAAGAGCTCTCCACTTTGCGCAACGACAATGTGATGTCACCTGATCTTGTATTCAAGAGTCCGTACTTCTTGGAGTTCACAGGACTGAAAGGCTTTTATAGCGAGAAGACTTTAGAGGATTGTTTGCTGGCTCATTTAGAGCAGTTCATCATAGAACTGGGCAATGGTTTCAGCTTCGTGGCTCGCCAAAAGCGTATGATTATCGATGGTGAGGACTTCTATCTCGACCTGTTGTTCTATCATCGCCGCCTGCATCGTCTGATAGCCCTTGATCTCAAAAAAGGTCGATTTAAGGCAGAATACAAGGGGCAGATGGAACTTTATCTCCGGTGGCTTGAAGCCAATGAGGTGGAATCAGGCGAAGAATCACCCCTTGGCCTCTTGCTCTGTACTGAAGGAAGCGAAGAACAGATCGAGCTGCTGCAGTTAGACAAGGCAGGAATCAAGGTTGCCAAATATCTGACAGAGTTACCTTCACGTGAAGTTCTGCAACGCCAGATTCAGAAATCCTTAGAGGCAGCCAAAGCCCGCTTTGAAAACTATATAGAGGATAGCGAAGTTGAGGAGGACGTAAACAAGTAAACATTGCAGATAATGGATACGAAGAAACTACGCCAGAAGATACTCGACCTAGCCATTCGTGGTAAGCTCGTTCCCCAAGACCCGAATGACGAGCCAGCTTCCGTATTGCTGGAACGCATCCGTGCTGAGAAAGAACGCCTCGTCAAAGAAGGAAAGATTAAGCGGAGCAAAAAGTCTGCATCTGATGATGAGATTGAAGCACCGTTTGAAATTCCTAAAAGTTGGGAGTGGGTAAGATTGGATGACTTACTATTATTATTATCTGGGCAAGATTTTCCTCCTCAGAAATATAATAGTGACTCTATAGGTATTCCGTATATAATAGGTGCAAGTAATATTGAAAATGAGAAACTTTATGTTAATAGGTGGACGGATGTGCCTTCTGTGATTTCATTATTGAACGATGTCCTTGTTGTTTGTAAAGGTGCTGGGGTTGGTAAAATCGCTATGAATAATGTTGGGGAAGTTCATATTGCTAGGCAAATACAAGCAGTAAGAGATGAAACAGGAATATTAGATAATCATTATATTAAAATATGTATAGCTTCAAATATTGCAGATATCATATCAAGGGCTAATGGTCTTATCCCTGGTTTGAAAAGAGAATTGTTATTATCTTTGTTGATTCCAATAGCACCATTATCGGAGCAAAAGAGCATTGTTAACGAAGTTGAACGTTGGTTCACCTTAATTGATGAACTGGAGAGCAATGAGGGTGGTTTGTTGAAGGCTATAGATAAAGCAAAGTCCAAAATCCTCGACCTCGCCATACATGGTAAACTTGTCCCCCAAGACCCCAACGACGAACCAGCCATCGACCTCTTAAAGCGCATCAATCCTGATTTTGAGGCATGTGATGAAGAGGATTGCCCATATACTATTCCACAAAATTGGGAGTGGACTTCTTTGGGCATCTTGTATAATATAGTGTCAGCAAAACGTGTTCTAAAATCAGACTGGAAACATAAAGGGATTCCTTTTTACAGGGCTAGAGAGATTGTTAAACTCGCCTCAGAAGGTCAAGTTGACAACGAACTTTTTATTTCCAAATCTCATTACGAGGAAATGAAAACTATCTATAGTGTCCCGAATCCATCAGATATAATGATGTCGGCTGTAGGAACCATAGGTAAAACTTATATTGTTAAAGAGAATGATGTTTTTTATTATAAGGATGCAAGTGTATTGTGTTTACAGAATAATAACAATATGTATTCTGAATTTATAAGTATCGTTTTGTCAAGCCAGTTCCTTCAGCACCAGATGTTCGAACAATCCAAGGGTACCACAGTAGATACAATTACAATAGAGAAAGCAAAATCTTATATTTTACCTCTTCCACCAATCCAAGAACAGCTCCGCATCGTAGCAAAGATCGAAGAACTCTTTGCAGTTCTTGATAGCATCAAAGAATCCTTAGAATAATAAAGTTATGAACAGACTTGTACTCATAGGAAACGGATTCGATTTGGCGCATAATCTACCTACCAGTTATCAAGATTATATTAATTGGTACTGGGATGGTAGATTTGACTATTTAAGGAATACTTTCATCTCGGTTTCAAAAGCTGCATTGTGTGAAATGACAGTGACAGTTTCTCCTGCTTGGTATAGTTTTTTCCAGGAAGGTCCATCTGTTCTTCATGAATATAATGGAGTAGAATTGTTCATGGAATTATGTAAAAGGGGGATATGTAGAGCTACTATGACACCTCTTTTTGAAAGAATTCATAAAAGCATAGAAACTAAAGGCTGGGTGGATATAGAGAACGATTATTATGAGCTTTTAAAAAGATATGTATTGGATAATGCTCCATACGAACAAATAGATGCTCTTAATACAGATCTTCACGATTTGCAGGAACTTCTGGTGGTGTATCTTAAAAGTATAGAAATCTCTGATAAAATAGCAAAAGGTGAAATACGCCAAAAAATCTATGGTGTATTTAAAACTTCAGATATCTCTATAAGCGGCCAGAATGCACTACAAGAACATATAGAATCAGCTTTTAAGCGTGAAGATATTGAATGGAGATGGTTATCGGAATTGTATGAAAATAGTAGCTTATCGAAAGGAAATGTCGACGATTATCGAGTGAAGTATGAGAAGAATCCAAATATATTGAACAAAGAAGAACCTCCCATGGAATTGATGCTTCCAAACCACATCATGCTTCTGAACTTTAATTACACTCATACTGCAGACCTCTATTGCAAAAAGGGGGATATATTTACCGTTAACCAGATACATGGTGATTTGAATGAACCGAAGAGCGTAATCTTTGGCTATGGAGATGAACTTGATGATGACTATAAGGCTATTGTTAATAAGAACGAAAACAAATTCTTAGGAAATATCAAGTCGATAAAGTATCTTGAATCAGATAATTATCGCAAGTTACTATCGTTTATTGAATCGGAACCATATCAGATTTTAATTATGGGGCACTCGTGTGGTAATTCTGATCGTACATTACTCAACACGCTCTTTGAACATAAGAATTGTGTGTCTATCAAGCCTTACTATAGAAAAGACAAAGATAATTATATTGAGTTGGTTCAGAATATCAGTCGTAATTTTACTGATATGAAACTGATGAGAGACAGGGTCGTGAATAAGACATATTGCGAACCGCTAACAAATAGGAATAATAACTAAAAATATAATGAATATGGATTATACAGAGCATCATAGACTTAATGAAGAATTCCTTAAGAAATTTCCATTGGAGAAATTGAAGGATATGACGATTGAACAATATACGAACCTGAATAGTTCGGATTATTTCTGCTATTGGGTTGAAAGAAAAACAAAAATATTAGGTTCGGTAGGTGGTAGTAATTCATTTAAATTTGGTATTTATCGATATAATACACCCAAAGAAAGGCATGGGACAATGCATGATGACAAATATGCATGGTACTCATCGTTAGGTAGAACTGCAAGTGAAGTTTTTGAAAAGGTAAAACAGGCAGTTGTTAAAACTGCAGAATGTGGCTACAAAAAGGATTTGAGGGCTATTGAATCCATAAAAGTATTAGCTCCAATGATCAAATGGAAAATTGCATTTCTATATTCTAATGAATCGTTGATTCCTTATTATAGTTTAGACAGACTAAGGGTCATTGTTGAGAAAATGGGTATGAGCAACGCGAAAAATGCTTCGATTGCGGAAATACAAGAATATCTAATCGATAAAAGAAACGGGAGAGATATTCATGAATATGGCAAAATGCTTGATGATATTTGGAACGAAACTGGCTCTACGTCAGGTAGGACAGATTCAAATGCAAAACCTGAAGAAACGATGGATAAGACGAATATTGATAAATACATCCAGTTGTTGAAAACTAATAAGAACTTGATTCTTACTGGTGCACCAGGTACTGGTAAGACCTATCTGGCGAAACAAATAGCCAAGCAACTGTTGAGAATCGAAGAAGATGATGAACTTCAAAAAGACAAGCGTTTGGGATTCGTCCAGTTCCATCCTTCGTATGACTATACAGATTTTGTAGAGGGATTGAGACCTTTAAAAGAGAGTCAGGGCTCTATAGGATTTAGACGTCAGGATGGTGTGTTTAAGGCATTCTGCAAACAGGCCATTCTCTCTGAAACTGCTGATGCTGATACACTGAGCGATATCAATGATAATCCAACGGTATGGAAAGTATCTCTTGGAGGAACCTATGATAATCCAATAAGAAAAGACTGTTTGGATAATGGGTATATCCGCATAGGTTGGCATGAATATGGAGATATAGATGACTTTAATGATTTTGATGCATTTGAGCATGGAGGTAAAAATGTACTTCGTGCTTTCCAGAGTGGCATGCAGATAGGCGATTTGGTGGTTTCTTGTTATTCTGCCAAAGAGATTGATGCTATTGGTGTTATCACTGGTGAATATGAGTATCATGCTGAAGATGGTGATTATCCACGATATCGAAATGTGAAATGGCTGGTGAAGGGCATCAAGGAGAATATTGTAGAATTAAATAACAACAAGCCTTTTACGCTCTCAACAGTGTATAAAGCCAATATTACAGCTGAGGCCGCTCTAAAGATTGCGCAAAAGTATTCTTCAAATAGCATCGCTGTGGCACCAAGAAAAGACATCGCTATCTTCATCATAGATGAAATTAATCGTGGTGAGATATCGAAGATATTCGGAGAACTGTTTTTCTCGATTGATCCTGGCTACAGAGGCGTTGCAGGACGTGTGAAGACGCAGTATCAGAACCTGATAGAAGAGGGCGATGCCTTCAAGGATGGTTTCTATGTGCCTGAGAACGTATATATTATAGGTACGATGAACGATATTGATCGCAGTGTGGAGAGTATGGATTTCGCTATGCGTCGCAGATTTGCTTGGGCTGAGGTAACAGCAGCAGAGAGCATGAAGATGCTGGATGGCATTGCCAATGAGGGCGAGATTAAAAGGAAGATGCAGAACCTGAACGATGCTATTCTGAAAGTTCGTGGACTTGGTGCTGCCTACCAGATAGGCGCTGCTTACTTCAAGAAGATAGAAGAATATGGTGGCGACTTCCAAAAACTTTGGGATTTCCACCTGAAAGGTTTGCTGTTTGAGTATCTGCGTGGCAACGTGAATGCAGAAGAACAATTGGAGGAATTAAAGCAGGCATACGATAAGTAAGTATTAGCGGATGGAGCTACCGATTCAAATCAGAGACAACAATTGGGAAGGTCTTGTCATCGACGATGAGCGGCATCTGGAAAATCTCCAGAAGATAGCAGAGAAGCCCATCTGTGAACTAAGCATCAACGATAATCCCAATTTGCTGATCTTTCCTCAGGATTACAATGAGTATGGGGATAAGATAGGTAAAGAGTATGTCTTTGAGGTGCGTGATGGTAAACTCTATACTGGCAATATCATGGGCTTTATTGGCTATGGCGAAACGAAAGTAAGAATTCATTCGCGTTTTGCACAGGGTGAAGATGACTACTTCCTGCACTATATGCTACAGAAGGTGTTTGCCATTAATCTCTTTGATCTGAAATATCATGCTGATGATGAGAGTATCTTCGATTTTCTGATTTATCTGTTCCCTGCATTCCTAAAGCGGGCCATTCGCCAAGGGCTTTACAAAGAGTATCAGACAAGGGCGTATAACGATGCCAATATCAGGGGCAGGATAGATGTGAGCAGACATATCCGACAGAATACGCCTTTCGCTGGTAAGGTGGCTTATTCAACTCGTGAGTATGCTTATGACAATCACGTTACTCAGTTGATACGCCATACGATAGAATTTATCTCTAACCATCCTTATGGTGGTGGTATCTTGCAGAATGATGATCTGACAAAGGATGCTGTGACGATGATCAGAGAGGCTACCCCCAGCTATAGCCAGAATGCGAGGAGAAAGATTGTGAATCAGAATCTCCGTCCGCTGCATCATCCGTATTTCGGGGAATATCGGAATCTGCAAAGATTATGCGTACAGATATTACGCTATGAAGAAATTAAATATGGGCACAATGAGAATGAGATATATGGTGTGCTCTTCGATGGTGCCTGGCTGTGGGAAGAATATCTGAGTACGATATTGCAGGGTTGTGGGTATATACATCCTCAGAATAAGATATCGAAAGGACGTATTAGTTTGTTTACGGATGGCACCGGTCCTCGCTATCCGGATTTCTATAAGGAAGGCATCGTGCTTGATGCTAAATATAAGCGCTATGCAGAACTGGAATTACAGAAGATAGATGGCGACGATTTGCATCAGGTGATAACCTATATGTATATTCTTGGAGCCAAGTATGGTGGCTTTATTGTACCCAGACAACATGGATCTGATGGTCTTGGTTCTCAACCCAAGACGCTTAAAGGTTATGGTGGTAGCATGAATATCTATGGCATCATTGTGGATGCGCCTGCTAATGATTTTAAGGCATATTGCCAGCAAATGAGTCATTATGAGAAAGAGTTCGCGAATATGCTGCCTCAGAGGAATGTTTACATTGATTAACGTACACATGGGCTCTGGAACGTGTACATTGTTGTACTCCTCCACGAAGAGACGCAGAGACACAGGGTCTTTTGACAGTTACTTTGTCTATCCTCCATTTTCTCATCCACTTCGAGGAGTTTTGCCAAAATAGTTAACTTTCTTCTTCCCCATCATCCTTCAGATTCTTCAGTCGCTTCACAGCCTTGTCGAAGTCACTCTCCAGCAATCGCATCTCTCGTTCACGATAGATTTCAAACTCCCGCTCTGCCTTCTCAATAGCCTCTTCGTGGGATACGGTGCCTGCGCCCTCGAGGATGTTCTTTCTTAGGCGCAGTATCTGATCATCAAGAGCCGCAATCCAGTCGGCCATCGACATTGGGTTCTGCTCTAAAGCCTGGAATTCAGCATAGTCCAGGAATTGCGAAGTCAGCAGGTTCAGACGCTGTAGTTCCAACTCCGTTAGGTAGTTCTTCGCTATCTTCACATCATCGCGAGTGACATAGTTGCCCTTGAAGTTGGTCATACCCACAAACGGTTTCTCATTGTCCACCCGATTATAGATTAGTTCTGCTGCCGTATGCTCATGGACGGCATAGTGCATCTTGTTCTGCACCGTTGCAAAGAACTGTTTTGTCATTTTGGCCCTTGGATCATAGTCTGTAGCAGTGGCATAGATATCAGTGACCTGCTGATAGAAGTTCCGTTCGCTGCTCCGGATGTCACGAATACGTTGCAGTAATTCGCGGAAGTAGCGATTACCACCCTGCTTCAACCGCTCATCATCCATCGTAAACCCCTTTTGGATATACTCATGCAGCCGCTGTGTAGCCCAACGACGGAAACGCACGGCAATGGGCGATTGTACACGATAGCCGAGGGCTATGATGACATCAAGGTTGTAGTGGTCTATGTTGCGATGCACTTGTCGTTTACCCTCTTGGCGAACTAATAAGAATTTCTTATAAGTTCCCTCTTTGTCGAGTTCATTGTCTGTATAGATGTTGGTGATATGCATGGAAACATTCTCTTGAGTGGTCTGGTAAATTGTTGCCAGTTGCTCCTGCGTCAGCCACACATCCTCATCAGCAAAGCGCGTATTCACGCTTATTTTGCCCTCATCATCCTTATAGAGTATCAGTTTGTTTTCCTTATCCATACTATTAAATGCATAAATATCCCATCCAGTCAGAAAAACATCGTGGGCAAAGTGTTCTTCCGCTTTTGGGCCAGTTCGGACTTCATGCGAGTGATGGCGGTCTTGAAGAAGAAGGCGATCAGGAATTCGTCTGAGCCTTCTGTCCGAATCTGTTTGAGGGCAGAGATATATTCTGATCTGTCTTCGAGTTTGACAATCAAGAGCGGATGGCCAGCACGAAGCAGGATGAAGTTGGAGAGCAATCGGCCTGTTCTGCCATTGCCGTCGCGGAAGGGATGCAGATATTCATAATATCCGTGCCACTTGGCGGCTACAATCATCGGATGCTGTCCGTCATCAATGGCGCGTTGGGTCGAAGACATCAGTTGAGGCACGCGTGCTATCAGCGTCTCATGGTCGCCAAACACGGTATCACCCGCAGCCATATCCTCGGTAGTGTACTCGCCTGCGACAGCACCTGGAGTACGATAGGCCAGAGTATGCTCAGTCACAAAACGGTTCACCTCTTTTAATAGCGCCTCATCAAACGGATGATCCAAATGGCTCACCATATAGTCGAATGCCCGGAAGTGGTCTGCCATCTCAGTACACTCCAACAGCGAACGGCCTACGGGAATCATCGCCATGCCTTGTTCGCGAAGGATTCTCGTATCGTCGACGGTAAATGAGTTGCCCTCAATGGCACAGGAGTGCGCAGAGAACAGAATCTCGTTGTATTCCATCCACTGCTTCTCGCCCATCTTGTCGGCAACCGTCTGCTGATATTCCTGACGGACGCTCTCGTATTCCCTTATCTCATTCTCAAACATATCTTCTCGTTTGCAAAAATAGATATATTTTCTGAACTTTGCAAGCTTTTTGGAAAGAAAATGCAGAAATATCTCAAAAATGTTACAACACCTCACATGAATCCTCGGAAATGCCGATGTACAAAGGGTTTGAGGCATGTGAGGTGTTGGGACTTTTCGGCGCAGAGTTGTTATTCTGTCTGATTTTGCTATCTCCAGATAGCAGAATCGGGGGCGCTTTTGTAAGTATATATACTTAAGGGTCGTTAGGATGCCTTGCACAACAGTAAGTGAAGCCTGGTTACAGAGTAAGGGATGCCTGTTATGGGGGTATAACAGGCATCCCTTACTCTCTTGGAAGACATCTTAATAACCCTTGGAAAGCATCTTAAAGACCGTTGAGAGGCACCTCGTTTTTACAAGAAGAACCGCTGGAATTCGCTTTCGAAATTGGGGGTGAGGATCTGCTGTCCGATAGCGGCACGGATTTCGTCGAGCGACCAGAAGCGGCCACCGTCGAGTTCTTCGGCAGAGGGATGGACGAGACCGTCGTAGGTGGTGCGGTTCACATAGACATACTCCCGTTCGCGTTGGCTTTCGAACACGTATTGTCCTACGCGCTCAGGCTTGAAGTCGGTGATGCCCAGTTCCTCGCCCACCTCCCTGGTCAGGGCCTGTTCGGGGGTCTCGCCCTCATCGATGTGGCCTCCCACGGCGGTGTCCCACTTGCCTGGCTGGATATCCTTCCATTCAGGACGCTTCTGGAGGTAGACCTCACCCCGCGAGTTGAACACATGGAGATGAACCACCGGGTGCAGCAGCCGGGAGCCGTTGTGACACTCGCCCCTCGTGGCAGCACCAATCACCTTTCCTTCTTCGTCTACTATCGGGAAACGTTCCGCGTTATTGTCTTTCATTGTCAGTCGTTTACGAGGTATGTCTTAAGAGTATCCGGCAGTTCATCAAAGTCGCCGTACTTCCCAGGCTCATGGGGTTCTGCGCGGAGTTGGTCGAAGAGTATCAGTCCCTTGGGCTTATGCCGTTCCACATACTCAGAGATCTTCTCGTTCACACGCTCATAGTCGCCTGAAAGTTTGAACATGCTATTGTATTGGAGATACCGGCCCTTCTGATTCTCGAACGACACGCCCCAGCCACTGCCTCCTACGCTATGGTCGTGGGCATCTTTCGCAGAAAAGCGTATGGTTGACAATGCCGTGAGCAGTTCGTTGAAGTCTTGCCTGTCACAATCGAGCGCGTCTCTCAGTTTCCAGCCGTATCTGGGCTCCATACGCTTCCACACCAGCGAGTCCTCATAGATCTCGAAGGTGGTGGAGACAAGCAGTCCGGAATTCGAATGCTCACTAAAGGTTATCTTGTTCGTGCTCATCTGTATCGGACAGGTATTCAGGCCGATACATGAAGCCAGCCCTGTCATTGACAGCATGTTTAATACCACATTTATCAGTTTCATCTCAATATACTGTCTGCGTCCGCAATCAATTGGTTCAGGTAGTTCTCCAGTCTCTTCAGTCCGTCGCCCTCAGGCCTGGCATTAGACCCGCCGGAACGGATGCTGGTACCATCAGAGAACCTGACTCTGAGGTGCCACGAGTAGCCGTCCAGCACCTTGAATATGGGCGAATAACTCTCCTTATAGCCATACATCTTCTCCTCCAGCACGATCTGCCTCAGTCCGTTCACCTCCTCTTTCCCTATTCGTTTTTGGTAGAGAGGGCCATAACTCTCCTTCATGGCTGTCAGCACGAAAGCGCTGTCACTCCCCTGTTCCACATGCCCCTCATATTCATAGCCTGAACGCATCCCGCTGATGGTATACTCCAGACTCAGCAGGTCACCTTCCGGTGCCTTCGTTCCGCATCCTATAAGCCCCAGCAATCCTCCAATCATACAGATTAAGCATTTCTTCATTTTCAGACTCCTTTCTCATATTGCCCCTCGACCAAAGTCGATTTGTCTTTATCAATCATCATGAACTGAACCGCTGCGGCGGCATCCCGGTTTAGCAGTAACCCCTCTGAGGAACCACCCCTCTCTACATATTCCTCCCCTCTCTTAAAAGAGGGAGGATATAGTAGGAGGGGGTGTTCCGATAATGGGGTTACCTACATCAACCGTGGCATCGGTACGATAGGCCTTGAGCAGAGGGATCTCCTCACAGAGGGCATCGGCCAGCAACTTGGCCACGACCTGGGCACCATAGACATTGTAATGGGTGTTGTCCTGCTTGCCCTCCGGCTCCGTGGGCTCGGTACCGGGGAGGAACCACATGTGGAGTTTCTTCGAGCCCTCGCGCCCCAGCCCCTGCTCCAGGTCGTGCGTAATCTTGTTGGCATCGATGAAATGGCAGTTCATGCGGCGGGCAACGTCGCGGGGAGCCACGCGATAGAGGCCGTGGGTATCGATCAGCGAGTCGCCCTCCACCATCCTGGAACCGTCTGTAAAAGTTGTATTTCTCAACATTTCATCGTCAGCCACGGCAGGAGCCTGCACCAGGAAGTTGCGTCGCACGACGGCATTCATCAGCACGGGGATGCCACCATGCTCACGGGTCTCACGCACATACTTCGCCAGATTGTAGTCGAAGGTGGAGCCGGGATCGGTGTGGCGGTTGGGTTGTGCCTTTTCATCGTTGTGTCCGAACTGGATGATGACGTAGTCGCCAGGCTTGATCTTATCCAGGACCTTGTCCCAGCGGCCTTCATCCATGAAACTCTTGGAGGAACGGCCATTCACGGCATGATTGTCGACGACAATGACATTTTCATCGAAGAAGCGCTGCAGGGCCATGCCCCACCCACGCTCCAGTTTACCTTTGGAGAGGTCCTTGTTGGCAGCGGTGGAATCGCCGATGATGAAGATGGTCGTGGTCTTGTCTGGAGCCGAAGCAGAGAGCAGAACCAGAGCGATGAGAACGCAGGAGAATCTAAACAGTTTCATCATTTGATTGATACGATAAGTTCCTCTATTGTAACGAGTTGCTGCTCGCCAGTGATCATATTCTTTAAGTTCAGTTTGCCCTCAGCCATCTCGTTCTCACCAGCCATGGCGACGAACGGAATCTGCTTGGCATTGGCATACGACATCTGCTTCTTCATCTTCGCACTGTCAGGATAGATCTCCGTGCGGATGCCAGCCTCACGGGCCTTGGCCACAGCGGGCATGCAATAGGCCGTCTCCTTCTCACCGAAGTTGACAAAGAGCAGTTGCGTGCCGACAACGGCATCCTGGGGATAGCAGTCGAGAGCGTTGAGCACGTCGAAGATACGGTCTACGCCGAAAGAGATGCCGACACCCGAGATACCCGGCATGCCGAAAATGCCGGTGAGGTTGTCGTAACGGCCACCACCGGTGATGGAGCCGATCTGCACATCAAGCGCCTTCACCTCGAAGATGGCGCCAGTATAGTAGTTGAGGCCACGAGCGAGGGTGAGGTCGAGTTGGATCTCGTTGTGGAGGACTGCGGACGTACCGCAGTCTACTGGACATAAGGCGGAAAGGATATAGCGGATTTCATCGACACCTTTGAGGCCTATCTCGCTGTCCTTGAGCACCTCGGCGATGGTATCGAGTTTCTCGTCGTTGGTGCCTTCGAGGGTGATGATAGGCTGAAGTTTGGCGATCTGTTCCTCGGAGAGGCCATCCTCACGAAGTTCCTGGTTCACGTTGTCGAGGCCGATTTTATCGAGTTTATCGATGGCGACGGTGATGTCGACAATCTTGTCTGCAGCCCCGATGACTTCGGCTATTCCAGTGAGAATCTTGCGATTGTTGATCTTGATCTGCACACGGACGCCGAAACGGGTGAAGACGGTGTCGACAATCTGCATCAACTCCACCTCGTTTAATAAGGAGTCGGAGCCCACGATGTCGCCGTCGAACTGCCAGAACTCACGATAGCGCCCCTTCTGCGGACGGTCGGCCCGCCACACGGGCTGCATCTGATAGCGCTTGAAAGGCAACTGCAGTTCGTCACGGTGCATCACCACGTAACGGGCAAAGGGCACCGTCAGATCGTAACGCAGACCCTTCTCGCAGAGTTTGGCGGCGAGGTGGAGGGCATTGCGATCCTGGAGTTCCTCATCAGAGACCTTTGAGATGAAATCGCCCGAGTTAAGCACTTTGAAGAGCAGTTTATCGCCCTCCTCGCCGTACTTGCCCATCAGTGTCTGGAGAGTCTCCATCGCCGGCGTCTCTATCTGCTGGAAGCCATAGAGTTGGTACACCTGCTTGATGGTGTCGAAGATATAGTTACGCTTGGCCATCTCCATCGGGGAGAAGTCGCGCGTTCCTTTGGGTATGCTAGGTTTCATGTTTCTTTGAGTTTTGAGCTTGGAGCTTTGAGCTTGGAGCTTTGAGCTTGGAGCTTGGAGCTTGGAGCTTTGAGCTTGGAGCTTTATGCCCTCAGCAGGTTTTCGTACTTTTAACTATCTTTGTTAATATTCCAATAATTTTATCACAATCATCATATATTGAGCAGAACATCTCGTCATCAATGAATTCGGCTTTGTGCAAGAGTTCAAGCCAATAAGCAGTTTCATCCGCCTCTTTCAAGGCTATGTTCATTTTATTGGAGAAATCTGCACGGCTCTGAGCATTTCTTGCCTCACGGACATTTGCACCTATACTGGTACCAGATCTAAATATCTGCTTCGAAATAATATACTCTTTTTGAGTATCTTGCAAATACTTATACATGTTTACCACTCTAAGTGCAAATGCTTGAGTGACCTCATAGACATCATTATCAACAACTTTTCTAATCATAAAGCTCAATGCTCAATGCCTAATGCTCAATGCCTAACGATTGTCTGATCACGATCAGGACCTATAGAAATGATTTTAATAGGCGTCTCTAACTGCTTCTCCAAGAATGAGATATAGTCCTTGAACTCCTTCGGGAACTGGTCCTCAGAGGTGAACTTCGTCATATCGGTCTTCCAGCCCGGCAGTTCCTGATAGACAGGCTCGATGCCCTCTTCTATATTATAGGGGAAATAATCGATTTCCACACCATTCTGCTTATAGGCCACACAAGCCTTGATGGTATCGAAGCCATCGAGCACGTCGCTCTTCATCATGATGAGTTGGGTGACGCCGTTGACCATGATCGAGTATTTCAGGGCCACGAGGTCGATCCATCCACAACGACGCTCACGACCCGTTACGGCACCGTACTCATGACCGAGATCACGAATCTTCTTGCCCGTTTCATCGAACAATTCCGTGGGGAAAGGTCCTGCGCCGACACGGGTGCAGTAGGCCTTCATGATGCCATAGACATCGCCGATCTTGTTCGGTCCGATGCCCAGGCCCGTGCAGGCTCCGGCACAGATGGTGTTGGAAGAGGTGACGAAAGGATAACTGCCGAAGTCAATGTCGAGCATCGTTCCCTGGGCACCCTCGCAGAGCACGCTCTTGCCACTCTTGAGGATATTGTTGATCTCATGCTCTGAGTCCACGATAGGGAACTGGCGAAGGTATTCGATGCCTTCCATCCACTTCTTCTCCACCTCGGTGATGTCGTACTCGAAGTTGAGAGACTTCAGGATGGCCTCATGGCGGGCCTTGGCCTTGGCGTACTTCTCAGGGAAGTTCTCGAGGATATCACCCACACGCAGACCATTACGGCTGATTTTATCGGTATAAGTCGGACCAATACCCTTGCCGGTGGTGCCCACCTTGTTCTTTCCCTTCTGAGCCTCGTAGGCAGCATCGAGCACCCGATGGGTGGGCATGATGAGGTGAGCCTTCTTCGAGATATGTAGCCGCGAGTGCAGGTCGTGGCCGCTGGCCTCGAGCGCCTTCGCCTCGTCCATGAAGAGATCCGGAGCGAGCACCACGCCATTGCCGATGATGTTCACCTTACCACCCTGGAAGATACCCGATGGAATCGAGCGCAAGACATACTTCTGGCCCTCAAACTCCAACGTATGGCCGGCATTAGGACCACCCTGGAATCGGGCCACCACATCGTACTTCGGGGTCAATACGTCGACCACCTTACCTTTTCCCTCGTCGCCCCATTGCAAACCCAACAGGACATCAACTTTTCCTTTGTTCATAATTTATTGTTTAGTTTTATTGATTCCATTCTGTTTTCTCCGCTTCGTAATCTTGGCCTGACAACTGCTGCAGACCCCATAGACATAGAGCGTGAAGCCGTCCTTACGGAACCGCTTTGTCCGCATATTCTCCACCGCCATACTGATCTCAGGCGACTTCACCTCGTCGACCCTGCCACACATCGTGCAGATCTGATGACAGTGGCTGGTGTTATCGTAACAGGCCTCGTACTTCGTCGTACCCTGAAAACGGTGACGAATCACCAGGCGCAGTTCCATAAACAAATTCAAGGTATTATACATCGTGGCCCTGCTCACGTGGAAATTCATTTCATTCAGGAGTTTATCATTCAGTTCCTCCAACGTGAAATGGCCACTGATACTATAGATAGCCCGCAAAATAGTGTAACGCTCCAAGGTCTTGCGATGATTGTTCATCTCAAGATAATTATCCAAGATGCGCTCTACAGCGTTGATGACACTTTGCTTGCTCAATATGGACATAGTAAAAACAGTCGATTCCTTGAAAACCGCACAAAGGTACACATTTTCAAAGAGACAGAAGATACTTTATTTATAAAAAATCTAAATTAATCGTTTTTATTGCGCTTTTAGCCAGCCGATGATACACCAAACCGAGGTCTGCAAAGCGTTGCATGCTCATCATGGCCGCCTTTCTGACGATCATGCTCTCACCCTGCAAGGCCGCCAGGGCCTGATCGACGAACTCGTTGATGCCCCGCTCGTTGGGTTCCTGTCCGTACATGAAGAGGCGTGAGAGGATATGGAAGCCGCAAAGTTGGTAAAGTTCCTGGTCAGAAGCGATCCAGGTATAGGCTTTCTCTGGGGCATAAGGCAGGTATTGATACAGGTTGAAGGCCGCCTGTTCGGCAATCTCCGATGTCGGCGTCTGCTCCATCCAGATGTCGATGACCTCGGGGAGCACCTCCTCAGGCGGCATGACCATCGTGGCCAGGATCTTGCACTCCCGCACGTTCTCCTTCCACAGGGCGATGGCGAGGGCATAGTTCTTACCGATTTCATCGGCCTTTTCGCGCAGTCGTGGCAGGGTGGCACCCCAGTTCAGATGATAGTCCAGTCCCTTCTCACGCATCGACTGCGACACCGCCCCATCCATCATCTGGCGGAACGACTGTTTGATGGCCTTTACCTGGTTGTTGATTTCCTGATCCATCCGCCGTCAAATCAAGGTGCCGTATTCGGTGCTGTATCTCAGCATCTGGTGCGCATAACTCTCACCATAATACAACTGTACGTCAGCCATCTGACCGTTCTGGTCGTATACAGGCAGCATCATGGGGTTGATGAATCCCTTGTAGGGTGCGAGGTTCAGACGGCGATAGCGCTCCAAGACCTCCTGATGCAAGGCAGCATCAACCTGAACGGCATAGCGCTCCACCAAGAGGCGTGCCGCCTCGAAGTCACCCTCGCTCTTGATACGCTGTACCTCGGCCAGCAGACGGGCAAAGAGTTGACGGAGCCCGTCATAGTCGACAATCTCCACATAGGTCTTCCCGTCACGCTGCACCATCCTGACGGCATCGCCGTTCTCCAGACACCAATGGGCGATCAAAGCCCTGTTACGCATGTGGGCCTCTTCGATCTGGTTGCCTGGCGTGATGCGGATGAGTTGGGTCATCAGGCCATTCATCATGTAGGTATAGTATTGCGACTTAAACGCATCCAAGTCTGGCGTCAGTCCCAACTCCACCAGTTTGGGATCGGCAATGTAATAGAGTCCGAAGAGGTCTGCCCTCGCCTCCTCTATCGTATTGCCGTAGGCTTTCAACGCATCCGGATCGACACCAGGCAACAGCCTGCCGCTGCCATGTCCCAGACACTCGTGGAGATCGGTGTGCAGGTTGTCACAGACATCACCATATTTATTAATAAGGTCTAATGCCGCCTGATCGATGACAAACTCCTCCCTGAACCCATTGCCGTGGGCAGCCTTGTTATAGGCATCGGTGATATTGCTGATGGTGATGCTCTTGGAACCATATTCAGCCCGGATCCAGTCGGCGTTGGGGAGGTTGATGCCGATGGCCGTAGAGGGATACTCATCGCCGCCCAGCATGGCTGCGCAAATCACATTGGCTGAGACACCCTTGACCACTGGTTTCCTGAATCTCGGATCGACGGGTGAGTGATCCTCGAACCACTGGGCGTTGCTGCTGATGGTACGGGTGCGCTGGGTGGCTGACTCATCGATATACTCCACCAGCCCTTCCCAAGAACCTTTCAGGCCGAGTGGATCTCCATAGACTTCGATGAAGCCATTGATGAAATCGATCGCCGAATCATGTTCCTGCAGCCATTCAATACAATATTGATTGAAAGTCTGTAAATCGCCTGACTCATAGTAACTTATCAACAGTTCGATTACCTTCCGCTGCTGTTCGTTTTCAGCCACACCGGTCGCCTTATGAAGCCAATAGACGATGTGACGGATGGCATTGGCATAACGGCCGTTGGCAGACCAAACGACCTCCCTGACCTCTCCGTCTTCCTTGACCAATGTGGAGTTCAAGCCAAATGAAGGCGGGGTATCCGTCGGCTCATGCTTCTTCATCCGGTCATAGAAGGCCTCTGCCTCAGCCTGGCTGACGCCCTCGTAGAAATGACAGGCAGAGGTCTGTATCAGGTCGGCACCGTCAGCCTTGTTCACCCGCTTGGGGAGAACCTGAGGATCGAACATCACGGGGAAGAGTTCATCACACAGTCCATCGAGTGTCTCCCCTGGCCTGAGAGGCAACCGGCAGGCGTCTACTTTCTGAAGTTGTTGACGGAGATAGTCTGCAGAAAAGCCCGGCATCATCTTCTCACTGCCGTAATGATGATAGATGCCGTTGGAAAACCAGATACGCTTCAGATAAACCTCCAAAGCCCGGAACTCGTCCGTATCGTGACTGACATTCCGGTCCGTAAAAACAACCTCCATCATCTTGCGAATCCTGAGGTTGTACTTCCCAAACTGATCGAATGTGATATCCCTGCCGTAGAGCGTGGCTTTCGAAAGATAATAAACCAGTTCTTTCTGCTTAGGGGTAAGGTTTTCAAAACCCGTCAGTTGGTATCTTAGCAGTTGCAGGTCGGCAAACCGCTCATCCCGATAGTTGAAATCGGTGGCTTCCACTACCTGCCTCATGCCTCAGACTCTGTCTTTGTCTTAGTCGTAGCCTTAGACCGAGTCCTTGCTGTTGTCTTTGCCTTGGCAGTTGTCTTTGCCTTGGCAGTTGTCTTTGCCTTTGCCTTTGTCTTTGCCTTGTCCTTGGCTTTCGGCTTGGCTTTCTTGGTGACCTTCATGTCAGGATGCTGCTTCAGGTGCATCATGCGATACTCTCTTGGGGTGATGCCTATCATCCTGTAGAACGAGGCGTAAAAAGACTGGCGGTTGGAGAATCCGACCATATCGCTGACCTCCTCCATACGAAGATCCTGATAGCGCTTGTCTACGAGAATGGTCATGGCTTCCTCAATACGATACTTGTTAACGAAGGACGTGTAGTTCATGTGGAAACGAACATTAACGATGGCAGAAATATAGCGGGTATTTGTTCCTAATTCTTCCGCTAATTTCTTAGCAGAATAATCCTTGTCGCGATACTTCTTCTGCATGACAATAATGTTCAAAATCTTCTCCTGCATCTCGTCCATCAACTTGGGGCTTACAAGGGTTCTGTAAGCGGCCACTTTCTCCTTTTTTTCAGAAATGTTGTACTTTGCCATTTTAATACACAGATTCGTTGATTAATGTGCAAATATAATAATTATTTTTTTATTATGCAACAATTTGCGTCATATTTTCAATATTTTTTATAATGTAGACATCTTTTTAACATTTCCGCCGATGGCATTTAATTTACCCATAAAGGGGTGAAAAAGCCAAAAATAACAAAAAAAAGACCCGAAAAGTGTCACTTTTTGCTAAAAAGACGCACAGAATGTCAGAAATACCAGTTTTTTTTCGTACCTTTGCAAGGTAAAATCATCAAAGATGGCAAAAAAGAAGATATTATTCATCAATCAGGAGATTTCTCCTTATGTTCCCGACAACGCCTTGTCGGTCATGGGTAGGGTTCTGCCCCAGACCATTCAGGAACATAACCACGAGATCCGTACATTCATGCCGAAATGGGGTACCATCAATGAGCGTCGCGGACAGTTACATGAAGTGATTCGCTTGTCGGGCATGAATCTGATCATCAACGATACAGACCATCCGCTGATCATCAAAGTCGCTTCGATACAATCTGCGAAGGTGCAGGTGTATTTCATCGACAATGACGATTACTTCGGCAAGCGTCTGATGGAGAAAGATGAGCAGGGAGAGGACTATCCTGACAATGGTGAGCGAGCCATCTTCTTCGCCCGTGGTGTCCTGGAAACGGTGAAGAAACTGCGCTGGGTGCCAGACGTCATCCACTGCCAGGGCTGGATGAGTGCGGTCGTACCTCTCTATGTGAAAACCGCCTATCACGACGAACCGTCGTTTGCTGACGCGAAAGTGGTCACATCGCTCTTCACGCAGAATCTGGACAAGACACTCGGTGAGAACTTCAAGCAGTGTCTTGAGTTCCGTGAGACCACAGCCGACATCCTGAAAGGCTATAAGGACGACTTTGACTTCATCGAACTGGGCAAACTGGCCATCGACTACAGTGATGGCATCGTACAGTCAGACAGCCTTGTCAACGAGGAACTGCTGGCTTATACCAAAGAAAAGAACATACCCATCCTCGGTTATACAGAGAACGTTGCAGAAGCCTGTGAAGACTTCTATGAGTCACTCTTCCCTGCAGAAGAATAAACTGAGGGCAACGATAACAGACAGAACATCAACATGAAACACCATTTTCTTACAGCGATTGCAGTCTCCGCAATGGCGTTAATGTCTTGCAGTACAGATACAGACACCTTGGGATCATCGCTGACCAACGAATCAGACAAACTGAATGTAAGCACAGGCATCTATCAGGCACATACCCGCTCCGTGCTTGCAGACTCTGTCTTCGCCCGCAATTTCGATATCTACTTCGGCCAAGTGAAAGACCCTGAGACCGGCGCCCATATCAAGACCGAATTCATGGCGCAGTTCAACATCCAGGAGGGTCTTAAGTTGCCGGGCAAGAATCAGATACTCTCCAAAGACGACGACGGTAACATCGTGGCCGACTCGTGTGAGATCTGGATGGTCTTCGACAAGAGTGCCAGTTACGGCGACTCCCTCGCATCGCTGAAGATGAATATCCTCGAACTCAGCAAGCCCATGAGCGAGTCGAAGACCTATTACTCCAACTACGACCCCAGGAAAGAAGGATTCATCCGTGAAGACGGCCTCAGGGAGAATCTCCTCTTCAGTCTGAGCAACTTGACCTATTCGGACAGCATCCGGAAACTCACGGGCTATTCGGACATGGCACGTATCTCATTCTCTGAGGAATATACGGACCGAGACGGTGTGAAATACAACAACTACGGCTCCTATCTCCTCCGTAAGTATTACGATCACCCCGAGTACTTCAAGAACTCCTACGCATTCACCAACCATGTCTGTCCGGGCTTCTTCTTCGAAGTGGCTGACGGCTTAGGGCTGATGGCCAAGTTCGGGATGATTGAAATGCGCATATACTTCCACTATCAGAGCCAAGACAAGCAATACGTATCGTTTCTGGCTACCTCCTCAACGGCAGAGGTGCTTAAGACCATTCAGGTGACTAATGACAAAGAGGCGATGACCAGTCTGGTAGAAGACAACAGTTGCACCTATCTGAAGGCGCCCGCAGGTATCTACACCGAGGTGACCTTGCCCGTAGATGAGATATTCCAGGATCACGCTGCCGACTCGCTGCTCTCGGTCAACATGACCTTCCAGCGTCAGAATAGTGGTGTCAAGGCAAGCAAATACCTCTTCAGTGCGCCCTCGAACATTATGATGATGCCTACGGACAGCCTGAAAACCTTCTTCGAGAAGGAGAAGACCTATGACTTCAAGAGTGCCTTCATGGCCACTCTGGCTGGTACCAACAGTTACACCTTCTCGAATATCGGCAACCTCATCACCCTGCTGAACGAGAACAAGAGGAAAGGGTTGGCATCAGATCCCAACTGGGTGGATAAGCACCCCAACTGGAACAAGGTGCTGCTGATACCTATCTCCATGACATACACGGATGCCAATAAGACCGAATCCGTCATCGACAACCAGATAGGACTCGTGAGCACCAAACTGGTAGGCGGTGTTAATACCCCCATCGACGTGAAGGTGATCTATGCCCGATTCAAAAACCAATAGGTATGGCAGACGGATTTCTGGAGAAGCACCACGAGGACTATGAGGCCCGCAAGGCCGCCTGGCTCAGAAAGAAAAAGCATCTGCCGAAAACCAGAAGCAGAAACATAGACCGCCCAGACGACGAGGCGCTATAAGATAGTTATAAGATAAATCCAGAGATTCCGATTCGAGTCTCTGGATTTGTCTTTTTATCACAACAGGGACTCACAACAGGGACTGTCCCTAGTGTGAGATTTCAACCGATGATCTTGAACTTTGCAAACTTCAAAAGAAGCTGTTTGGTGCCCGTATTGCGGAACTCAACGGTGGCTTTGGTATTCTCACCCGTGCCCTCGATCTTCACCACCGTACCAATGCCAAAGCGCTGATGCTCGATGGTCACACCCTCATGGAGGTCAGAGGCGGAGGCATCAGAGGCCATCGGACGTGGTGGCACGGCTCTGCTGACAGGACGGAAATTGCCACTTGAGGGCACAGCGGGACGTGAGGCAGACTGAGGCGAACGTGAGGCTGACTGAGGTGAACCTGACGCAGACAAGGGCTTGCCCGTCTGCTGCTGATACAGCCTCTTGAATCCCTCACCGAATGGATCCACCGGCTTCTCCGGCTGCCTCGGAGCAACGGCTCTCGGCTTGGGATCGGCCTTGAACTGCGTAGCCACCGGCCTCGGATTCTGCATCCACTCTGGGCTCTCGCTCTCATAGCCGCGAGAGGTTCTGCTGTATCCGCCCGTATTGCCTGTACCGTAAGCACCTCCATCGTATCGATTATAAGCCTTGTGGCTGGACGAGCCGAAGAGCGAACTCCCCCCACCCGATTCCGAATGCACATCGAGCAACTCGGGGTCAATATCCCGTATGAATCTCGAAGGCGTGTCATACTCCATCCGTCCGTATCTGAAACGGTTTTGGGCACACGTCAGTATGCAATGCTTCTCTGCCCGAGTGATGGCCACATACAGCAACCGGCGCTCTTCTTCGAGTTCGCGCATCGAGTTGGTACACATCGGCGACGGGAAGATGTTCTCTTCGAGGCCCACGACAAACACCGTGGGGAATTCCAAGCCCTTTGCCGAGTGGATGGTCATCAGCGTCACCTTATCGTTCGAGTCTCCCTCATCGCTGTCAAGGTCTGTCAGCAGCGCCACCTCTTGCAGGAAATCAGGCAGATAGATTTCATCCCCCATATCCTCTTCCTTGCGGCTCTCCACGAAGTCCTGCATACCGCTGAGAAACTCTTCAAGGTTCTCCTGACGGGATATATCCTCCGGGTTGCGCCCCGAGTAGATATCCTTGCTGATGCCGGAGGTCATGATGATGTCGTGGCCCAGGGTGTAGGCATCCTCCGTATTGATACGCCCTATCCAGCCCTCGATGAGTTGGCGGAACGCCTGAATCTTCGTCATCGTGCCCTTGCTCACATCCATGGGGAACAGCACGGGTTCCTTGATGACCTGCCAGAGGCTCACCCCATAGGCCTGCGCCGTCTGGATAATCTTACCGATGGTGGTGTCGCCGATACCGCGCGACGGATAGTTGATGATGCGCTTGAAGGCCTCTTCATCGTTGGGGTTGGCAATCAGCCGGAAGTAGGCAATCACGTCCTTGATCTCCTTGCGCTGGTAGAAACTCAGACCGCCGTAGATGCGATACGGGATATTGTCTCTGCGCATCTGCTCCTCAAACGAGCGGCTCTGCGAGTTCGTGCGATAGAGGATGGCAAAGTCGCTCCAATTGCAGTGATCCTGCTTCCGCAGCCGCTTGATGTCCTGCGTCACTATCATCGCCTCCTCCTTGTCCGAATAGGCAGGCTTCAGTTGCAGCCGCTCGCCATGCTCGTTCTTCGAGAACACATTTTTGGGAATCTGCCGCTCATTCCGCCGTATCAGCGAGTTGGCAGCCTGAACGATGAGTTGCGTGCTCCGGTAGTTCTGCTCGAGCTTGAAGAGCCTGGCGTTGGTGTATTGGCTCTGGAAGTTGAGGATGTTATCGATATTCGCCCCACGGAAGGAATAGATGCTTTGGGCATCATCGCCTACGACGCACACCTTCTGACGCTCCTTTGTGAGTTGATAGACGATGGCCTGCTGGGCAAAGTTAGTGTCCTGATACTCATCGACGAGCACGAAATGGAACTTCTCAACATATTTCCGCCTGACATCCTCATGGTTCTGAAACAACACCCACGTCTGCACCAGCAGATCATCGAAATCCATCGCATTTGCCTGCTGACATCTTTGCGCGTACCTTATATATATATTAGACACCTGCGGGCGCTTCTGGCTGGCATCGTCACTGGCCCATGCGCTCTGCTGATAGGCCTGCGGCAGCAGCAGGTGGTTCTTGGCCATCGATATCCTGTCGGCCACGGACGAGGGCTTGTACACCTTGTCGTCGAGCCCCATCTCCTTGATGATGGTCTTCACCAGAGACCGTGCGTCACTCTGGTCGTAGATGGTGAAGTTCGGATTATAGCCGATTCTCTCTGCCTCTGCCCTCAAAATGCGTGCAAACACGCTGTGGAATGTGCCCATCTGCAAATATCTCGCCTCTTCCTCGCCCACCAGCCGGCCTATGCGTTCCTTCATTTCCCGAGCCGCTTTGTTGGTAAACGTCAGCGCCAATATATTCCACGGCCTGATCGGATCATTTCCAGGCTCCTTTCCTTTCTCCAGCAGCCACGCGATCTTATACGTCAGCACTCTTGTCTTCCCCGATCCTGCTCCCGCAATCACCAGACTCGCCCCGTCGCAGTACTCCACCGCAATGCGCTGACTCTCATTCAGTTGGCTCAATATCTCGTTATTCATTTCAACCCATTCATGAACTGTGCTGCAAAGTTACGAATAATATTTGGAACCTCCAAATTTTAGCATCGCATTAGGGGCACTTTTTTGCAAGATTCCGCCGAATTCGGAAGTGAACGTAGGAAAGACCATGTGTCTTGTAACATTGTAACTTTGTAACAATGTAACATTAAGGATTTTCAAATTGTGGACGCAGGGATATTAGAATATATAATAATTATAATTATTATATATTTATAAACTAGTGATCTGCACATCGGCAGGGGCTTAATGTTACAAAGTTACATTGTTACAATGTTATGTTTGTACACATTGGGCGCGACGGCCTCCAAGAGCAAGCCACAGACCTTCACTCGTTCTGGCGGACGGCGCGGCTGACGGGAATAGTCAGCAACCTCCGTGGAAATGCCTGGCGCTATATAGTGGAAAGCATCGGCATCAAGCATGCAAGGCATCAGCATGAGGCATGCAAGGCACCGGCATGAGGTATGCGAGGCATCGGCATGAGGTATGCGAGGCACCGGCATGAGGCGCGGGAGCCGAAGCCTGCCAAGTCGGAGTCTGAGGGCATGAAAGCCGGGGCGGGCTGCTCAAAGTGCATAAATATGCCGTTAAAATTTAATTATGGGAAATTGCATCAAAAACGTGCAAATTTAACACGAAAGCAAGCATCAAAATTTGGTGGTTTCCGAAAAACATCGTATCTTTGCACGCGATTTAAGAACAAGGATACAAAATCAACCCAAAAAATGAAAAAAGAACTGAAAAAGGTGTTGGTACTCGGATCGGGTGCCTTGAAGATCGGACAAGCAGGAGAGTTTGACTACTCTGGTTCACAAGCATTGAAAGCCCTTCGCGAAGAAGGCATCAAGAGCGTTCTCGTTAACCCAAACATCGCCACTATCCAAACCAGTGAAGGTATTGCAGACAAGGTGTATTTCCAGCCGGTGAATACGCACTTCGTGACAGAAATCATCAAGAAGGAGCGCCCCGACGGCATTCTGCTGGCCTTCGGCGGCCAGACAGCCCTGAACTGCGGCACGGAACTCTATCAGAACGGCACGCTGAAGGAGTACGGCGTAGAAGTATTAGGTACGAGCGTGGAGGCCATCATGAACACTGAGGACCGTGACCTTTTCGTGAAGAAACTGGCCGAGGTCAATCTGAAGGTGCCTGTCTCGCACGCCGTCGAGTCGATGGAAGATGCGCTGAAGGCTGCCCACGAGATCGGCTTCCCCATCATGATCCGCTCAGCCTACGCCCTCGGTGGCCTCGGCTCTGGCATCTGCCCCGATGAGAAGCGGTTCCGTGAACTGGCAGAGTCGGCCTTCACCTTCGCACCTCAGATCCTTGTAGAGGAGTCGCTGAAAGGCTGGAAGGAGATCGAGTTCGAGTGCATCCGCGATGCCAATGACCGCTGCTTCACCGTGGCCTCGATGGAGAACTTCGACCCGCTCGGCATCCACACCGGAGAGTCGATCGTGGTGGCTCCGACATGCTCGCTGAAGGAGGAGCAGGTGAAGATGCTGCAGGAGATCACCATCAAGTGCGTGAAGCATCTGGGCATCGTCGGCGAGTGTAATATTCAGTTCGCATTCAACGCCGAGACCAACGACTACCGCATCATCGAGATCAACGCCCGCCTGAGCCGCTCCTCGGCACTGGCAAGTAAGGCCACCGGCTATCCCCTCGCCTTCGTTGCTGCCAAGATCGCCCTCGGATATACGCTCGACCAAATCGGCGAAATGGGCACCACATCGAGTGCATACGTCGCTCCGAGCCTCGACTATATGATCTGCAAGATCCCCCGCTGGGACTTGACAAAGTTTGCAGGCGTGAGCCGTCAGATCGGTTCTTCGATGAAGTCCGTGGGCGAGATTATGAGCATCGGCCGTTCGTTCGAGGAGATGATGCAGAAGGGTCTGCGCATGATCGGACAGGGCATGCACGGATTCGTAGGCAACGATCACACGAAGTTCGATAACCTTGACGAGGAGTTGGCCAACCCGACTGACCTCCGAATCTTTGCCATCGCTCAGGCTCTCGAAGAGGGTTACACCATCGAGCGCATCGAGGAACTGACGAAGATCGACGTCTGGTTCCTGGAGCGCCTGAAGCATATCGTTGACCTGAAGCACGAACTGCAGAAATACAACAAACTGGAAGAACTGCCCGACGAGTTGCTGCTCGAGGTGAAGCGCTGTGGATTCAGCGACTTCCAGATTGCCCGCTTCGTGCTGAAGCCACAGGGTGGTAACATGGAGAACGAGAACCTGGCCGTCCGCAAGTATCGTAAGGAGAAGGGCATCGTGCCGAGCGTGAAGCGCATACCCACGGTGGCCTCTGAGCATCCCGAACTGACCAACTACCTCTATTTCACGTACACGCACACGCCCGCGTTCGGCAATCCTAAGGGAGAGCAATACAAGGCTGCCCACGACATCAACTACTACAACAACGAGAAGTCGGTAGTCGTCTTAGGATCTGGTGCTTACCGCATCGGTTCTTCTGTAGAGTTCGACTGGTGCTCGGTGAATGCCATCAACACCGCCCGCAAGTTGGGCTACAAGTCGATCATGATCAACTACAACCCCGAGACCGTCTCTACAGACTATGATATGTGCGACCGTCTCTACTTCGATGAACTCTCGCTGGAGCGCGTGCTCGATGTGATTGACCTCGAACAGCCGCGCGGTGTGATTGTCTCCGTGGGTGGTCAGATTCCTAACAACCTCGCCATGAAACTCTATCGCCAGGGTGTGCCTGTACTGGGTACAAGTCCTGTGAATATTGACCGTGCCGAGAACCGCGACAAGTTCTCCGCCATGCTCGACAAACTGGGCATCGATCAGCCGGCATGGAGGGCTCTGACGAGTTTTGACGATGTGAAGGAGTTTGTGGCCAAGGTGGGCTATCCCGTGCTCGTACGTCCCTCGTATGTGCTCTCAGGCGCTGCCATGAACGTCTGCTACGATGAAGAGGAGTTGCATCGTTTCCTCAATATGGCTACCGAGGTTTCGAAGGAGTTCCCCGTGGTGGTATCGAAGTTCATGACTGAGACCAAGGAGATTGAGTTCGATGCCGTGGCCGATAAGGGTGAGGTGATCGAGTACGCCATCTCTGAGCACGTTGAGTATGCGGGTGTGCACTCTGGCGATGCCACGATGGTGTTCCCCGCCCAGCACATCTACTTCTCCACCATCCGTCAGATCAAGAAGATCGCTCATAAGATCGCTGCCGAACTGAACATCAGCGGTCCGTTCAATATCCAGTTCCTGGCCAAGAACCGCGAAGTGAAGGTCATCGAGTGTAACCTCCGTGCATCCCGTTCGTTCCCCTTCGTATCGAAGATCCTGAAGCGCAATTTCATCGAGACCGCCACGAAGATCATGCTCGATGCACCGTATCAGAAGCCCGAGAAGAGCGAGTTCGATATCGATCGCATCGGCGTGAAGGCCTCGCAGTTCTCGTTCGCACGTCTGCAGAATGCCGATCCGGTGCTGGGTGTGGACATGAGTTCTACGGGTGAGGTAGGCTGTCTGGGTGATGACCTCAACGAGGCTATGCTCAACTCGCTGATTGCCACGGGCTATTCCATTCCGAAGGATGCCGTGCTCATCTCTTCTGGTGGTGCCAAGGGTAAGGTCTCTCTGCTTGAGCCTGCCCAGCAACTGGCCAAGAAGGGCTACACCATCTACGCTACGGCAGGCACCGCCAAGTTCTTCAATGATAATGGTGTGAAGGCTACGGCTGTGGCTTGGCCTGACGAGGACGGTGAGAACAACGTGATGGATCTCATCTCGCAGCACAAAGTCGGGCTGGTGATCAACGTGCCGAAGAACCATTCTTCACGCGAACTCACCAACGGCTACAAGATCCGCCGCGGTGCCATCGATCACAACATTCCTCTGATGACAAACGTCCGTCTTGCCAAGGCATTCATCGAGGCCTTCACCGCCATGAATCTCGAGGATGTGAAGATCAAGTCCTGGCAGGAATATAATAATTAAGAGATCAGTTGACGGTTTACGGTTTACAGTTTACAGATGATATGTTTGCAAGCCCGTATGAAAGTTCACTCTCCGACTACAGAACTAATCATCTGTAAACCGTAAACTGTAAACTGTAAACAAAAGACATGACCGACGAATATCGCACACTCAAGACCGAAGGCGAGGGCTACTACACCGATAAGCGTAGCAAGTTCCTTGCCTTCGCTCATCATGTGTCTACCGTTGAAGAAATCAAAGACATCCTTGCCGGCTATCGCAAGAAATACTTCGATGCCCGCCATGTCTGCTATGCCTACATGCTCGGCCCCGAACGGCTCGAATTCCGTGCTAATGATGATGGCGAGCCCTCAAGCACGGCCGGCAAGCCCATCCTCGGACAAATCAACTCCAACGAACTCACGGATATCCTTATTGTTGTCGTGCGTTACTACGGCGGAGTGAACCTCGGTACCAGCGGACTCATCGTAGCCTATCGTGAAGCCGCCGCCGATGCCATCGCACACTCGGAGATCGAAACCCGCCAAGTAGAGGAGATCATCACCTACAACTTCCCCTACCCTATGATGAACGATGTGATGCGCATCGTGAAGGACATGCAGCCGCGTATCGTCTCACAGACCTACGACAACACCTGCGAGATCCGCCTCAGCATCCGAAAATCCGAGGCCGAGCAACTGAGAAATCGTCTGCAGAAACTATCTTTTGAATAAAATTTGCAACTTTCTGTCAATTCCTTTGGTGGAATCAAGAATTTGTATTACCTTTGCATCCGCAATCACATATAAGGTTAATTTGGTTTGGGGTTAGGAAGGTTGGCAGAGTGATCGATCGCGCTGGACTCGAAATCCGGTATACCCCTTTCGGGTATCGGGGGTTTGAATCCCTCACCTTCCGCAAAGTATTGAGAAAGAGCCTGTTACGGGCTCTTTTTCTTGTTTATACGTTTCCGAGATATACATGCTTGACACCCTCTTCGAGTGCAATCTGCTGAGCCTCCCTCAATGTATGGATAGGAGTCGGCGGAATATCCTGCATCTTGAAGTGAGGGAAGAAGCGGCTCAAGTGCAGAGGCTGGTCGGCAAGGCCGTTATCAACAATCCACCGGCACATCTGACGGATCATCTGCAGGTCGTCATTCACTCCAGGAATGATGAGATTGGTCAGTTCTATCCACACCCCGGCATCATGTATGGCGAGGATGGTATCGAGAACGGGTTGCAGATGACCGCCGCTGACACGCTGATAGATATCGTCGCTGAATGATTTCAGATCGATGTTGGCTGCATCGAGGTACAGCAGCAGGTCGTTCAAGGGTTCCTGGCAGACGTAGCCTGCCGAAACGAGGATATTCCAAAGTCCGCTTTCGTGTGCCAGCCGGGCCGTGTCAGTCACATATTCTATATAGGTCAGCGGCTCGGTGTAGGTGTAGGCAATGCCCGGACAATGATGCTCCAGACAGAGTTGTACTACCTGCAAAGGCGTGAGGTCGTAATGCCCCACGTCTGACGGTCGTACCTGTGAAATCTCATGATTCTGACAATTCCGGCACCGGAAGTTGCAGCCCGTACAGGCCAGGGACAGACAAGTGGTGCCTGGATGGAAATGGTAGAGCGGCTTCTTCTCAATGGGATCGATGGCCAGCGAACAAGGCTTGGCATAGACCTCGCTGACAAGCACACCGTTCTGATTGCGCCGGCTGCGGCAGATGCCTGTCTTACCATCCACGATACGGCAATGATGCGGACAGAGTTGACACACCACTGCCCCACCCTCCAATGTCTGATAATAACGGTACTCCATCAGAACACGATTGCTTCGTAGACATAGAGTTCGGCATCCTTCCAACCGTCCCAGCCGATGCCTGCCTTGTCCTGAGCACAATGGCTGACGAACTCTTCTTTCGTCCAGTTCACCTCATCGGCTACCTGCGGCAGAAACGTGCCACTACGATAGCCCTTGCGGATATAAATGCCGTGACGGTGCAACTCAAACTCATCCAGGCTCTCGATGCGCCGCATGGGTGTGAGTACAGAGATCTCGATGTCTATGTCAGCCAACTCATCGGCAGTAACAGGCATAAAGCGCGGATCTTCGAAAGCCGCCGCACGAGCCATCTCTGCCACAATCTCATACAAGGGAATATCCTCTCCAAAGTGCCCGATACATCCACGGAGACAGCCATGCTTATGCAATGACACGAAGGCTCCGCATTTTGCAGAGAGATGAGTGGTAAGAGGTGAAGAGTGAGAGATTTCCTTGCCGGCCAACGAGTCCTTGATACTCGTCAGGGCAATCTCCTTCAGCAGCCGCTTCTCGTCGTCAGACAGCGCAAAGACGGCATCAGACTTCCTGACGATGGCAAACGAATGATAACCCACAACGCGACTGTGGTCATGATTATCGGCATCACCCGAGTTCTGATACATCAGGTGCTTCACCTCGTAACTGCCGTCCATCATCAGCATCAGCGTGGCAATAGCCAGTTCTCCGCAGGCACTCGTAGCCAGATTGCGCTTGCCACTCCGTGCATTCTGCTCCAGTGCAGCAATAAACGCCTCAACACTGCCAGACTCGATGGCCTTGCCCGTCAGCGCATCTACCTCACAGGCATCCTCATAAGAGGGATAGTGCGAGAAGTCACTGCTGATGACAAACAAGTTCTCCTCCGTGAAATACGGCTTCAACACATGGGCTATCCGTTTCAGTTTACTGAAGTCATTCGTAGAGATGATGATGGGTACAATGGGCGGCACATCACCCAAACGCCTCTGCAGGAATGGCAGTTGCACCTCCAGGCAATGCTCTCTGTCGTGTGCCTTAGGCTGATAGGAGAATACGCTGTCGGCATCTGTAATGCATCTGGCCACCTCACGATCCACCTTCACATTCCCCAACGGCGTGGCGTAGTAATCGGCCTCGGTATTGACCGAAGCCCCATCAAGCCACTCATGATGACTCGGTCCCAACAGGAAAATCCGTTTGTAAGGCTGGTCTGCAGGCACCGACATATAGGCCGATGCTGCCACATTGCCAGAGAAATAATAGCCGGCATGAGGCACGATAACCGCCGCCACATGATGATAGATGGTCGCACCTCTGTGCAGTGCCAGGAAACTGTCAACTTCCTCACTCAACTCCCTGGCATCGCCCGTATAGAAGCGATTGGCCTGTGTAGCAGGTCTCACCACCGGCTCGCTCTGCTGTCCGTTGCATGTATTTATCATCATGATAATCGCTATGATTGTGAATAACCTCACCGTGCCCTCAGGTCTTTCAGTTTCTGCTTGTAGGCCTTGCGCAGTTTACGGATGGCCTTGTCACGTATCTGTCGCACTCGCTCTCGCTTCACACCCATGTCCTCGGCAATCTCTGCCATCGTCTCGTGCTCCTGCATGATGCCGAAATAGGCGTTCACCACCTGACTCTCACGCTGGTTCAGAGACAGCAGCGCAAATTCGATGGCATTCTCAATGGCCTCTGAGTGAACACGCTCATCAGCCATCGGTGCATCAGGATTCACGAGCACAGACAGCAGGCTCATGTTCGCCCGATGGCCTAAAGGTGCATCCACCGACAGGGCCTTGCTCTGCTGATGGGCTGACGGGTCACCTTGGGCATCCTTGGGCACCTGATAGAGTCCTGCTTGCTGAGCGATGGCCTTCTCAATCTGACGGCGCACATGACCAGCAGCGAAGTTGACAAACCTCACACCCTTCTCGCCATCAAATCTCGAGGCAGCCTTCATCAGTCCGATATTGCCCTCGCTCACCAGGTCCTCCATCTCCAGGCCGTTGCCTTTGTACTGACGGGCTATCACCACCACAAACTTCAGGTTGGCTTCTACCAGCCGCGCCAATGCACGGTCGTCACCTTGCTTGATCTTACGTGACAGTTCACGCTCCTCTTCGTCGCTGAGCAGGCTGTTATGGCCTATCTCATCCAGATATCTGTTCAATGCACTGTCTTCCATACTCATTCCTCCATATTCTCATAACAATCGTGATCTATCACAGCGAGATACTCTCGATACGAAGTTTCATCATCCCTGCCGGCACGCGCACCTCAACGACATCACCAACCTTCTTGTTCAAGAGAGCCTGTGCGATGGGCGACTTGACAGAGATCTTGCCTTCACGCAGATTCGCCTCATTAGGACTGGCAAGGGTGTAGGTCATGCGAGCATTCGTGTTGAGATTGGTCATTTCTACCTTGCTGAGCAACTGCACGCTATCTGTTCCCAGCCTTGACATGTCGATGACACGGGCATTGGCAAGCACCTTCTGCTTGAAGCGGATACGACCCAGCAGGCGAGCCTGTTCGCGCTTGGCGGCATGATACTCGAAGTTCTCGCTGAGGTCACCTTTGTCACGCGCCTCGGCTATGGCATCTCTCACCTGAGGCAGTTCCACACTCTCCATCTGGTGCAATTCGGCCACGAGTTTGTCGTAGCCTTCTTGTGACATATATTCCATCTTTCTCTATTCCGATTGGCTTAGTCAAGGCCGAAGAGAACCTTCAGGCCACCGTCAACCCCCGAGAAGCCCATGAAGGCCAGGGAGAGAAGTCCGGCGGAGAGCATCACGATAGCCATGCCCTGCATGCCCTTGGGGATCTTGACCAGTTCGAGTTGTTCACGCATGCCAGCGAAGACAGTCAGAGCCAGGCCGAAGCCGATAGCCGTAGAGAAAGCATAGACCACGGACTGCAAGAGATCGAAGTCCTTCTGGATCACAAGGATGGCCACACCAAGCACGGCACAATTGGTTGTGATGAGCGGCAGGAAGATGCCGAGGGCCTGATAGAGGGCAGGTGACACCTTCTTGAGGATGATCTCCACCATCTGTACAAGTGAGGCGATGACAAGGATGAAGGCGATGGTCTGCAGATACTGCAAGCCGAAGGCATCGAGCACATATTTCTGGACACACCAGGTGACTATCGTTGCCAGCGTCAGCACAAAGGCCACAGCAGCCGACATGCCTAACGAGGTGTCTATCTTCTTCGACACGCCGAGGAACGGACAAATGCCGAGAAACTGTGACAACACGATGTTGTTCACGAAGATGGCGCTAATGAAAATCAAGATATATTCCATAATCATTCGATATTAAATGATATCTTTATTACGTGATATCGTTATTACATGATGGATATTTAACTGCGCAACCTGTTGACGATCGCAATCAGAAAGCCGAGGGTGATGAAAGCACCTGGAGGCAAGACGAAGAGCAGGATGTTGTATGTCTCGGGAATCAGCGTGAGTCCGAAGACAGAACCAGATCCCAGCAACTCACGGCAGATGCCAAGGAGAGTCAGACCCAACGTGAAGCCAAGGCCGATACCTATACCATCGAAGAGAGAGGCTACGGGCGAGTTCTTGGCAGCAAAGGCCTCAGCACGTCCGAGGATGATACAATTCACCACAATCAGCGGTATGAAGAGTCCGAGAGAGGCATCGATGTCAGGCAGGAAAGCCTTGATCACCATCTGCAGGATGGTGACGAAAGCAGCAATCACCACGATGAATACGGGAATACGCACTTTGTCGGGGGTCACCGACTTGAGGCACGAAATCACGAAGTTGGTGCAGATGAGCACAGCCATCGTGGCGAGTCCCATCGACATACCGTTGAGGGCGGAAGTGGTTGTGGCCAGCGTAGGACACATACCAAGCATCAGGACGAACGTGGGGTTCTCCTTGACGATGCCATTCTTGATAATCTGTATTGCATTCATAAGCGTATCTACGATTTTACGATTGACGAATCATTGCGCTTGCTTTGTTGCACCTGTCTGAGCATCGGCAGGCGTAACCTTGTAAGCATTATAAGCATTGTTCACAGCGAGCAGGAAGGCACGGCTGGTAATCGTTGAGGCGGTGATAGCATCCACCTTGCCACCATCCTTTGATACGGTCAAAGGCTCCTTCGGGTCCTTGCCGATGATGTCACCCTTCTCCCCTTTCTGGAACCATTTGTCGGCCTTGGCACCTAGTCCAGGTGTCTCAGCATGTTCCAACAGGGTATAACCTAAGATCTTGCCATCGGGATCGAAGCCTACGAGTACCTTCAAGTCACCTCCGAAACCACCGGTGGTAGACTCTACGGCAGCACCGAGATTCTTCTTCTGGGCATCCTGAATCTGATAAATAATATAAGTCAGTTCCTTGCCCTTGGCATCGTTCTGTCGGACCGTATCGGTCTTGGCGACAGTAAGGTCACTGACACACATCACGTTCTTGATACCATCAGCCAGAGCCTTCGCCTTCTGGTCGTTGATAGGGCCTTCGGTCAGGTGGTTCACATAAGCGAGGATACCACCCATGATGACGGCTACTCCTGTGAGTACCAGCACCATATTCGTTAAAGATGATTCTAATTTCTTCATCATGTCATTTACGATTTACTAATTGACAATTTACGATTTTGCAGGAACCTCACCGAAGCGCTGAGGTTTCACATAATTATTAATAAGAGGCGTAAACGCATTCATGATGAGAATGGCAAACGACATTCCCTCAGGGTAAGCACCCCAGTTGCGGATGACGACGGTGAGGAAGCCAATGGCCACACCATAGATAATCTGTCCCTTCGGTGTCATCGGTGATGTCACATAGTCCGTAGCCATGAAGATGGCACCCAGCATCAGACCTCCGGAGAAGATGACGCTGACAGGATCAGCATAGATAGGATTAGCCAGATGGAGCAGACCAGCAAACACGAACACCGTGCAGATGATGCTGACGGGGATGTGCCAGGTGATGATCTTCTTCCACAGCATATAGCAGAGTCCGATAATCAGTGCCAGAGCGCAGATCTCACCTATGGCACCGGCACCATCGGGATGATTGCCCAGGAAGAGATCGAGTGAAGAGGGCAGTTGGTCGAGAACTGAAGAATCACCACTCTTAATGGCATCCTTCATCAAGGCCAGCGGCGTGGCACCTGTCTCGGTATCGAGATAACTGCCAAGTTGACCAACCTTCGGCCATGTGGTCATCTGTGCGGGGAAGGCCACGAGCAAGGCTGCACGACCCACCAGCGCAGGATTAAAGAGATTATTACCAAGGCCTCCGAAGGTCATCTTGGCCACACCGATGGCGAACAAAGCGCCAATGATGATGATCCAGATGGGGAGGTTCGACGGCAGGTTGAAAGCCAGAAGCAGACCCGTAAGGATGGCAGAGCCGTCGCAGATAGTGTTTCGTTCCTGCTTCAGGATATATTTGCTGATAGCCCACTCAAAGAAGACGCAGGCAGCCACACTGGTAGCCGTGACAATGACAGAGCCAAGGCCGAAGAAGTAGAACGATACGAGCAGGGCTGGCATCAGGGCGATAATCACGCCATACATGTTGCGCTCTACAGTATCTGTTCCATGTGCATGTGGCGATAATGATACAATTAATTTACTCATCGTTTTATTTACGATTATGGGATTTACGATTTACTATTTATTTCTTAGCAGCGCGACTGCGGATGATGCCCATCACAGTACTCTTTCCCTGACGGATGTTGTCAAGCAGCGGACGGTGGGCAGGACAGGTGAACTGACAAGAGCCACACTCGATACAACTCACGATGTCCTCACGCTCTGCACGTTCCCAGTTCTTCACCTCAGAGATCTTGGCCAACAGATAGGGTTCCAAGCCCATCGGACAGGCACCCACACACTTGGCACAGCGGATACAGGGCTGGGGCTCCTTGCGGCGGGCTTCATCATCAGAGATAATCGTCACTGAGTTAGTTCCCTTACAGATAGGCACCTCTGTCGATGTCAGAGCCTTGCCCATCATCGGACCACCGGCCAACAGTTTATTGTCACCCTCAGGCATGCCACCACAGGCATCAATCAGGTCCTGCATCGGCGTTCCCATGCGAACAAGGAAGTTGCCTGGCTTCTGGAGTTTCTTACCTGTTACGGTGGTATAGCGCTCGAAGAGTGGCTTGTGCTTCATAACTGCCTCATACACAGCATAGGCAGTACCCACATTCTGAACGATTGCTCCAACATTGACGGGGATGGCGGGAGGAGCAGGCACCTGACGACGGATGACAGCATCTACGAGTTGTTTCTCACCACCCTGCGGATAACGCTGCTTCAAGGGTACCACCTCTACGTGATAGGAAGAACCTGCAAACTTCTCTGCACACTTCTTCGTAAGCAGTTCGATGGCAGGCATCTTATTGGTCTCAATACCGATATAGCCTGTCGTGACCTTGGCACCCTTCATCAGTAACTCAAGACCCACGAGGATCTCATCAGGATGCTCCATCATCAGACGGAAGTCGGCTGTGATATAGGGCTCACACTCGACGGCATTGATGATCACGCACTCGGCCTTGGCCGTAGGCGGAGGCGTCAGTTTGATGAAGGTTGGGAAACAGGCGCCGCCCATACCGACGACACCGGCATCCTTGATACGGTTGACAATCTCTTCAGGCGTCAGTTCGGGATGGGCCTCGACTGTCTCCAGTTTGTCAGAGCGATCGATAGTCTCTTCCCACTCATCACCCTCGACATTGATGATAATCACTGGTTTGCGATAGCCCGTGGCGTCGATGGCTGTATCAATCTTGAAGACCGTACCACTGACAGACGAATAGATAGGAGCAGACACGAAGCCACCAGCCTCGGCAAGCAATGTTCCCACCTTCACCTTGTCACCCTTTGCAACAACAGGCTTGGCTGGGGCACCGATATGCTGACTCAATGGGAAGATAGCCTGCTTGGGTAGTGCAGCCACCTGCGTCACGGCATCGTGGGTCAGTTTATTCTCCTCGGGGTGTATACCACCTATACGGAATGTTCTTATATTCATGCTTTAGCCTCCTCTTTCTTTTCTGGTTCAACATTAGCCTTCGGAGCCTCTGCAGGCTTTTCTACAGGAGCGGGCTTGGGAGCAGCGGGTTCCTTGGGTTTCGGTGCTGGAGCAGGTGTGGGGAAGTTAACATCGATGATGGCCTTCTTGGGACATACCGTCACACACTTCCTGCACAGACGACACTTCTCATGGTCAATATAGGCCAGGTTGTTCTCTACGGTGATGGCACCGAAGTTACACTCCTTCTCGCACTTGCCACAACCGATACAACTGACAGCACATGCCTTCATCGCCACAGGCCCCTTGTCCTTATTGACGCAGGAGACATACACTCTCCTACCCTTCGGACCCTTCTTGCGAAGTTCGATGATGTTGCGCGGACAGGCCTTCACACAGGCACCACAGGCCACACACTTCTCCTCGTCGACCTCTGCAATGCCTGTCTCGGGATTGACATGGATGGCGTCAAACTGACAGGCCTCCACACAGTCACCACAGCCCAGACAGCCAAAGCCACAGGCCGTCTCTCCTGCACCACAGGCATGCATGGCGGAACAAGTGCGAAGACCAGCATATTCAGCAATCTTCGGACGATGCTCACACGTGCCATTACATCTTACTACTGCCACCTTCGGCTCACCATTGGCTATGGCCATGCCGAGCAGGTCAGCCACCTGTCCCATCACATCAGCACCGCCCACAGGACAGTTCAAGCCTTCGATGGAACCAGCATCTGCCCCCTTTACGAGTGCATCAGCCATACCTCCGCATCCGGCAAAACCACAACCGCCACAATTGGCTCCTGGCAGCACTTCGTTCACCTGTGCAATACGGGGGTCTTCATAAACAGCAAATTTCTTGGAGGCGGCAAACAGCACGATGGCTGCTATCAGGCCGATGGCTCCAAGCACAATCACTGCAATCAAGATGAAATTCATAAAGCGTTATAATTTGTTTTAGTTTGTTATATATTACTCCAGATAAAATGTCAACTGTCGTCTGATCCGCTCCCGCATGAGATAGATGACCCCATAATAAGGAATAAGGGCGGCCAGAGCACATAGTGCAGCAAGACCTTCATCACCCGTCACCTGCAATACCAACACCAACACGACTATGAGCACCAGGAACGGTACTCCAAAGCCTAACATCAGTGCTCTTGCAGCCACATCGCCAGAAGTGGATACCACCACCTCCTGTCCAGTTGAGTATTGGGCTGTGTCACGACAGAAGACTTCCACAATCTTCTCTTTCGATTCTGCCGCATGGCAATGCCCGGCAACCTTACAGGCTCCACATGCCGAAGCCTGCAGGATGCGAACCTTCACACATCCGTCAGCAACGGACTCTACGATTCCTGAATGACTGATCTTATTATGCACCTTGCAAAGGTACAAAAATTTTAAGAATCTTAGGTGAGATTTTAATTATTTTTATTGAAAATAGTCGTAATCGTTTGCGAAATATCTCCTATTCCTCCCTACTCGAAGCAAGGGCAAACTTACGGGATTCGTCTACATGATACACTTCATCCAGACGCGCCTGATACTCTTTCTTGGTATAGTCCATCAGGCGGATCTCATAGTCGCTCGTGATAGAGAAATACTGCACAAACTGTTCTTCGCCGAACTCATTGATATCCTCAGGGTCCATATCGTCAACGGCATAGAGGCACAACTTATCCACCGGCACATAGTCATCATCGAGCGAATAAAGCCAGAGGGAATAATGGCCATCCGTTTCGTCAGCAGCCATGATCATGAGTCTCGCGCCAACACTCTCAGGCAATGCCACAGCCTTCGGATGCTTGCACTCCACCAGTTCCATATAAGAGACTATATCAGGTGTCACATCCTTGAAGGCAGGCAGGAAGTTGACGTAATCCTCACTGTAACTGATGGGCAGCGACTGGATCTCCAGACTGTCATAGAAGAGTTTCAGGGGATTGTCTGAGGCCTCAAGGTTCACGCCTTGCAAGGCCAGTTTCTCCTTGATCTCAAGAGCCTTGACACTATCCAACTTATGCTGGAGTTCTTCGGGAGACATTTTTCTTCCGCCGCCACAGGCTGCCAGCAACAGGGCAGCACATATCATCAGTAATATAGGCTTCATCGCTTTGGATTTTGATGCTTACAACGATACTTTCTTCTTCACGGCCTTGCTCTCGTTCTGCAGACGGTCAAGGGCTGTCACTGCATAGACCCATTTCTGGGAGCCGTTCACATAAGGCAACTTCACAAAGGTATTCGGAGTGATGGTGAAGATGTTGGCAGGATTATCATAGTCCTGATGTTCACCCTTCCGGAAACGGTAGACCACATACTTCACAGCCTTATCATTCCAGTTCTCTCCCTTCGGGGCTGTCCAGAAAAGGATATAGCCATCCTCGGTCCAAATAGGCTTCACCTTTCTGACCTTCTTAGGAGCCTTGTTGTCGATGAAAGGCATGGCAGGCTGGAGCGCCGGGTATTTCCAATAGACATTGCGGAGATTGCCACCATAGTTGCCGATATTGTCGACAGCCGCCTTTGCATACCACAACACCGTGCCCTGCACATTGGGCATCTGACGATGAAGGGCCATCTTAGCAGCCTGCTGGTGCACCTGGGGATTCTTCAAGTCACGCGCCTTGGCACTGCGCTCCACATCCTCACCAATGATCAGCGGACGGGCTGCAGCATACTGGTTCCACCACCTGATCAGCGTCTCGTAATCTGCTGCCTTATGGCCAATCTCCCAATATAACTGGGGCACACAGTAGTCGAGCCAGCCATTGTTCACCCACATCAGCACGTCGGCATAGAGGTCATCATAGTTCTGGGTACCGTTGGTGTTACTGCCAACATAGGAAGTGCTCCTGTTGCGATAAATGCCGAAAGGTGAGATACCTACCTTCACCCAAGGCTTGGTATCATGGACGGTCTTATAGACTTGTTCAATAAACAGGTTCACATTATACCGGCGCCAGTCTCCCTGATCCTTGATGCCATTAGGATGATCCAAGAACAACTCATCGTCAGGGATAGACTCTCCCTTCACAGGATAGGGATAGAAATAGTCATCCATGTGCAGTCCGTCTACATCATAACGGCTGACGATATCCTTGACCACTGCACATATATAGTCACGGTTCTCTGCGATGCCGGGATTCAGGAGGAACATCTCATCGTAGGCAAAACAGTTCATGGGTTTACGCACGGCAATATGACTGGATGCCAACTGCTTAGTGCCCTTGGTCTTGGCACGATAGGGATTGATCCACGCATGAAGTTCCATGCCACGCTTATGGCACTCCTCCACCATCCACTGCAGAGGGTCCCAATACGGCGAAGGAGCCACACCCTGACTACCTGTGAGGAAACGGCTCCACGGCTCTATCTTACTCTCGTAGAGGGCATCACACTCTGGTCGCACCTGGAAAATGATCAGGTTCACACCGTCTTTCTTCAACTCATCCAGTTGATAGGTCAGCGTCTGCTGCATCCACTGTTTACCCATGCCCTGGAACTGTCCGTTAACACACTGGATCCAGGCACCTCGCATCTCACGCTTCACCTGAGCAGAAGCGCAAAGGGGTAAAAAGGCGAGAAGGTGAACAAGCAAGAAACCTATCACCATTCCTTTTACCCCCAACATTCTCTTTATACTCATTTTCTTCATACTTATTTCCTTCACTATTTCACCTTTTCACTTTTTCACCATTTCACCTCTTCACTTTTTCACCTTTAAAAAAGTTTCAGTTTATTCTTTCTGGCCTCCTCCAGCGAGAGGAGTTCGTCTTGTGCATGCTGGTAGTCATCGCGCAACTTCTGGTATTTCTCAGTCAACTCCTGCTCCATTTTCTGCCCGTCATTCAACAGACGAGCAGCCACAAGGGCATTCTGCGAGGCATCTTTCAGCCATACCACCGGTCCCGCATAGACAGGGGCTATCTTCAGGGCCACATGCAGTTCACTGGTGGTGGCACCTCCAATCATGATAGGTATATCCATTCCTGCCCGCTGCAGTTCACGGGCCACATTGACCATCTCTTCCAGACTGGGTGTGATCAGCCCACTGAGTCCGATGATGTCGGCATGTTCCTCCTTGGCCTTACGCACAATCTGTTCTGCCGGCACCATCACACCCATGTCGATGATCTCATAGTTATTGCAAGACATGACCACACCGACAATGTTCTTTCCGATGTCATGCACATCACCCTTGACGGTTGCCAACAGTACCTTTCCAGCCCGTTTGCCACCCTCAGACTTGTCTGCCTCGATATAGGGTTGCAGGATGCTCACGGCCTGTTTCATCGTGCGGGCTGTCTTCACCACCTGGGGCAAGAACATCTTTCCCTCGCCGAAGAGTTGTCCGACGGTGTTCATGCCTGCCATCAGCGGACCTTCGATGATATTGACAGCCTTGGGATATTTCTCCAGAGCCTCTTTCAGGTCTGCCTCAAGATGGTCGCCGATACCTTTGACAAGGGCCTGTGACAGTCGTTCCTCCACAGGTAGTTGTGGAGTGTGGGCTGTGGAGTGTGAAGTAAGATTACTTGAAAGGGAGTTGTCTGGGGCTGTACTATTCTCACTCCTCACTCCACTCTCCTCACTCCTCAATATCTCCTCCGCCAACTCCGTCAGACGCTCTGCAGCATCCTTACGTCTGTTCAGAATCACATCCTCAATAATATCTAGTTGTTCTTGAGGAATATCGTTATATGTAACTTTAGATGAAGGGTTTACGATACCGAAGTCCATGCCTTTTGAGATGGCATGATAGAGGAACACGGCATGCATGGCCTCGCGGATATAGTTATTGCCCCTGAAGGAGAACGAGAGGTTGCTGATACCCCCGCTGACATGGGCACCAGCGAGATGCTTGTGTATCCATTCCGTGGCGCGGATGAAGTCAGCAGCATAGGCATCATGCTCTTCCATGCCCGTGGCCACAGCCAGCACATTCGGGTCGAAGATGATGTCCTGTGGCAACATGCCCACCTCTTCCGTCAGAAGCCTGTAGGCCCGCTGGGCTATCTCTATCCGGCGCTCATAGGTAGTGGCCTGTCCCTGTTCATCGAAACACATCACCACCACGGCAGCACCCAGCCGCTTCACATCACGGGCATGAGCCAGGAAACGCTCTTCACCTTCTTTGAGGGAGATGGAGTTGACGATAGACTTACCCTGTACACACTTCAGACCCGCCAGGATCACCTCCCAGTCTGAGGAGTCGATCATCACAGGCACCTTGGCAATGTCGGGCTCTGCAGAGATCCGGTTGAGGAAGTTCACCATCTCTGCCTTGGCATCGAGCAGGCCGTCATCCATATTGATATCGATGACCAGCGCCCCGTCAGCCACCTGCTTGCGGGCGATGGAGAGGGCCTCGTCATAGTTTTTCTCCTTGATCAGTCGCAGGAACTTCCTGGAGCCTGCCACGTTACAACGCTCACCCACATTGATAAATGTTGAGGTAAGAGGCGAGATGTCAGAAGAGAGAGGAATGTCTTTCCGCCCTACTTCCAGCAATTCCAGACCCGAAAGCCACATGTTTTGGGGCTTCGGAGCCGGCACGTGCGGTTTCTTCCACACACCAGGTATTCTTTCACCTCTCACCTCTGAACTCTCACCTCTCACCAACGGCACATACTTGGCAATAAACGTCTCATCGGTACCGCAACAGCCCCCGATGATGTTCACCAGTCCCTCATCGATAATCTCACCGATCTTGGGTGCCATCGTCTCTGCCGTCTCATCATAGAGTCCCATGGAGTTGGGCAGTCCGGCGTTGGGATAGCAGGTGATATAATAAGGGGCCTTGCGGGCCAGTTCACGCAGATAGGGTTTCATCTGGTCTGCCCCAAACGAGCAGTTCAGCCCGACGGAGAATATGGGATAGGAACTGACACTGGCCAGAAAGGCGTCGAGTGTCTGACCACTGAGGGTGCGCCCAGCCAGGTCGCTGATGGTCACAGAGAGCATGACAGGCACTTCCCTGCCCTGCTCCTTCATGGCCTGCATGGCGGCATCTATGGCAGCCTTGGCATTCAGGGTGTCGAAGATGGTCTCTATGAGCAGGGCATCCACCCCACCGGCCAGCAGACCGTTCATCTGCTCTACATAGGCAGTCTTCAGTTCGTCGTAGGTGAGGTCTCTGGCAGCAGGGTCATTGACATCAGGCGACATGGAACAGGTCTTGTTGGTCGGACCTGCCGAACCAGCCACAAAGCGTGGTTTCTCTGGGGTTGAACATTCGTCAGCCACGCGTCTGGCAATCCTGGCTCCTTCGTAGGCCATCTCATAGGCATAGTCACCCAGGGCATAGTCGGCCTGGGAGATACGCTGGCTGCTGAAGGTGTTGGTAGTGATCATGTCGGCTCCTGCCTCCAGGTATTGCCGATGGATGTCTGCTATCACGTCAGGACGAGTCAGTGAGAGCACATCGTTGTTACCCTTCAACAGTCCAGGCATATCCTGAAAGCGGTCTCCCCTGAAGTCCTGTTCAGTGAGACCGTAGGTCTGGATCTTCGTTCCCATTGCACCATCGAGAACAAGAATCCTTTCTTTCACAATATCGTTAAGTCTACTCACAGAGTAATCATCTATAAACTAAAACTCTAAACTATAAACCCTAAACTATAAACTCTAAACTATAAACCCTAAACTATAAACTCTAAACAATAAACCGTAAACTACTTATACACCTTCATCGCCCTGTCCATCTCCCTCCGGTCTTCTTTCTCCTTCAGGGTCTGTCGCTTGTCAAACTCCTTCTTACCCTTGCAGAGGGCGATGTCCATCTTTGCACGGCCTTTCTCATCGATAAACACCAGGAGGGGCACGATGGTGTAGCCAGTCTGCTTGGTGGCACTGGCCAACTGTCTGATCTCCCGCTTGGTGAGCAGCAACTTACGGTCGCGCTTCATCTCATGGTTGTTGTACGAGCCATAGAAATAGGGGCTGATGCTCATGCCCTTCACCCACAGTTCTCCGTTGATGACGGTACAATAGGTATCCACCAGACTGGCCTTTCCCAGACGGATGCTCTTGATCTCCGTACCTGTGAGCACGATGCCTGCCGTGAGGGTCTCGATGAAGAAATATTCAAACGAGGCCTTCTTGTTCTTTATCTGTACAGGACTCTTCTTCCTGATCTGTTCTTCTGTCTTGTTCACTTTGTGAATGATTGATTATGATTGAATCGTTGCAAAGCGATCCAGATGATCGTCTACATAGTGTGCAATGTCGTCAGTCCACTCTTCCTCATGCTCCACGAACTGGTCGTCCAGGTTGTCAAAGTCGGGGAACTGTTCGAAGAGTGCCATAAACTCCTCCTGACTGCAGTCTTTCTCTATCTCTTCCCGATGCTTGAGCCACAGGGTGTGGGCCTCGTAGATCAGGTTCGACAGGTCGCGCAGTCCCCACTGCCGGAGGGCCTTGGCCAGGGGATTCTTGAAGATGAATGTGCCATAGCCGTTGTAGATCAGTTGCACGAAGCCACCGTCCATCACTTCCTCATGCAGCGTGTTCCACGCCAGCAGTGTGATATGGTCGGCATTCAGTTCCTGCATCGTCTCTGCTGTCAGTTCTCCACCGATACTGTCGTAGATGGCCTTCACAAACACGGAGAGGAAGGCATCCATACCCTCCATCGCTGCCTGCTGCAAATCAGCATCCTTGATCGTCACTTCTTTCATTGCCTTTTGCTCTTTTTCACTCTTTCACCTCTAACTCAAACACCCCTGTGGGCAACTGTCGGCGCAGCACTTCCAGTTCCACATCCTTGCCCGACACGATACCATAGTCGCGCAGGATGGTCTCTACGGTCTTGCGGGCCAGTTCGGGATGGTTGTTCTCCTCACTCAGATGACAGAGCCACACATGGCGCAGGGCCTCTGTCATATTCTCAGCGATGGTCTTACCACACTCTGCATTCGACAGATGGCCAATAGGACTGAGAATGCGCTTCTTCAGGTAGGCCGGATAAGGCCCGTTCTGAACCATCTCCACATCATGGTTGGCCTCTATGATGAGGTAGTTGGCCCGCGAGATGGCATCCTTGACATCCTCGGTGACAGAGCCTACATCGGTGACCAGTACCAGCGTGACTCCCTCCGCCTGAATCTCATAGCCCACATTCTCGCTGGCATCATGGGGCACGGCAAAGGGGCGCACCTGAAAGTCTCCCACGGTGAAGGGCTGGCCCACCTCGATGTATTGCTTCATCTCATCGGCCACCTTACGCTGGATGCAGTAGTTATGGTCGATGCCGTTGTGGACAGCCTTCGTCGCATAGACAGGCACATGATACTCATAACTGAAAGAGCCTACCGACTTGATATGGTCTGCATGGTCGTGGGTGATCAGCAAGTGCTTCACCGACTGCAACTGTATGCCATAGTCTTTGCAGTATTTCTTCAGTGTGCGTATTCCTAGGCCTATATCTATCATCAATCCGTCTGTGGCAGTACCGAGATAATAGCAGTTCCCGCTGCTGCCACTTCCAAACGATATAAATCTCAACATGACATTCGTATTTTCGTGCAAAGGTACGATAAAAAGTGAAGAGTGAAGAGTGAAGAGTGAAGAATTTGCTGCCGCCTTGTTGTTTTTTAACTATTATTCCTTAATTCAATCGTTAAAACAGTGAAATTCATGGTTCAGAACGGCAGTCCTACGGCGAAATGGAAGGCCAGGTCCCTGCTCAGCCGCGGATGGATGATGGGATAGTGGGTGTCTTCCTCCTCATAGGCTGGGTTCACGGCCTTCATGCCCAGGTCGAAGCGCAGGATGAAGTAGTCAAAGTTCAGACGCAGGCCCATGCCATAGCCCACTGCCATATCGTCGAGCAGACGGGAGAACCTGAACTGTCCCCCTGGCTGGTCCTTATAGTCGCGAAGGGTCCAGATATTGCCTGCGTCGACAAACATGGCCCATGAGAACTTCCAGAACAGATGGGAGCGATACTCCAGGTTCACGTCGAGTTTCATGTCTCCCGTCTGGGTGATGAAGTTGATCTTCCCGTCCTTGTCCTTATAACTGCCGGGCCCCAGGCTGCGCACACTCCAGCCTCTCACGCTGTTGGCTCCTCCGGCAAAGTAGCGCTTCTCAAAGGGCAGCACCTCACTGTTGCCGTAGGGATAGGCGATGCCAAAGCCTGTATGGAACACCAACTGGCTGTTATCCCACTCATACAGACGGTGGATGAAGTCGATGTCAAACTTCGCATACTGGGCATAGGCTATGTTGAAGGTCATGTTCTGCCCCAGGCTGTTCTTCGACGTGTTGAAGGTGTGGGCATACAGGTCGAGCAGATTGCCCGCTGTCTCCACATTGGTCTTCACTGCCGTACGCCCGTTGTTATAGGCAAACCCGAAGCCGATCTTCATGATGAACAAATCCTCGTAGTTGTACTTCAGGATGGCATTCGAGTTGGTGTTGTCCGACAGATACTCGTCGCGGAAGGTCTGGCTGATCCAGGGCATGAACACATAGTTCAGGTCGATCAGGTCCAGGCGGTAGTTCCTGTAACTGTTCTCCTGCTTCCACTGGTAGTGCCAGCCTGCTGAGAGCACCCGGCGATGGAACTCTGGACGGTCCTGGGAGTCATAGAGCAGCGACACCTCGCTGGTGGCGATGATGCTCCTGCGGAAGGTGGGCTTCAGGAAGGGGACGATGAAACGGGGGAATGACAGGCGGCTCTCCACACTGTACTCGAAGTAGTCCTGATTGCTGTACCCCTCGAGGCCCCGGATGGCCTCATAGGCCCCACGCAACTGCACGCTGAACAACTCTGACCCGCGGAACAGGTTGCGGTTCTGATAGGTCAGCGAGACGGCTGCCCCCAGGTCTCCCGCAGTGTTAGTGCCCTCGGGCTGGAAACTGAGTGTCGAGGGCTTGTTGGTCTGCACCAGCACCTTCGCATCCAGCAGCGTCGTGTCGGCCACTGTCTCATAACTGATATTGGTGAACTTCACCGCGCTGAGCCTGCCAAAGTGGTTGTAGGTCTTGCGGAGTGCCGAGGTGGAGTAAGGCTGGCCTGCCTCGATGAAGGTGTTCTCCTCCAATACATGACGGCGCAGATGGATCACGGAGTCGGTCATCCCACTCTGGAAACTCACGTCGCGGATATGATACTGGGGGTGGAGCGAACTGCTGTCGTTGGCCGAGTGATAGTAGGGATGCAGGATGAGGCTCACGTCGACCTCCTTCTCCTTCTGATACCGGCGGGCCCGATAGGTGATATACTCCTTGTGGAACCTGAAGTAGCCATGATCCTGCAGATAGGCCGTGATGTCATTGCGCTCTCCGTTCAGGGCATCAGCACTGAACTGCTTGCCGGCATAGAGGGTGCTGCTTCGATGGTCCAGCATCCGCCCGATCACAGAGTCCTGGATGTCGGTCTCATACTGCCTGATCCTGTAGGCCCTGCCCGGACGGAGCAGATAGATGGCATTGCACTTCCGTTTCTTGTAGTCCACATAGAGCGACACCTCTGCATCCAGATAGCCCTTGTTCTCAAGCGCCAGTTTCAGGTCTTCACAACTCTGTCGGGCCAGCAGGGTGTCGAACACCACTGGGGCCTCTCCCATCGACCTCAGGGCACGGTTCACCCACGAACTGTCCCTGCCTGCCATCGAATAGATGCCCAGGGGGACCTTCACACTCGACAGCCAGCGGGTGTTGCCCTTCTGCCTCACGTATTCCTTCATGGCCAGGGCGTCGATGTCATGATAGTCTGAGTCGGCCACCACGCGCACCTTGTTGAGCATGTAACTGCCCTCTGGCAGATGGCGCGTAGCAGAGCAGCCACACAGAAGCAACGCTCCCGTGACCATCGCCAGACACTGCCTCGACAAGGGTATTTTCATCACTCGGTCTTGATAATCTTCTGCAAAATTACAAAAATATTTGAATTATGCATGATGAATTATGAATTATTTAGTATCTTTGCACAGAAAATTCCGAATACTCCGGCCAATCAGAATACTCCGACTCATCAAATCAAGCCCCGTGTCTATCACCAAAAACCAGATCAAGTTCATCCGCCAACTGGAACAGAAGAAGTTCCGTCGCCGTGAGGGTCTCTTCGTAGCAGAGGGGACCAAGGTTGTTGGCGACCTCCTCACCCACTACCGTCCCCACTCCATCTTTGCCACCCCCGAGTGGCTGGCCGGGCATCAGTCTTCCTGTCAGCCTTCTGCCCCTCTCATCCAGGAGGTAACCCCCGAAGAACTCCGCCGCATCAGTTTCCTTCAGCACCCCCAGCAGGTCCTGGCCCTCTTCCCCCTGCCCTCCTCCTCATCTCTGACTATATCATCATCTCAGCCCATATCATCCTCCTCTCAGCCCTCAGACATATCTCCTTCCTCCTTCCTCCTTCCTCCTTCCTCGAAAAAATCCCTCCTCCTTTCCCTCGACGGCATCCAAGACCCAGGCAACCTGGGCACCATCATCCGCATAGCCGACTGGTTTGGCATAGACCACATCATCTGCAGTGAAGACACTGTCGATGCCTGGAATCCGAAGGTGGTACAAGCCACGATGGGCAGCATTGCGCGCGTGAACATTATTTATACTAATCTGATACAGTTCATCGACACCCTGCCAGAAGGCTTCCCCATCTATGGCACCCTGCTCGACGGAGAGAACATCTACGCCCAGACCCTCACCCCTCACGGGCTTATCATCATGGGCAACGAAGGCAATGGCATCTCTCCGGAAATACGCTCCAGAGTGAACCATCGCCTTCTCATTCCCAGTTACCGCACAGACGACACTGCCGAGAGCCTCAACGTGGCCATTGCCACTGCCATCACCTGTGCAGAGTTCCGCCGCTGCTTCCCCTCGTAAATTAGGAAGGGTGACCTCAATCAATAATCGTGATGACCCAGGCGCCTGTCTCAAAAAAAAGGCTATTTTGATGAATATTCGAAAAAAATGACTAACTTTGCACTCGTATTCCAAATCATATTTACTAACTAAACTGTTATTTGACATGAAAAAGTATTGTTTATTTGTATCTCTGACATTGGTTATAGTATTGACCAGTTGTAGCAAGCATGTTACTGATCCCTTAGTATCAAATACATATTTTTCGCAATGGAACGAGTGCACAGCGCTGTCGGCCCTGAAGGATTATGTGGATGATGTTACCAACCCGAAGTCGCCCAACTTCATTAAGGTGGAAGACCGTATCGCCACCTTTGACATGGACGGTACATTCGTCGGAGAACTCTTTCCGACCTATTTTGAGTATAACTTGCTGGAATACCGTGTACTCGACGATCCCGCCTATCGTGACAAGGCACCTGAGGACGTACGCCAGACGGCACAGGAAATCAGAGACTTTGTGAGGAATGGAAAGCCACTGCCAGATCATTTCAATCTAAAGCATGGTCGTGCGGCAGCAAAGGCCTATTCTGGTATGACGCTGGCCGAGTTTGATGCATACGTCAAGGCTTTTGCAGAAAAACCTGCCAACGGATTCAAGGGAATGACCTTTGGCCAAGGCACTTATAAGCCTATGCTGGAGATTATCAATTATCTGAAGGATCACGGGTTTACGTACTATGTTGTGTCAGGTTCCGACAGATACATTGTCAGGGCACTGGCCACCGCCGTCGGTTTCGATACAAACCATGTGATAGGTACCGACTATGGACTCTGCTCCAGCAAGCAGGGTGATGCGAATCCTCTCGATTATACGATGGACAAGGATGAAAAAATCATCCGCACTGACGAGTTTATCCTTAAGGACGAGAAGAACAACAAAGTGTTGCAGATTAGCAAAGAGATCGGAAAGGTGCCTGTGCTGTCGTTCGGTAACAGTAGTGGTGATGCAGCCATGCACAATTACTGCCTGAGTAACAATCGGTACCGCACTGCCGCCTTCATGCTTGTGGCTGATGATGATGCCCGCGACCATGCCAATCTCGCCGAGGCTGCCAAGCGTGAGGCTAAATGGCGCGAAGCCAACTACCACATCATCTCAATGAAGAACGATTTTAAGACCATCTATGGACCAAACGTCCAAAAGGTTGATTTTGTATTTCCGAAATAACCGTTAGTCATAGAGGGCACCTGGGTATGGGTGCCTGGTTTGCCGTTTGCTATATATGTGAATGCAACTATCATACGACACGAAGGTGAAAAAAGAACGTCATTCATGGAACTGGCAATGAGACAGACATAGACATCTTTATACAACATATATTATATAATATATATATATTAATATTATTATATATTATAATATATAATAATATTAAAAGTGTTAAACTTTCTTAGTGCGACGTAAAAATTTCACCTTCGTGTCGTATGTTACATGCATTTTTTGTAACTTTGCAGTGTCATTAAAAACAACTGTTTTATGGATCAACACACACAAAAAACGCTTTCACCCTTTGAGCAGGAACTCGAAGAGAAAGGACTGGAGATTAGTAAACTGATGCCCTACTACCCTTGCCTGCGCGAGGTCTGCCATAGGCTGGAACCTGCCGCCTGCCCTGCTGCCCTCTTCGTTGGGGCGGCCTTATTCGGCACGCTGATGACACGATGCACCTACCGCTTCTATCACCAAGCCCGCAAACTGAGACGCCTGAACTATTGTGTCTTTATCATTGGCAACCCAGCCACAGGCAAGTCGTTTGCAGAGAGGCTCTACGATGTCATCGCCGACCCCATCATCAAGGAGACGAAGAAAGGAACGAATGCCATCAACAACTACAAACGCAAACGGTCCAGGTGGGAGAAAGGCGGATGCAAGGGTCAGGGGCCGGAAGAGCCTCATGTGCTCATCCGCACACACCCTGCCAGAACGTCGAACAGGGTGTTCATCGAGGACATGATGAACGCCGTGGAGACCGTCGACGGCCAGGAGATGCGCCTGCACATGCTGTCGTTTGACACCGAACTCGACAATGCCATCAACATGCAGGGCGAGGCCTGGAGCAACAAGGCTTACCTCGAACTGAAGGCCTTTCACAACGAGGAAGACGGACAGTTCTTCAAGTCCTTAGACGCGACGCTGTGCAACTTCAACGTCTTCTGGAACTTCATCTACACAGGTACGCCGCTGGCCCTGCGCCATAAGGTCAACGAGAAGAATATCGGCACCGGACTTGCCACCCGCCTGGCCTGCATTCCCATGCCGAAGACGCACTTCAGGATGATGGAGTTTGAGGAGTACAATCCCAGCAAGGGGAATCCGACACTCACGGAGGAGGAACAGACGCTCAGCATGTGGTCAGAGCGACTGAACAAAGTTCATGGCCAACTCCCCATCGAACAGTTGGTGAGATACACCTACGACTGGACGAAGTGGCACATGGAGGAAGCAAAGGAAGACGACTCCGAGGCCGACGAGATCATGGTCAAGCGCGTGGCCTACTACGGCATCAACGTCAGCGTGCCGTTCATCGTGATGAGACACTGGGACGAATGGCAGCAGAGCGGCACCCTATCCATCGACGACCACGACCTCGCTCTCTGCAAACTCGTGATGGACATCCAGTTCATGTGCCAGCAGCACTTCTTCTGGAAATACTGGGAGGACTACTTCATCCGCGTGAATGAAGCAGGGCAGCCTGTCATGAAACGCCATACGCAGGTGATGAGACAACGCTATGCCATGATGCCTGACCCATTCGATGTGTGGGATCTGATGGACTTCTGCGGCATCCAAAAGCGCACAGCTGAAAAGATGATCGAACGCTGGCTGAATGATGGCAACATCGAACGACTCGAACAGGGTGTATACGCAAAGAAATACCTCTATTTGCTTTAGTTGTCAGGGATGCCTACTAACTGAGTCAGGGATGCCTACTAACACAGTAAGGGATGCCTACTAACGGAGTAAGGGATGCCTACTAACGGAGTAAGGGATGCTTGTTATAGGGGTATAACAGGCATCCCTTACTGTATAACTTGACGTCTTTAACTGTGTTAACTGACGTCTCTATGAACTCTACTTGATAACAACCTTAGCCTCACACGTCTCCTGTCCCTCCGTGCGACGGGCGCCCGGCGCCAGCACGATGAGCAATTGAAGGGTGATCAGCATCAGCGATTGACCTGGATGTTCTTCAGTTCAACAACGGTACGGTCGCCCTTGGCCTCGACGAGTTCCACCTGACGGACGAGCCACTGGGCAGCAGAGATGCGGAGGATGATGGTGGAGAACATGCGGCGCACCTCCTTGCGACGGGGCACGAGGGTGGCAATCCACTCCGTCTTCTTCTCGTTGGCGGGGGTGAAGGAGACCTCGAAGTCGTGATCACCCACCAGGCTCTGGCCCGACATGATGTTCGTCATCAGACGAGCCATCTCCCTGTACATGCGATGGCGGCGCGTGTCGACCTCTCGCGATCCGCGCCCATCAGTCATCACCACCTTCTGCCCATCGATGAGGAAGGTGTGGGCGGTAGGCGACGTGTACTCCCAGCAGAGTCTGTCAGGACTGCGGTAACTGAGCGTGCCCCTCGACACGGAAGCGCTGGTCAGCAGTTTGGTATGCTTGGTCTGCACGAAGTCGCAGCGCATCGTCTTCATGCCCTTGGTGGCGGCGACCATCTGCTGTCGGGCCGTCAGCGCATCCTGCGCCTTGGCGTCGGCGGGCATCAGCATACAGCCAGCCATGATGAGCAGCACCCCCACCCAGCGGGTCAGAGGCACCTCCTCGTGGAAGAAGAGGATGGCGGCCAGCATGCCGAAGACATAACTGAGGCTGACCAGCGGATAAGCCATGCTGAAGGGGAACACCTTGACGATGTACATCCACAGCAGCGACGCCATCAGGAACAGCAGTCCACAGACGGCGAACTGCCAGTTGACGAACACGCTGGACCAGAAGGCTCTGTTCCAGCCGAAGGGTGCCATCCGCATCAGGGCTAACTTAAGGAACACTTGCCCGCCCGTAAGCAGCAGGCTCTGAAAGATGGCTAACGGAATGATTCTCCACATGTCAGTACAATGGCTATTGAGTGAATACTTGGGAGCCCCGTCACCCCCAGGCGCTCCATCAGGGAACGATAGAGGGGCGTGGTCTCATCATGACAGCCCACGAGGACCGTCTTGTAGCGCCCGCTCTGCAGGAGCAGACGGGCATCGCGGAGTGCCCATTCGAACGAACGGTCGCACTGGGTATAGGTGACGTTATAACCGTGACAGCCTAACCGGATGGCGATATTGCTGCTGATGGTGTTGTGGGTGCTCTGCATGAAGTTGGTGGGCTTCAGCATCACCTCCCCCTCCTCTTCGAGTTGCATCAGCAGGGCCTCGCTGTTCTCCCAGCAGCCCAGGGCGGTACCCGTGATGATGGCATCGGGACAAGTGACACCCGCCTGCTCCAAGGCCTTCAGCGACGACAGGAGGGAGGCCTTCATCAGTTTGCCCATCCTGCGAGCCTCCAGGGGCTTCACATAGTCGCGGATGGCGGAGAGTTCGTCCTCAGAGGTGATTTCGACGCGGGAGAGTTCGCGGATGCCTTCGATGGAGGGTGGAGGGATTATTTCGCGGAGTGTGGAGAGTGGAGAGTGGAGTGATATATGATTGGCGGCAGAATCTGCACCTGGAGTATTCTCACTCCTCGACAAAACAACAGCCGAGTCATTCCCTCCAAATCCAAATGAATTACAGAGCACATGCTGCAGTTCATAGTGGTCCTCACCCATCGTGGGGACAATGCCGTCTGACATCGGATGCTGCCACCCGAGGTTGGCTGGCACGAACTGATGCTGCATGGCCAAGAGACAGATGACCGTCTCGATGCTGCCTGAGGCGCTGGTGGTATGGCCTGTGAAGCCCTTGGTGCTCGACACGAGCGGCATCTGCTCTCCGAACACGCGTCGGAGGGCCACACCCTCACTACGGTCGTTGTTGGGCGTGCCTGTGCCGTGGGCATTGACATACTGGATATCGGATGGCTGCAGTCCGCTCATCGACAGGGCCTCTGTCATCGCCAGGTAGGCTCCTTCACCATCGTCAGACGAGGCCGTCTGATGGAAGGCGTCACAGGCATTGCCATAGCCTCGCAGACAGGCATGAACAGGTACGCCCCGCTCCAGGGCCTGCTCTTCGCGCTCGAGCACCACGTAAGCGGCTCCCTCGCCCAGGTTCAGGCCAGCACGCGTCTCATCGAAGGGACGACAGGGCTGTTGGTCGAGGATCATGAGGGAACGGAAGCCGTTGAGATGGAACACCGAGAGTCCCTCGGTGCCACCAGCCACGACGAGGTCTGCCTCACCAGCCTTGAGCATGTTGGCCCCTAAGATGAGAGCGTTGGCGGCAGAGGAGCAGGCGGTGGAGATGGTGGTATAATCGGAGAAACAGCCGAAGTAGTCGGCAATCTGGCGGGTATTGTCGCCCGCACTGTGGTCCCGCAGGTATTTCAGATGCCCATCAGACTTGAGCATCTCGCTAAAGTAGCGTTCGCTGAGGTCCATGCCTGCCACGGTGGTGCCTGAGATCAGGATGATGCGCTTCTTGGCCGGAGCGTCTGTGGCCCACGACATCACGGAGGCATCCTCCAGCGCCTGACGCACGGCCCACATGCCCATCATCGCAGTGCGGCTCGTCAACTCGTCGGCAGGGAGTCCCAACTGCTGTTGCAACTCCTCGTCAGACCACTTAACCTCGCCCACAGGCAGTTCACGGTGCGTAGACTTCAGCCAGCGCATCTGCCCTATGCCCGTCCGCTTCTCACGGAGGGCAGCAAGCACCGTTGCCTTGTCATACCCGATGGCAGAGATGATGCCTTCGCCTGTAATTACAATGTTCACTTCTTACGATGTTCGCTGACGTACTCGGCAATGGTTCTCACATTCTTGAAGATGGACTTACCCTCGGCCGAGTTTTCCAGTTTGATACCATACTTCTTCTCTAACAGCACAATCAGTTCAAGGGCATCGATGGAGTCGAGCCCCAGTCCGTCGTCGAACAGGGGGGCATCCGTATCGATATCCTCAGGTGTCATCTCCTCCAGATTGAGCACCTCGATCATCTGTTGCTTCAATGTTGTAATCAGATCTTCCATAATTTTATTTACAATTTTCGAATTTACAATTTACGAATTTACGATTTCTCTCACCTCGTACACCGTCAGGTCAGCCACGTAATGGGCATCGTCCTGATAGTCGACCCATCCCCCGAGAATGCTCCGTGTGGTCTCATCCTGACAGCACGCCTGCAGCACCTGGCGCATCACATCATCCTGACGCTCCGGCAAGATGCAGAAGGTGGTCTCTCCGCGATAGTGATTGCGGATGGCCAGTTCGCCCGCCACGATATTCGGGAGGGTATAGACAAACAGCGACGGGCTGGGAAAGAATTGCCCAGGCGTCTCGATCGAGGACAGATATTGACGGTCGGCCATGATCGACGAGGCATGATTGAACAGGATGATGGCGCGGTCGTCACAATCCTCGAAACGTTCCCTACCCTCTGCCTGCAAGAGCAACTCAGAGGCTATGAAGCCCAACTGACTCAGACGGTCCATCTTATAGAATTTAGGGTAGTCACCCACATATCGTTTATACAGGTCTGTCAGCATAGTCTTGCCCGTACCCGTAAAGGCGATGTCGCGACCATCCACGCACACCCGCTCGGGGGTTATCAAAACGTGGATTATATCGTGGAGTGTGGAGTGAGGAGTGTGGAGTGAGATATGATTGGCGGCAACCAACAACGCCGCATTGCACCCGCCAAAGCCAGAGATGACCTTGACGAACGCCTGCTTATCGGTTGCCTCTGAGGATGCCACCAGCCGTATCTTCCCTGACACCCCAGCCTCCTCAAAGCCTTTCGTCCCGAGGATGGTATGATCGTCGAGGGCAGCCATCGAGAGGATGGTCTCCAAGACGCCTGCCGCGCCCATCGTATGCCCATAGTAACCTTTATACCCATTGACAGGCACCGAAGAGAGTCCGGCACGCTCTATGGCTACGGACTCCATCTGGTCGTTGAACATCGTAGCGGTGCCGTGGGCATTGATGAAGGCCAACTGTGAGGGCGACACACCCTGCATGACCTGCCGGAGGGCCTGACAGGCACCCTCGCCGTCCTTGGCAGGAGAACTGATATGAAAGGCATCATTTCTGACGGCACCTGTGACGATGCCCCACGCCTGCGGCTGTGGTTGCCTGCTGAGAATCATCGTGGCAGCGGCCTCGCCCAGACTGAGTCCCGTACGCTCCATATCGAAAGGACGACAGGCCTCTGACGACACCACATGGAACGACTGGAAGCCAGAGACCACGAAACGGCTCTGCACATCTGCGCCACACACCACAGCCACATCATAGGTTCCTGCCTCCAGCAGACGGGCAGCCAGCAACAGGGCCGACACACCCGAGATACAGGCATTGCACACGACGATGGGCTCTGTGGTGAAACCCATGACCCGGGCCATCTTACGGGCGCTGGCACCAGGCGACAAGTCGTCTGTCGTCTCCTGGGTCAGTTGGTCTACGTTCCCTTTCGTCGTACTGATAATAAGCACGACGCCCTTCCGGGCAGGATCGACTGCAGCATCCTTCAGCGCCCTTCGGACAGAAGAGGTCGCCAACGCCTCGAAAGGAGTCAGGCCCTCTGCAGCCAGCGCCTGCCACTGCGCCTCACTGAACAACGAGGCGGAGAATGGCTCGGGCAGTTGCCAGTGGTCTGAATAACGGCAAAGAGCGGAACGACCAGCCTTCACGGCCTGATAGTTCTGCTCCGTCGTCTCACCCAAGGGCGACAAGATATTATCTGCAATCTTATATACCATAATTATTTACATTCCAAAGTCAAAGCCCCATCGCTTCTTCCATGCCAGGTAGAAGGGCGGATTCTCCCATATCAACTGATACTGCAGGTCCATGAACACCTGCACGGAGTGACCTGTGGCATAGAGGCTCTCATCTTCCGGGTCACGAATCTCGTAGTCGAAGACTATCTTCGCTGAGATGGTGGGACGGTAGATGATGTCTATCCTTGGCTTCATGCCGTAGCGGATGGGCTTCTTATACTGGATGGTCTGCTCGACCATAGGCGCATAATAGCCATGATCCACATAGCCCATATAACTCAGGTCGTACTTAGCGCCGAAAGCCTCTCGGGCATCCTCGAAATAGAGGGCATAGGAGCCATGCCACACCACACCCATCGAGTCGACCTCGCTGAAGCGTACCTCCAATTGTTTCGAGGCCTTCAACTCGGGAGCACCTTCCAGTTCCGGAAATTCCTTCACGTCCGTTTTCCTCATCTTCGTTACGCCTTCTCTTCTTCACTCCTCACCCCGATCTTGATGTCTGTCGTGGCCAGCACCTCACCCTCACAGGTGACGGTAGCCTTGGCCAGCGTCATTCCAAACACCTCGCTCACGGTGTCGACCGTCGTGTTGATAGTCTGTCCAGCCTTGGGCAATGACACGACCTCAAAGTTCTTCACCGCGCCGATGACCCCAATCTGAATGCCGTTGTGGAGAATATACTTGTTCACGAAGCCGATACGCGCAGCACAACTCTGGGCAATGTTCTCAATCAGGCCACTGGCGCTGAACTGTCCATCGTCCACGAAGATGTTCTGTGGAGAGATAACCGTCTCTGTGACTGTCCTCACCTCATCGATCTGGGTCAGACAGCCAATCATCACAAACGGCTCCTGCTGGGGGAGCAGTTCATGGATGTCGATGGCTCTCAGTTGTTCCTCTGTATAGAGGGGAAATTTGTTGTCTGTCATATCCAAAAATCAAAATAGTTATACCATTGTGTGGGATAGCGCCTGACCATCCCTTCCAGCGCTGACACGTAAGCCTCTGCCAGTTGTCTGGTCTGCTCACGCCTGGGCGCCTCCTTATCGTAGTCGAGAGGGGTCACTAGGATGAGATAGCCCCGGGTTGAGGTCTTCATCACATTCACGCTGACCACATCCAGTTCGCGCATCGTCGCCACGCTGAAAGGCCCCAGCGGGAAACGGGCCTCATGACCTAAGAACGGCAACAGGATGCTCTTCTGCGACCCCCATACCCGGTCGGCTGGGATGCTGACGACCTCACCGTGGGTCAGGGCATTGTCGATCTCAAACAGATGAGACATGTCGTCACGGACCTGTATCATCTTATTGCCATTCGGACCGAGCATCTTACCGCGGTTCTCCATCACGGAGGCCTTCTCGCCGAAATAGACCAAAGCATTGACACTCTTCTTGTCAGAGACCTGCGTATAACCAGCCATCTCAAAGTTACCGATATGGGAACTCAGCACCACAAAGCCAGACTCCTGTTCGCACAGATGATTGTAATGCTCAAGGCCTTGCGTCTCCATCAGAAACTGCTTGCCAGCATACATGGCGAAACGGTCAATCACCACCTGTGCAAACATGCAGTGGTTCTTGTAGGTCATCCACCAGGATCGCAGGGGACTATAGCCAAAGCCTTTGCGGAAGAAGCGATACATGTGGCCGTAGCCCTCACGGAAGAGCATGCAGGGCGGCACGACGAAGATATAGGAAAAGACATAGAGCAGACGGACATCCAACAGACGCAACATGGCTATCAGACAACGATGCATGGGGCCCGTGCCAAAGGTTGTTCCTGCCCACTGTTTCTCACCTAAGTCTTCCCGCTGCTTCATGCTCAGCCTACCTTCGTCTCGATATAGTCGCAGAACTGGCTTAGCGTCACCACGCCCTGCATCTCCTCGGGCTTGATCTTGAAGCCGAAGTTCTTCTCCACGATGACCACGATATCCACGAAGTCCAGGCTGTCGATGCCCATATCCTCCTTCAGTTTTGCCTCGGGAAATATCTTATCCTCGTCGATCTCAAGGTCATCAATGAGGAAAGTCCTCACTTTCTCTTCAATTTCTTGTCTACTCATTTCTTATTATTTTTTTAACTTCTTATTTACTTAACTACAATTATCGAGTGTCCCATGCCTAAATGGTCATAGATCTGTTCAATCTCCAGTCCAGCCTCCTTGATACACTGTGCCATGTCCTCAGTATGATACATCTTTGAGTTACCATTGGCCATCGCCGTGAAGTAGAGGCTGGTCATGGTCAGGCAGAAGGCTGCCGTCTCATAGCGCTGACGGTCCCACAGGGTCTCCATGATGTAGATGCGCGTCTCAGGTGTCATCGCCGCCTTCGCCCGACGCAGTATGCCTACAATCTCGTCCATCGAGAAACAGTCGAGGAACTGGCTCATCCAGATGGCGTCGAGACCGCCTTCGCGCTGGGGGAACAGGGCATCGGTATCCAACAGATTGATGCCATATCCACTGATGCGCTCTGCCCCTTCCTGGCCCTTGACGTTCGCCTGCATCATGGCTATCTGCTGCGGCAGGTCGAGGATGGTCACCTCCACCTCCTGATTGTAGCCGACGCATTGCAGCGCCCACTTGCCGGTGTTGCCACCCACGTCGTAGAGCGACCGCACATGGCGCTCGTCGAAGATGATCTTCAGGGCCTCGGGGAAAGAGGAGTCACTATAATAATGGTCGAAGCCAAACCAACTCTTCTGTACCTGTTCCGGCAGGCTCGACAGCCCTTCATAGATGGTTGGCCAGGCGCCGAAATGCTTCAGTCCTTCGGGCTTGCCGTTCTTCAGCGATTCATCCAGACGGAACATACCTTCGTAGTTCACATCGTGGTTGAAATCCATATCCACACGAATATTAGGACTGGTCAGCAAAAACCAGCCTACTTTCGACAGGGAGAAGCGCTCCGTCTCTGGATCAACCAGGATGGTGCCGATACTCAGCGAGGCCTCTGTCAGGCACTTCACCGCATAGTCTGACAGACCTGTCTGCTGACAGATCTCCTGGCGCGTCAGTCCTCCATCGGCATCCCGGAGCAGATCGAGGATGCCCCACTTCACCATCAAGCGTGAAGCCTGGAAGACGACTGGTCCCCAGGCTATGAACTCTGCCAGCCGCTGCGCCTCACGGGCAGACAATTGCTCTTTTGTATATTGTTTGCTAAGAGCGGTCGAAAGATTCATAAAAGAAATTTACTTATTAACGTCTTCCAACAGGTCTTTGGCCAGACTTTTGTGGAACATCTGCATACGACGCTTGAAGTTGGGAAATTTGAAATCAAGGTTTCTACTCGATGCACCTCTGTATCTGTGGATCTTTACCGTACAGACGGTCTGGCCACTGGCATCCTTGATCTCCAAGATGGCGTTGACGGTAATACCACCGTCACGCTTGCTGACGCTCCAATAGGAAGCACCCGCGTTACCCGTGTCAAATGCACTCGCGGTGAACACAAAGTGATAGTCGCCCTTACCTTTCTCCAACATCTTCACGTTCTTTTTCTTCTCTTCATTCCAACGCTTGACGAAGTATTCCTTGCTGTTTTCAAGAATGTCATCCCAGTCCTTGTACACATCCTCGTCTTCAGTTGCCAGTTTTTCCCTTAACGTCATATCAGTTAGGGTCTTGCTCCTCAGGTTGCCAGTCTTGGCATCAAGATAGTTGAACTCTACGGTAGCGGTCTTCCCAGGTTGACGGACTACATCCACAAAACTGCCAGATGTGACGGTAAACTCCGGTTCATCATCAGCGTAGGCCCCCAAGGCTACTATAGCCATCAGCGCCATCATCAGAATCTTTTTCATATTAATCTATTATTGTTTTAATTTACTAATCACCAAAGCCGAGTTTGTTCCACCAAAGCCGAAGGAGTTGCTCAACACGGTGTTCACCTCCATGTCGACAGTCTTGGCAGTCAAATTAAGTTTCTCAGAATACTCGTCGGGATTCTCGAAGTTGATATTGGGCGCCACGAAGTGATGCTGCATCATCAGGATGCTGTAGACAATCTCTGAGGCACCTGCCATCCAGCACTCATGACCCGTCATCGACTTGGTGGAACTGATGAGGGCCCGTTGGCCTGTAAACAGGCGGTTAAGGGCAATAGCCTCGTACATATCCCCTTGCAGCGTCGACGTGGCATGGGCATTGATATAATCAATATCGTCCAGTTGGATGCCTGCATCCTGAATGGCTCGGGTCATCGCAATCACACTACCTTCGTCGCTGGGTTCTGAAATACCTCCACCATTACTGGAGAAGCCATAGCCTGTCACCTCAGCAAGAATCGTTGCCCCACGGGCCACAGCATGGTCATAGTCCTCAAGCACCAGAGCGGCAGCGCCACCGCTGGGGATCAGTCCGTCCCGATCCTTGTCGAAGGGACGACTCGCCTTCGCGGGTTCATCCATTCGGACGGAGAAAGCGTTGAGGGCATCGAAGGAGGCCATCGAATAGTAGTTCGTCTCCTGTGCACCACCACAGAGCACCATGTCCTGCAGTCCCTGACGGATGAGCATCAGGCCAAGACCTATCGAATGGCTGCCGCTGGCACAGGCCGCACTGACGGTGAAGTTCACCCCACGCAGATGGAAGATAGTGCTCAAGTTCATGTTCACCGTCGAGTTCATCGACTGGAAGATCAACCCATAACCCAGCATCGCCGAGTCGTGTTTCTCGTCCATGATCTTCGACGATTCGATGACAGGTTTTGCCGACGAGTCATTACCGAAGATACAGCCCACCTCGTTCTGACGTAAGTATTCATCGCTGATGCCTGCCTGTTCGAAGGCCTGACGCGATGCCATATAGGCATATTGCGCCTCTTCCGACATGCCGGCACGGGTGTGACGGTCCAACATCTGTTTTGTGATGACGGGAGTTTCCACGATACCCGTCAGTCCACTGCGATAGCCATAGGTCAGGCGGTCCTTGTCCAGACCTATTCCCGACTTGCCGTGATACAAAGAATCTTTAACGGTCTCCAGATCAGTGCCCAGGCACGACCAGATACCCATTCCCGTTATGACAACACGTTTCATCTGTCAACTGTAAACCGTAAACTATAAACCGTAAACTGTAAACCGTAAACTGTAAACCGTAAACCGTAAACTAAGTATACAGACCACCATTGATATTAATGACCTCACCCGTGATATACGCCGCCTCATCAGAAGCGAGGAAAGCCGCCAGCGCTGCCACCTCCTCAGGATACCCGAAGCGTCC
>Ga0310695_10000505_pt1 | contig 101776 bp, 73 predicted proteins | sample RumenRJG_04DNA_FD_203882 | JGI IMG/M metagenome (GOLD analysis project Ga0310695, IMG submission 203882) | Bovine rumen microbial communities from Lethbridge, Alberta, Canada - RJG_04 (v2) (version 2) | ecosystem: Host-associated > Mammals > Digestive system > Stomach > Rumen | place: Canada...
ATAACTAAAAACCTAAAACTATAAATATTACTACTAACCTAAAACAATCTATTAACCTTTTGACGATGCAAAGGTATGGCGAAAAGTTGAATCCCGCAATCTTTTGACCGTCTTTTATAGAAAAACATGGGGTGTTCTTAGCATAAATCAAGCCGTTGTGTGCGAAAACAGTACGTTTCGCGTTCCATCGGCGTTTTCTTCAATACTGACGCGTATGGCATCGTCGGGCAATAGTTCCTCAATAAGCTCTGGCCACTCGATGAAGCAGAGGGCACCGCTATAGAAGTAGTCTTCGTACCCCATATCATATACTTCTTCAAGCTTTTTGATACGATAGAAGTCAAAATGATAGATAGTGGGGGCTGAGGCTGATTGAACGGTGTATTCGTTGACGATGGCGAAAGTTGGCGAGGTGATGACATCTTCGACGCCCAGCTCTTCGCAGATGGCTTTGATAAACGTGGTTTTTCCTGCGCCCATCTTTCCGTAGAAGGCGAATACGGTGTGTTGGCCGATGTGGTTGATAAACTCGCGGGCAGCCTCGCGGATATGATCAATGTCCTGTATAGTGATATTGTTACTCATAAATTTCAATTCTTCAATTCTAATCATCTCTTTTTTCCCGTCAGCGTGACGAGCGGGATGAGCATCTCTTCCATGGAGATGCCCCCGTGCTGGAATGTGTCTTTATAGTAACTGACGTAGTAGTTGTAGTTGTTGGGGTAGGCAAAGAATGTGTCGCCTGTGGCAAAGACATAAGATGTCGAGAGGTTGGGGGCAGGCAGTTGTGCCTGCTTGGGGTCGCGGATAACGAAGAGATCCTTGGCATCGTAGCCCAGATTCTTGCCTAATTTATAGCGCAAGTTGGTGTTAGTGTTGCGGTCGCCTACTATTTTCACGGGTCGTGTGCAGCGTATGCTGCCGTGGTCGGTGGTGACGATAACGCGGTAGTCGTTCTGGGCCAACCAACGGAAGAAGTCGCTGATGACAGAGTGGCGGAACCAGCTGAGGGTGATGCTGCGATAAGCTGACTCGTTGCTGGCCAGCTCACGTACCATGCGACTCTCGGTACGGGCATGCGAGAGCATGTCGATGAAGTTGAATACTACGACGTTCAGGTCATTTTTGCTGAGTGTGTTCATCTGCTGCATGAGCTTCTCAGCATCGATAGAATTGTTGACTTTGTGATAGGAGAACGTGTTGCGGCGACGGTAGCGCTCCAGTTGCGTCTTGATGAGCGGTTCCTCGTTCAGGTTCTTGCCCTCATCTTCGTCCTCGTCGACCCAGAGGTCGGGAAACATCTCGGCAATCTTGTTGGGCATGAGTCCGCTGAAGATAGCGTTGCGGGCATACTGTGTGGCGGTGGGTAGAATGCTGTAGTACAGGTCCTCGTCAATGTCGAACTGGTCGGCCAGTTCCTGACTGAGCATGCGCCACTGGTCGTAGCGGAAGTTATCCAGCACTACGAGGAACACTTTTTCCCCTTTGTCGAGCAGTGGATAGATGGTCTTCTTGAATATTTCGGGTGACATGACGGGGCGGTCGGTCGCTTTTGCCGTTGGCGACAGTGATGCTACCCAGTCCATGTAGTTCTTCCTGATGAACTTGGCAAACCCCAGATTAGCTTCCTCTTTCTGCATGGCGAGCATGTCGGTCATGGTGTCCGAGTCGGTGGAGCTGAGCTGCAGTTCCCAGTGTACGAGGCGCTTGTACAGGTCAATCCAGTCCTGCCATGTCTGGCAGTCCATGATTTGCATGCTTATTTGCTGGAAGTTCTGCTGATACTGGCTCTGTGTGACTTCGGTCTCGATCTCCCGGCGGTGAATGTTCTTCTTCAGCGTCAGCAGGATCTGGTTGGGGTTGACGGGTTTGATAAGGTAATCGGCAATCTTCTGGCCGATGGCCTGCTCCATGATGTTCTCTTCCTCGCTCTTCGTGACCATGACCACAGGGGTGGATGGCGAAATCTCCTTGATTTGCTGTAGGGTCTCCAGTCCGCTGAGGCCAGGCATTTGCTCATCAAGCAGTACAAGGTCGAACGACCGTTCGCGACACAAGTCAACAGCATCAGTACCATTACTGGTGGTGGTTACGCCGTAGCCTTTCTTCTCAAGAAAGATGATGTGGGCGCGGAGCAGTTCAATCTCGTCGTCGACCCATAGCAGTTGTCCGTTAGTCATAGTGTGTGTTATTGCTCTACAATCAATGTGAGTTTGTTCCATGTTTTGTTGGCACGGTAGGCATTCTTCGATCCGCGTGGCACGATGATGCGGCAGTTGGACGGAATTCCCTTGAATGTACTGCTGGCAATGCTGGCGGGCTTGGGCGAACTGCATACGACCTCGCGCAGCGAACTGCATTTAGCAAAGGCACTTCCGCCGATTTTCTTCAGCGTTGAGGGTAGTTCCATACGGAAAATGCTGCTGCATTCGCGGAAGGCCGAACTGCCAATCGAAGTGCATGCAGGCGGAACGATGACGGCCGTGAGGCTGACACATTGCTCAAAGGCATTATTGCCGATGGTGGTTACCGAGATGGGCAGGGTAATCTCTTGTAGCGAGGAACATTGTTCGAAGGCATTGTTTCCTATCGATCTTACCGATACGGGAAGCTTTACAACGCGTAGCGAATGGCAGTAGCGGAAGAGATCGTCTTCAAGTTTCTCGATAAAACCGTTGATGACTACGCTATCGAGGCTTAGGCAGCCTTCAAAGGTGTCGTTGCCAATCTGTTTTACCAGGTTCGGCACAACAATCTGCTGTAGGTTGGCACAGTTCTCGAACACGTGGTCGCCAATTTTCGTGAGCGAGTTGGGCAGGTCGATGTCCTGGAGCGACTTGCAGTCGGTAAAAGCGTTGTCGCCGATAGTCTTGATGTTGGCTGGCAGGCTGACATCGGTTAGGCTTGTGCATTCGTTGAATGTGTCGTCTTCAATGGCGTTGAGTGGTCCTTCAATGTTGACGGTGGCTAACGAACTGCAACGCTCGAAGACACCACTGCTCATGCGGCCGACGCCAGACAATGAAACCGCAGTAAGTGAGATGCAATCACGGAAGGCATCGCTGCCCACCTTCTTCACCTCGTCGATGTCCACGTTTTTCAGACTTGCACAGTTTTCAAACGCGCTACTTCCTATGGACTGCAGCTTTTTGGGAAAGACCACCTCCATCAGATTGCGGCATCCCTTGAAAGCATCGCTCTCAATGACTGTAACTGCCGATGGCATCGTAAACGAGTTCAGGCGTTCGCAGGCCTCGAAGCAGGAGTTGGAGATGCGGCTTAGGTTGCCACTGAACAGCACTTTCTCTAAACCGCTACATTTGCTGAAAGCGTTGTCGTCAATGTCTTTTACGCTTTCGGGGATTTCTATCGAGGTGAGCGAGGTGCAGCCCTGAAACGCATGGTCTCCAATCTTTTCCAGCGTGTTGGGTAGCTCGAAAGAAGAAATGCTGCTGCATCCGCTGAAGGCATAGTTGCCAATGACGGTGATACTGTCGGGAATTGTAACCTCTCTTAGGTTGCTGCACCCGCTAAAACAGCTTTTCCCTATCTCTTTCAGATTCTCGGGCAGAGCTACGATCTCGAGTGATTTGCAACTCGAGAAAGCTGCGTCGGGCATAATGTCTTTCCGTGTACGCTGCATTCCTTTTCCTTCAACGATAGTGGCTTCTGTCAAATCCAGTTCTGCCAGAAGGACTTCGGAATCTTTTTTGGTCTTTAGCCGGCTCGCAATCTGACGTAGCACTTTGAAATCATTGTTGTCAAGAGGACCGCATATTTTCAGTTCCGAGATGGTAAACCGGCTTTCTTCGGGCAGTTGTGTAGCAAGCATGCCGGCCGAGTCGACGGTAACAGTCAGCTGTTGGGCTGCAATAAACGATAATTGACAAATGACAAATGATATAGCTGTCAACAGTCTTTTCATGTTCATATTTCTTTGTTGTTCAGTGTCTATTATTCCTTTTACTTGCTGGTTTCGAGCGAACTGCGTTTGGTGCGATGGTAGCTGCGGTAGTCGTCGAGTTCAATCTCGATGTCTGGTTCCTGCAGGTCACCATGGCGGGGCAGGCGGAACTTCATGTAGCGGATGTTAAGCCCACGTGCCAGCCACATCTGCTCGTAGTAAGTCTGAATAGAGGCAGCGAGGGCGAGGGGAGAGGGTGTCGTTGGGGCTGCGATGGAATCGCAGCATACGGAACAATCGGTGTAGAGGTCGGTGGTCATGGCTTCTACGGGCAAGTGGTTCTTCTCCACGAGCAGCGAGGTGTAGGTAAAGAGAAAGTTCGAGTCGGTTTTCAGGTGGATGATGCCGTTGTCGGTGAGGAAATGGCGGTAGCGCTCAAGGAAGAAAGTGCTGGTGAGTCGTTTCCTCGGGTTCTTCATCTGCGGGTCGCTGAACGTGAGCCAAAGTTCTTCAACTTCGTTTTCGGAAAAGAAGCGGTCGATAATCTCGATGTTCGTACGTAGGAAGGCCACGTTGCCGAGACCTTCGCGCAAAGCTTGTGTAGCACCAGTCCACAGACGGGCACCCTTGATGTCGACACCGATGAAGTTCTTGTCGGGATGCTGCTTGGCCAGTTCCACGGTGTATTCGCCCTTGCCGCAGCCCAGTTCCAATACGATGGGGTGGTCGTTCTTGAAATATTGTTCGCCCCAGTGGCCTCGCATTTCAAACTCCGGCAGGGCTTCCATGGCCCTATAGGGATATTGAAACACGTTGCCGTAGGTCTCCAAGTCGGCAAACTTTGCCAGTTTTCCTTTGCTCATAGTGCTGTTCTCTTGCGATATGCGTCTGCAAATGTATACAAAAAAACTGAGACAGCAAACTTTTTCGTCTGTTTTCTTGCACAAAAAGCTATGCAACGGATACTCGGCGGATACTCCCTGATGGTGTGACGGAGAAGGAAACGAAAAGTAAAACAAGTTGTTTTGGTTAGCAACGAATACTTCTTTCGACTCGAAAACATACTTCTTTGAATACCAAAACAACTTGTTTTGATGTCAGAGGGAGTCCATACTATGGAGCGGTTAATATCAGTTTAATAATTTAAAAGAGGTGGAAATCACTCGCGCGATTTCCACCTCTTCAATAAGTCAATCTTCGCCTACATGGCGTACTCCTTTCTCAAGTCGTCATAGAAATGAGCAAAGCTTGTGTACATATAAGGAAATAGCAGAAAGAAGCCCAGTCCCATGGTGAGCATGGCCAGGATGCCCCATCCTATGAAGCTCAATCCCAGGAGGAAGAGATCCATCTTGTGGCCCTTCATCATGTTGGCACTCTTCGACAGCACTTCAAAGGCACCGAGTTCGGTGTTGTCCTTCAGGATGAAGGGTGCCTGCGAGAACATCAGTGCAATGATGATGCCAGGCACAATGAGCAACAAGAAACCGATACCGACAGCGATGGCAAAACACAGGTAGGTCAGAATGATGCGCAGAACATCCTTGTAGCCGTCGAACAGTTGGCTGAACTGCGGATTGTTTTCGCGGCTTATGTCGAGGAAGTAGATGGCCAGTCCCCAGCCGAGTGGTATACATGCCAACGACCAGATGCCGCTAATCACTGTGCCGATAGCTGAATCGCCGAAGACTATCATGGTGATAAACGATCCTGCGTAGATAATCAAACAGTAGATGAGGACAGCAAGCGCAGCTGTGCCCCATTTGCCACTGAGCGATGCTATCGCTCTGTCTTTGTATCCGGAAATAGTATCCATAATTGTGTGTTTATAATGAGTTAAATTATTCTATGACCACGGTTGTCCATCCGTGTTTGTCCTCTATCTCACCGTACTGTATACCGCGCAGCGTGTCAAAGAGCTTCTTTGATACGGGGCCGGGCTTGTCGCCAAAGGAGTAGCGCTTGCCAGTGTCGAGGTCGTCGATATAGCTGATGGGGCTGATGACGGCAGCTGTTCCGCAGGCACCTGCTTCCTCGAAGGTCTCCAGTTCTTCCTCGGGAATGGGGCGACGCTCTACCTTCATGCCTAAGTCTTCAGCGACTTGCATCAACGACTTGTTGGTGATAGAAGGCAAGATAGAGGTCGACTTCGGAGTGATATAGGTGTTGTTCTTGATGCCGAAGAAGTTGGCAGCACCGCACTCGTCCATATATTTCTTCTCCTTGGCGTCCAGATAGAATTCGCAGGCGTAGCCCTTCTCGTGGGCCAGGTTGTTGGCAAACAACGAGGCAGCGTAGTTGCCACCGACCTTATACTTACCCGTTCCAAGCGGAGCCGAGCGGTCGTAGTCGCGGATAATCACATAAGGATTTGCAGCGAATCCACCCTTGAAATACGGGCCTACGGGCGTGACAAAGATAAGGAAGCAGTACTCCTTGGAAGGATGAACGCCCACCTGGGCACTTGTACCGATAAGCAACGGACGGATGTACAGCGTAGCACCGCTTTCATAAGTAGGAATCCACTCCTGATTCAGGCGCACTACCTTCTTCACCATCTCTGTGAAAAGTTCTGTAGATACCTCGGGCATCATGATGCCGCGGCATGTTGATTGCAGGCGGGCTGCGTTCTCGTCAACACGGAAGATGCGCACCTTACCGTCGGGGCAGCGATAGGCTTTCAGACCCTCGAAGGCTTCCTGTCCGTAGTGCAGGCAGGTGGCAGCCATGTGCATTTTCAGATACTCGTCGGAGCAGACTTCAATCTCACCCCACTTGCCGTCGCGATAGTAGCAACGGACGTTGTAGTCGGTCTTCATGTAACCGAAAGACAGGTTTTTCCAGTCTAAATTCTTCATAATTATCTGTGTTTGTTCGGTCTTCTATTCTGTTTCAAACTATTTGGTCCTGCTGTGTTCGTAAGCGGCAACCGCAATCCAAGCAGCAATCGTTATAACTCCAACTCCAATGAGGAAATAGATATATGCCATAGTCAATACTTTTTTATTGAAACATAATAAAGATATGCGCCAAACATAATGAGCGCTGCAAGTACTATACTACTTATTGCTATAACAGGCCCCTCGCTCATGTTCATGCCAGTTATTGTGCTCAGTATCACACCGGCAAAAACCAACTTTGCAATGTCAAGGACAAACTTGCTGGCCTCTTTATAGGCATCCTTGCGTTCAGCGTCGGTAATCCGCTCACGTTTCTTCTTCTGGTTCATCGGGGGCAAAGGTACGACAAAAAAGTGAAACAGCCAAATATTTCGGCTATTCTTTATCAAGTATTTTCTTGATTTCGGCATCGGTTTTGGTCAGCTTGTCCTTGCACAGCTTGATGAGCTTCTGTGCTTCTTTCAGCTTTTCCGAGAGTTCGTCGATGTCGTATTCGCCGGCTTCCATCTTGCGGACGATGGTCTCGAGTTGTTGTAGGGCTTCTTCGTACTTCATGGGAATGATGGGTTTTGTGGGACTTATTGGGCTAATTGGGCCTTATGGTGTTACGATGGAGTGGATGGTACCTTCGCTGAGGCGGGTCTCTATTTGGTCGCCAGGATGGAGGTCGGTGGCGAGGCGCACTGCGCGGCCTTTGTGAAGAGTGATGCTGTAGCCGCGCTTGAGCAGCAGGGCGGGGTCGAGCGACGTGGCGCGCTGTTCGAGCAACTCCAGGCGGTGCCTCTCTTTCAGCAGATGCTGATTGATAGCCATTGAACATTGTACATTGAGCATTGAACATTTTGTCTGTTCGCGTTCTATTCGCTGGGCAATGGCTGCCGACAGCCGTTGGACGGTAGAATCGAGATGGGCCGTCTGTTTTGTGCTTACTAAAGAGAACAGGGTAGGGATACGTTCCGAAAGTCTTGTGAGTCGCAGCCGTTCTACTTCCATGATGCTCTGTACATGGCGCAGGATGCGTTCCTCGCTGTTCTCAATGCGGTCGAGCACTTGTTTCAGGTGGCTTATCAGAAAGGCTGCCGCTGCCGTAGGCGTTTTTACACGGGTGTGCGATACCATGTCGAGCACGCTTTCGTCACGGTCGTGCCCTATGCCGGTAATGATGGGCAAAGGGAACTGTGCCACGTTTTCGGCCAGTGCCAGCGTATCAAAGCCCGACAGGTCGCTCGTCGAACCACCGCCACGGATGATGACGACACAGTCGAACGTTGAGAGTGTAGAGTGTAGAGTGTAGAGTGTAGAGTTTGCTACCGCAGTAGATTCTGGAGCAGTAGATTCTGACGCGGTAGCAAACTCTACATTCTCCGTTCTACACTCTACACTGTAAATACGGTTCAGCGCTGTGATGATACTCTTTTCCACCTGTTCGCCCTGCATCACGGCAGGGAAAAGTTGGGTTTGGAACTGGAAGCCATACTCGTTGTCTTCCAGTTGACGGCAGAAGTCGCCGTAGCCGGCAGCGTTTTGTGCCGAGATGACTGCGATGCGCTGGCAGAACAGGGGCAGCTCGAGTTCGCGCTGCAAATCGAAGATGCCCTCTTCCTTCAGCTTTCGGATAATCTCCTGTCGCCGTCGGGCCAAATCGCCAAGGGTGAATGTCGCGTCAATGTCGGTTACAATCCATGAAAAGCCGAAAGCCTCGTGAAACTGTGCGTAGACTTTCAGTCGCACCTTCATGCCTGCATGCAGCCGCTGGCCGGTGGTGCGCTCGAAGTGAGGCTGCACCATAGCCCATGTCGTGCGCCAGCATTTGGCTGAGGCGCGTGCTACGGGAGTGTTGCTCAACTCGTCCTTTTCTACAAGTTCCATGTAGCAGTGGCCGCGGTTCTCGCGACATTCGGCCAGCTCGGCTTCCACCCAGTATTCGCGGGTCATCGACTGTTCGATGACTTGGCGCACGAGGCTGTTCAGTTCTAAGAGGGTGAGGGAGTTTTGTGGCATGGGGCTAATGGGGCGAATGGGGCCAATTGGGCTAATTTGAGTCTACTTCGATTGTCCTATCATATAGGCGTTCCAGAAGTCGGGTGTGCCGTTGCCGTAGATGTTGTCAGGCTCTTCGTAGAGGTTGGCGCTGCGCCGCACCAAGTCCATAATCTCCAAGGCAGTCTTCTGCCGAAGTCCCTGCCACAGGCAGGCCACGAGGCCTGCTACGAGGGGTGTGGAGAATGATGTGCCCATGTCGTGAGCCAGCATGCCTTTGCCTGAGACGAGGGCCGTGGGCGATCCCTGAGCTACAACATCGGGTTTCACGCGTCCGTCCTGAGACGGTCCTACACTTGAGAACACGGCAATCTTTCCCTCGCTGTTCACGGCACCTACGGTCAGTATGTCGCGTGCGTCGGCAGGAACACCAATCTTCTTCCACGAGTTCATACCGGAGTTGCCGGCCGAGTTACAGTGGACGATGCCCTTCCGGGCCAGCATAGATGCCGTACGCGAGATAAGAGCCGTCTTTCCGTCGAGGTCTTGCAGCCGGTAGGTGCCAATGCCGTTGTCATATTCATTATAGCCTAACGATGAGCTGATGATGTCGACACCCGCCGAATCGGCATATTCGGCTGCCATAGTCCAGTAGTCTTCTTCAATAGGTTGTTCGGTATCGGGGTCTTCGCAGCGCAACAGCCAGTAGGTGGCTTCGGTGGCTGTGCCAAGAATCACCTCTGGAGCCTGTGCTGCTAAGACTGATAACACCTTGGTACCGTGGTCGATACCTTCAAAGAAATCGTCAGAAGGGCGTGGGGCATGAGGCGTGTTCTTCGGTGCTACAAAGTCTTTCACACCTGCTATCTGTACCTCGCTGAGACAGGGAATGCGGTTGACGTTAAGGAAACCGCCGTCGAGCACGGCAATGGTCATGCCCTCGCCTCGTAGTCCTATCTCGTGCAGCCGTTCGCCGCCCAGCATCTCAATCTGGTGGCGGCTCATGCCGTAAGGATCGTTCTTGACCGAGTCCCACTTTTGGAACTGTTCACGTACTTTCCATTCAATGTCCTCTTTTTTCTCAATGGAGTCGGGCGACTGCCATACCATTCTTGCATCTCTGACGCAGGGCAGTTGAGCCAGCTGTCGCAGCAACAGGCTGTCACGTGAGCGCACGACGATAGTATTGTTCCATCTGCTTGTGCCTAACACTTCGGTGTTGGCTATGCGGAACAGCTCGGTGTAACGACGGCTCACGGGCAAATCGGTCGAGTCGACCTTCAGTCGCTGGTGCTTGCGGCGTTCAATGGCCTTGGCCGAAAGGAAATGTGAAGGACGGTCAAGGGAAAAACCGCATCCCTGCTTGTCGCGCAGATAGTAGCGGTAGACGTAGGTCTTTGGCCCTGGATATTTCTTTTTTGCTCCGGCGGCAGTGCCGGCAGCAATAATCAACAGCAGGATAATAAGTATACGGTGCATCGTTATTGGTTGTCTTTTTGAGTGTGCAAAGGTACTACTTTTTTTCCGAACTGCCAAATTAATTTGGTGGTGTCGTGGAAAATGTTTACCTTTGCACGTTGATTATGGATAATAAGAAAGCAGCATTGGAACTGGGCACAAAGCCCGTGGGCGCATTGCTCTGGCAGTATGCCCTGCCTGCCATAGTGGCCATGGTTGCCAGCTCCCTGTATAATATCATTGACCGATCGGTCATCGGACAGGTCGTCGGCCCCGAGGCCATTGCAGGCTTAGGCATTACCTTCCCGTTCATGAACCTGAGCGCAGCTTTCGGAGCGTGTGTGGGTGTGGGTGCCTCGACGTGTATTAGTGTGAAGTTGGGACAGCGTGACTATCAGACGGCTCAGCACTTGCTTGGCAATACTGTAACGTTGAATCTTGTCATCGGTCTTTTGTTCATGGTGGTGAGCATGGCTTTCTTAGACCCCATCCTGCGGTTCTTCGGCGCCTCGGACGCTACGCTGCCATACGCCCGTGAGTTTATGCAGGTCATTCTGGCAGGAAACGTGATTACTCACATGTACTTTGGTATGAATGCTGTGCTCCGTGCTTCGGGCAAACCGCGCCACGCCATGTATTCGGTACTCTTCACCGTAGGCTGTAACATCGTGCTGGTCATTATGTTTGTGTGGTGGTTCCGTTGGGGCATACGTGGTGCGGCATTGGCTACAGTTGTCTCGCAGTCGCTTGCCTTGTGCTGGCAGATGTGGCTGTTCAGCCGTCCCAAGGAATTGCTCCACCTGAAGCGCGGCATCTACAAGTTGAAGGCCGATCTCGTGCGCAATATTATAGCCATCGGCATCTCGCCCTTCCTCATGCAGGCCACGTCGTGTGTCATTGTTATCTTTATGAACAACCAGTTTGTGCGCTACGGGGGCGACATGGCTGTGGGAGCCTACTCGATAGCCAACTCCATGGTCATGGTGTTTTTCATGTTTGTGATGGGGGTTACCCAGGGCATGCAGCCTATCATTGGCTACAACTACGGAGCACAGAAGTTCGACCGCATGCTTCGCTGTCTATGGCTTTCCATCGCCGTGGGTACGGTCATCTTGCTGATAGGTTGGACGCTGTCGATGCTGTTCCCGCGAGAGATTGCACGGTTGTTTACTACCGACGAGACGCTTTTGCAGCTCTCGGCGCGTGGTTTGAAGATTGACATGCTGGTGTTCTTTGTCGTGGCTTCTCAGGCAATCATCACCAACTTCTTCCAGTGTATCGGCAAGGTGCGCGTCAGTATTTTCCTCTCGCTCTCGCGCCAGCTGTTTATGTTGCTGCCCATGGCCTATGTGTTCCCGCTGTTCTTCGAACTTGACGGTGTGTGGTACAGTATGCCTGCAAGCGACTTCGGGTCATTTGCCATGACCATCCCTATTCTTATGTGGTATCTCAGAAAAATCAAGGCTCATGAACAACCATCTCATCATTAATATTGGACGTCAGGTCTGCGCAGGCGGACTTGAGATAGGACGTCTGCTGGCCGTGGAATTCCAAGCGAAGTATTACGACCGCGAACTGCTGAATCTCGCTGCCAAGGAGAGTGGTTTCTCCGAGGAGTTCTTCAAGCGTAGCGACGAGCGTAAGGGATTCCTGCGCTCCTTCCTCCATCTGCCCTATGGCAACAACGGCATAGGCAACAGCTTCTATCAGAGCAACTTCTCGCAGGAAGGGCTGTTTAAGTTTCAGAGCGATGCCATTATCAAGGCTGCTCAGGAAGGCTCGTGCGTCTTTGTTGGCCGCTGTGCCGACTATGTGCTGCGCGACTTCCCCAATGTGGTGAATATCTTCATTACGGCCTCTATCGATGCCCGTGCCCAGCTCTTTATGAAAGAAAAAAACTGCTCGCGTGAGGAGGCTGTCAGACGGATTGAGCAGGTAGAGAGTCGCCGTGCTTCCTACTATAATTATTATACGGGAAAGAAGTGGGGCCATGCCGCTGGCTACGACCTATGTATCGACTCCAGCATCCTTGGCGTAACCGAGACCGAACACCTTATTGCCGAGTTCGTGCGCAAGCGCTTCGGCCTATAAGTCTCATTGGCCCCATAGGCCCCATTAGCCCCATCAAGAAAAATTATGAAAACAATAGGCATTCTCAGCGACACCCACGGCTATTGGGATCCGAAGTATCTGCACTACTTCGAACCCTGCGACGAGATATGGCATGCCGGCGACATCGGCACCGTCGAAGTGGCCGACAAGCTCGCTGCCTTTCGTCCCTTCCGTGCTGTCTGTGGCAACTGCGACGGTGGCGACCTGCGACTGATGTACCGTGAGTTGAACCGCTTCAAGTGTGAGGACGTCGACGTGCTTATCAAGCACATAGGCGGCTATCCTGGCAACTACGATGCTTCCATACGTGGCACGCTCTATGCAAAGCCGCCCCAGCTTTTCATCGCCGGTCACTCACATATCCTTAAAGTAAAGTACGACCGTACATTGGGCCTGCTCCACCTAAACCCTGGTGCCGCTGGCCTGCAGGGCTGGCACAAGGAGCGCACGCTCATGCGCCTCGTCATCGACGGTGCAACGTTCAAGGACTTAGAGGTTATCACTCTTTCAGATTAAAGACTACAGAAAATGAGAGAATGGCTTATTAATTTAGTACAAGACACAATAGTTGCCACGGTTATCACGTTATTATGGTATATACTGGGCATCGATAAGTCGTGGGAGGATGCTGCAAACACTTTCGGTACGGCGTTCCTCGTCATGTTTGTGCTGGGGCTCTATCAACGATACAAAAAGAACAAAACAGAATAGAACTATGAAGAGAACAATTGTCATTACTGGTGGCGCAGGCTTCATTGGAAGCCACGTGGTGCGCCTTTTCGTAAACAAGTATCCTGACTACCACATCATCAATCTCGACAAGCTGACGTATGCGGGCAATCTCGCCAACCTTAAGGACATTGAGGACAAGCCCAACTACGAGTTTGTGAAGATGGACATCTGCGACTTCGATGCCTTCTACCAGCTCATGCAGCAGAAAAAGGTGGACGGCATCATCCACCTCGCTGCCGAGAGCCACGTGGACCGCTCCATCAAAGATCCGTTTACGTTTGCCAAGACCAATGTGATGGGTACACTGTCGCTGTTGCAGGCCGCCAAGCTCTACTGGGAGTCGCTGCCGGAGCGCTACGAGGGCAAGCGCTTCTACCACATCTCGACGGATGAGGTCTATGGTGCACTGGAACTGACGCACCCTGAGGGTATCGAGCCTCCGTTCACCACGACGGCCTCTTCGGCAGAGCACCACTTGGCATACGGCGACCAGTTCTTCTTGGAGACCACGAAGTACAATCCCCACTCGCCGTATTCTGCCGCCAAGGCATCGAGCGACCACTTCGTTCGTGCCTACCACGACACCTACGGCATGCCTGTCATCGTGACGAACTGCTCGAACAACTACGGTCCTTTCCAGTTCCCAGAGAAGCTGATACCTCTTTTTATTAATAACATCCGTCACCGCAAACCGCTGCCCGTCTATGGCAAGGGCGAGAATGTGCGCGACTGGTTGTTTGTTGAGGACCATGCACGTGCCATCGATCTTATCTTCCATCAGGGACTCATCGCTGAGACATACAATATCGGTGGTTTCAACGAGTGGAAGAACATCGACATCATTCGCGTGCTCATCAATACTGTCGACCGTCTGCTCGGCCGCAAGGAGGGAGAGGACATGGATCTCATCACTTTCGTCACCGACCGTGCAGGCCATGACCTCCGCTATGCCATCGACAGCTCGAAGCTCCAGAAGGAACTCGGCTGGGAGCCAAGTCTCCAGTTCGAGGAGGGCATCGAAAAGACCGTCCGCTGGTATCTTGATAACCAGGAATGGCTCGACAACGTCACCTCCGGCGACTACCAGAAGTATTACGAAAACATGTATAAAAACCGCTAAATAGTGTGTTATGCGGTTTTGCCGCATACCCCCTTGCCGTATGAAAAAGATACTATTATTAGGCTCAGGCGAACTGGGCAAGGAGTTTGTGATTGCCGCCATGCGTGCCGGCCAGTATGTCATTGCCTGCGATCGTTATGATAATGCCCCAGCCATGCAGGTGGCCGACGAGCGCGAGGTGTTCTCCATGCTCGATGGCGACGCCCTTGAGGCGGTAGTGAACAAACATAAGCCCGATATCATTGTGCCGGAGATTGAAGCCATCCGTACGGAGCGCCTCTTTAAGTTCGAGGAGCAGGGCATTCAGGTGGTGCCGTCGGCGCGTGCTGTGAACTACACTATGAACCGCCGCGCCATCCGCGATCTGGCTGCCAAGGAACTTGGACTAAGAACGGCGAAGTACTTCTATGCCAAGACCTTCGAGGAGTTCAAGGCTGCTGCCGACGAGATTGGTTTCCCTTGCGTGGTCAAGCCGCTGATGTCTTCAAGTGGTCACGGTCAAAGCTATGTGCATAACGAGGGTGAACTCGAGACGGCTTTCAAGGAAGCTATGGAGGGAAGTCGCGGTGACGTAAAGGAAGTGATTATCGAGGAATTCATCGATTTCGACTCTGAGTTCACGCTCCTCACCGTCACCCAGCAGCATGGCAGGCCCACGCTGTTCTGTCCTCCCATCGGCCACGTACAGAAAGCGGGTGACTATCGTGAGTCGTGGCAACCCTATAAGATCAGCGATGAAGCCCTAAAACAGGCGCAGACAATGGCCGACAAGGTGACTCGTGCGCTGACAGGTGCCGGCATCTGGGGTGTGGAGTTCTTCCTGACCAAGCAGGGCGAGGTTATCTTTAGCGAACTGTCGCCCCGTCCGCATGACACAGGTATGGTAACCCTCGGCCACACCACCAACCTTTCCGAGTTCGAGCTGCACCTGCGTGCCGTCCTCGGCCTGCCCATTGCGGGCATCCATCTGGAGCATGCCGGTGCCTCGGCTGTCATCCTCTCGCCCAAGGAAGCTTCTACACCCGTTGACCGCTCGCTGCTCGACTATAACTTCGTAGATGCCTTGAAGGAAGACCGCACCCGTATACGCATCTTTGGCAAACCCGAAGCCCATAAGGGCCGCCGCATGGGCGTAGTGCTCTGCTATGGTGAGGTGGGCGACGATGTAGATGCCCTGCGCTCGAAGGCCAAGCGATTGGCCAAGACCGTTCTCGGTACCGACCCCTACACCAAATTCGAGCATTAATCCATTATGATACCCACGCTGCAATCGCTCCGCTTCATCTTCGTGATGATGATATTCATGTCGCACTTTGCCTACGACGGCATCGGTGCGTTCGATGCTGGGGGTGATGGTGGCGTGGTGTTCTTCTTTGTGCTCAGCGGTTTCGTGCTCTCCTTGGGCTATGGACAAAAGATCAGTCAGGCAACGTTCAGCTTCCGCAGCTTTATGTGCCGTCGGCTGCTGAAAATCTATCCCCTGCATCTGCTTTGTCTCGTAGCTGTATTGATGATCAGCCGGCCGCCTATCGATTTGCGCGTAGTGCTCAACGTGCTGCTGTTGCAGTGCTGGGTACCCCTAAAGGACTACTATTTCTCCTGCAATAGCGTGTCGTGGTTTCTCTCCTGCATGCTCTTCTGCTATCTGGTGTTCCCTTGGCTCTACAGGCATGCATCACGAAGGCTTACGTTAGTTGCCGTGATAGCTTGCACGGTGGTCTATCTTGTGGTGCCCTACAATCTGATAAATAACATTCTTTACGTCAATCCCTTGGTCCGTTGCTTTGACTTCTACATGGGCATCGTGCTTGGCAGGTATTATGCAGACCATCGTTCTTTTGTACCTCCAGTCTGGTTCGAGTTGTTGCTGGTGGTGGCGTTGACCTTGGCACTTGTCGCCTATCCTTATGTCGATGAGAAACTTCGTAACGCACCGCTCTTCTGGCTTGTACTCCTGCCATTCATACCGGTATTTGCCAATGCACGTGGCCCTGTCGCCTGTCTCTTGAAGACTCGTCCCCTGCAATGGTTAGGATCGTTGAGCATGCCTGTGTTTCTCATCCATCCATTGGCTATTGCAGTGCTTATGCGCTTGTTGCCATCTTTGTCTTACAGCCTGATGTTGACCTTATGCGTGACTATGGTCATCCTGCTGAGTTGGCTCACCGACCGCCTTTTCCTCCAACCCATCCATAGATTGTTACTGAAATGAATCCAGAAAAATCCAGAATCATTGACTTGCCGAAGATTGTTGACCCGCGTGGCAACCTGACGGTGGCCGAGCAGATGAAGAACATACCGTTCGACATTGCCCGCGTCTACTGGACCTACGACGTGCCTTCGGGTGAGCGTCGTGGTGGACATGCCCATCGTACTTGCGAGGAAATCATCATTGCCGTCAGCGGATCGTTCGATGTCGAGGTGTTCGATGGCAGTGACCGTCAGACCTTCCACCTGAACCATCCTTATCAGGGACTGTATGTGGGGACGGGCGTATGGCGAACCCTTGAGGACTTCTCCAGTGGAGCCGTCTGTTTGGTGTTGGCATCGGAACTGTTTGACGAGCAGGAGTATATCTATGACTACGACGAATTCTTAAGCTGCGTCAGATGTTCGAAGTAAGAAGATACACACCAGCTGACAAACCCGTATGGGACGCCTTTGTGGAGAAGAGCAGGAATGCTACGTTTCTGTTCTCACGTGACTATATGGACTATCATGCCGACCGTTTCACCGACCATTCCCTCATGGTGTTCAAACGTGGGAAGCTCTATGCAATGCTGCCCGGAAATGTGCGGGGAGCCGTGTTCCATTCACATCAGGGACTGACCTACGGAGGACTGCTTCTTGGACGGGATGCCACTGCTGATGGCGTTTGCGATGCTTTCCTTGCTATCAACGAGCAGCTTCGGCGCGACGGCCTTTCCCATGTGGTCTACAAACCTGTGCCTCATATCTACCATCGTATACCAGCCGAGGAAGACCTCTATGCGCTCTTCGTGCGTTGTAGGGCGGTGTTGCTGTCGCGAAATGTCTCTTCCACCATCGTGCTCGACAGGCGCATCCCGTTTACGGAGTCAAGGTGTAGTGGACTGCGCAAAGCATTACACAATGGCATCGTGATCAGTGAGAGTCATGATTTGCAGTCTTTCTGGCGTATCCTTGTCGACAACCTGCGACTTCGCTATGCAGCCTCGCCAGTACATTCGCTCGAAGAGATGCGGTTGCTGATGAGCCGTTTTCCCGACGCTATCCGTCTCTATGTGGCGGCAGATGCCGAAGGCAGGATGCTTGGCGGGACGATTCTCTATCTGACGCCCAACGTCGTTCATACTCAGTATATCTCGGCTTCGGAGGAAGGAAAACAACTTGGCGTGCTCGACATGCTCTTCGACAATCTTCTTTCGCGCTCCTGGCAGCAGAGGTATTTCGATTTCGGTACGTCGGCACAGGAAGACAGCTGCGAGGTTGTTGCCCCGTTGCTTTTCCAGAAACTGGGCTTTGGCGGCAGGGCCGTCTGTTACGATACCTACAGGTATGATTTGTAAATAGTTTTGTTGTTGTTGCCCGAAATATTTTTGCCCGCTTATTGTCTAATTTTTCCCACTTAACTGCTGTTTGATACCTTCTGTTTGTTTGCACTCGTTTACCTGCTTGTCTAAATGGGTAATAATGCGTACCTTTGCAAACGTAAATTATCCGGAATCAGACAATGAAGATTGGAAGCAGAATCAGACAGGTCCTCTTAGCACAGGGACATACCGCCAAGTGGCTTGCAGAGGAGATACCTTGCGAACGGACGAACGTTTATGACATCTTCAAGCGCGATGATATGAACGTCAAGTTATTGTCGCGTATCTGTGTCGTGCTGCAGCATGATTTTTTCGCCGATCTCTCTGAGGAGACCTTCGGAGGGAAAAATGCTTAAAAGTGAAAAATTATTCACAGCAGTTAATTTTTCGCTCTTCCCTTCATCATTATCCTTTTTTTTCGTAACTTTGCCGCCAAAGGGACATGGCGGATTGTGTTGTCACACTGCTGCATGGTCCTATCAACAAAATAAAACATGATAAAGAAATGAAAGAAATCAGAGATTACACTCGTTCTGACCTCGACTATGGCATGTCGGGCATCAACGCTCGTGAACGTGAACTTTCCATGTCTGAGGCTTTTCCTGTGCTTATGCGCAAGGTGTTCACTTGGATGGCCTTGGCCCTGGTCATCACAGGCTTTACGGCTTACTACGTGGCATCAAGCCCATCCATCCTCCCGATGATCTTCTCGAACCAGATCGTGTTCTGGGGACTGATTATCGCTGAGTTCGCGTTGGTGTTCGGACTCTCGGCTGCCATCAACCGCCTGTCGCTCACCACGGCAACGATTATGTTCGTGCTCTACTCTATTATCAATGGTGCCACGCTGTCAGTCATCTTCTTGGTTTACACCATGTCATCGATTACGAGCGTGTTCTTCATCACGGCAGGAACATTTGCGGCCATGTCTGCCTTCGGCTATTTTACGAAGACCGACCTCTCGTCATGGGGTAAGATTCTGCTCATGGCACTCATTGGCATCATCATTGCAACTATTGTCAACATTTTCCTGAAAAGCAGTGGCTTGGAGATGATTGTGAATTATCTTGGCGTTCTTATCTTCGTGGGACTGACAGCCTACGATGTGCAGAAGATCAAGCAGATGCTGCTGCAGGCTCCCGATGCAGGTGAAGGACTTCAGAAACTGGCGCTCCTCGGTGCGCTATCGCTTTACCTCGACTTCATCAACCTCTTCATCTACCTGCTCCGCATCTTAGGTTCTCGCCGCGACTAATAATACACATATCTTTCTACATCAGACTCCTGCGGACTCTCGTGGGAGTCTTTTTTTTTTGCATCGGATGTACACGGATCTACACGGCATCGGATGTACACGCTCTTTTCACGGCATCGGATATACACGGATTTTCACGGCATCGGATGTACACGCTCTTTTCATGGCATCGGATACACACGGATTTTCACGGCATCGGATGTACACGCTCTTTTCATGGCATCGGATATACACGGATATACACAGATTTTTACCGTAATGACTCCTATATAACAAAACTGTTATTACCTGTTTCGCTCGCTGAAGGCCAGTGTGGTGAACTGATTTACTTTTTACCTACTGTATAGTCAAAAAAATAGGTGAGGTATGACGATACACTAAAGAAGATAGCAATAATCTCGTCATGGCAATATAGAGAAAACCTTGGTAATGTACCGTCAAAGTCCGTCAAAATCCGTGTAAATCCGATGCTAAAAAGGGAAGGACGTGGCTCAGAAGAGGTCGTCAATGTCGAAGTCGTTGCTGTTGCCCTGGCCGTCCTCTTCTTCCGTGTTTTCTGCAGGAAGGTCGTCTTCGTCAGGTTGCTCTATGCTCTCAGGAATCATCAGCAGTTCCTCGTCGCTAATCTGAAGAGGCAAGAACGTACGTTCATAGAACTCGTCGTAGTCGCGATAGCTGTAGCGTGAGCCTATCAGGGCGAGGTTATGGGTGCTGATAACGATAGAACGGCATGGGCGTACCACGTCGGCCATGTGGTCGTCGGCATAGAGTTGGCGGGCGTATTGCAGGGCTTCGTCAAAGTTCAGGAAACCACTGATAGTCATTCGATGTATGCCGCTGCCCGTCTGCTCAATGCTGATGTCGAAGTTTCTAACCATGAAGTTCGAGAAATTGTAGCGGGCCATCTCGAAGAGCAGCTGGTTCTCGGCCTTGACAGGGTCTCCGTTGGCTGACAATAAGAGTGAGTCAGGCTGATAAGCCAAGATAAACAGGAACTCGGTGTTACGTTCGGCCGACAGCGTATCTGTCTGTGTAGAGTCCTCGTTCAGTGTCAGGTCGCGGCGTGACCATACATCGCCCAGATCGAACTTACCGCCATGGAGGGGCTTGCCTTCCTGTACGCCTTTCACAATCATGCCAGCCATTTCGCTGACCTCGCTCTTCGGATATTTCTCAACCACTTGTTTCAGTTGCTCTACACAACCCTTTGCATCGCCTTCGTTCAGACGGCTCAGACCGTCGATGAAGAGGAATTTCGCGCGGTTCTCACCCAACGGGAAACGTTCGGCAGAGATGCGGGCGTTAGCAAACACCTCCTGGTAGCTGTCCTTTTTGAAAGCCTCGTAGGTGGCGGCATAAAGCGAGTCCTCAATATGCGCTCCGAAACGTGCGTTCTCTTCATAGTACGGGTCGCTCAGCAGAATGGTCCACTGGCTTTCGGGGAAGTCGGCCTTCAAGTGGCTCAGACAGGCTTCGGCCGTGTCGTGCTTGCCCATACGTGAATATAGCAGGAACAGGTGATACCATGCCTGGTCCATCTGGCTGAACGTAGGATACTGGTTGGTCAGTCGCAACAATTGTTTCTCGGCGAGCTTCAAGTTGTCGAGCTTGTCTTTGAAGATAACGCCCGAGTTGTAAAGGCCGTCCATGATCAGCAGGTTGCTCGCTTCGATGTCCTCTTCTGTAAAAGGTATCTGTGCCAGATAGTATTCGCGGTTGTGCGGGTCGTTGGCCAGGGTGTCTGCGGCTTCGCCTTCTTTTGCCTGTGCTTCGCCTGCTGTTTCGCTTGCTATGGAGTCGTTGGCTAAGGGCGTTTCTCCGTCCACAGCCAGGTCGGTGGCGATGCTGTCGCCGGCTTCCGTTGGCTCCGAGGCTTCTAAGTTTACCACCGTTTGGTTCTGTCGGCGCCAGTTGTCGGCATTCTCTCGCTTGCCCCATAACTTCTGGAACTGCTGCTTGCCTTGGTTCACGGCCATGGGATTATAGAAATACCACGCTCCGTTCTGCTGTTGGACGCTATTCTGTGCTGTGTTGGTAGGACGCTGGTTGCGTTGTCCTGTGGCACCTTGTTTCTGCAAGGCCTGCTCCACCTCGGCCTCTCGGGCCTTGTCGCGTTCTTCCTTCTCTTTCTTCTTCAGCGCCTCAATCACGCGGTCGATGGCAGCATTGCGGTCGTCCTCGCTCATCTTGGCCAGTTCCTGCAGCGAGTCCTGAAGTTGTACGGCGTCGGTATGGGGCACCAGTTCGTCAAGCACCTTCGAGCGGTTCGACAGCTCTTCATAGTCGGGACGGTCTTTGTCGAGCAGACCGATGGCCTCGCCATAGCAGCGCTGAGCATCGTTGTATTTCTCCTTGTCCCAGTACAGACCGCCCAAGCGCAACAGCAGCACACCTTTCTCTATACCGCTGCGTGTGGCCTTCTCGTTGCCCTTCTCGTAGGCAGCAATGGCACCCGTGGTGTCATTCTGCATCAGGTAGATGTTGCCCATGGCGTAGTACACCTGATCCAGATAGTCCTTGTTCTTGTCGCTGCGGGCCATGCGGCGTAGCTTGCTAATCATTTTCTTTGAGTTGCCCTTGGCCATCACCTCGGTCTGGGCGATGCGGGCATTGAACTCCGTCTCGTAGGGCGGGTTCTGTCGAATCACCTTCCGGTAGGCCTTATAGGCTTGTTCTCGGTGGCCCAGCTGGGTCTCTATCTGTCCTGTCAGGTACCACAGTCTGGCTTTCTGCGTCTTGCGCTTCTCATGCTTGATGGTCTTGCGCAGGTAGGGTAGGGCACGCTCGTATTCCTTGCTCTTAATCAGATAGTTAGCCATCGCATGATCCCAGTCGGCCTGAGCCTTGTAGTGGATGGAGTCACGGTGAATATTACGGATGATATCCTCGGCATCGTAGAGCCAGTCTATCTCTAAATAGCTCTGGGTCAGCCATGCCCGCGCTATTGCGTTCTGCATGGGTTGCGTCTGGTACAGTCGGCTCATGTAACTGAAGGTGGCGGCAGCCTCGTCGAACTCGCCTTTCTGGAACTGTGCCTTGCCTAACAGTAGCCATGCCTTCCACAGGAATGGGTTGTACTCCTTGCGGTTCAGCCATTCCTTGTCTTTTGCCGTCTTCCGTCGCGACTTGTTCCATTCGGGCTTGACCTTGATACTATGCTGCTTGATGGTTTTCTCGCTTTTCTCCACCGCACGGTCGAAGTTGCCCTTGCCCAATGTGCGGCTCTGCTTGTTGCCCACCATGTTCAGTGGCAGCATCTCGGTGAAATTGTCCTTGTTGCCCTTCTCTTTCTCTAACGAGCCGTCGATGTAGGCCTGGCTGCCGTTATAGTAAGTGTTATAACGGGCGGTGAACGACTGCCACCACCGGCTTTTCGACGTGTTCTTATGCGTAGAACAGCCTGTCATCATCATGAAGACGATGGCAAGTATCACCCAGATATGTTCTCTTCTACGCATGTTCTTGTTCTTATTGGTCCCATAGGCCCCATAGGTCCCATTAGTCCTATAGGCCCCATTGGCCCTATAGTTTAAACGATGCTTTCCTCCTTTTTATTGCTTTCTCGCAGTTTTTTCTCTTCCATCAGGCATGCTATCTTGCACGAGCCGTCCTTCATGCTGCTGCATGTTGAGCAGTCCTTGCCCTCCACGATAGGCTCTTCCTTACTGCCTATCGACGTCAAAGCTGCCACCACGCCCAGCACCACGATGGCTCCCACGGCAATCAATGCAAAACTCATAACTCTTAACTCTTAACTAAAAACTGAGCCTTGCTTAGCTCCTCCCAGAATCCCGGGTACGACTTGCTGACTACGTGCGGATTGTTGATTCTCACCTCCTGTTTCATGCACACAGGTGCAAACGACAGGGCCATGCGGTGGTCGTCGTACGTGTCGATGGCAGCATCAGCTTCCGGTTCGCACCGTTCTCCGTTCCATACCAGTTCCTTGCCGTCCACATCGTTGATGATATAGCCTAACTTTCGTAGTTCCCGCTTCAGAGCCTCTATGCGGTCAGTCTCCTTGATTTTCAGCGTGTGCAGACCAGTGAAGTGGAAGGGTACCCCCATCATCACGCATGTCACTACCACGGTTTGGGCCAAATCGGGCTGTCCCGTGAAGTCATATTCTAATTTGGGTACCCTATGCCCGCTTTTCTTCAGCGTCACCACTGTGGGTTTTCCAGCCTTTTTCTCTTTAAATATGGTACGTATGCCTAAGAGGCTAAAGATATATCTCACCGACGAGTCACCCTGTTTCGAACCGTCCATCAGTCCTTCTAAGCATACCTCAGCATCCGGCTGCCTGCTCAGCGCCACCATCTCGTACCAGTAGCTGGCTGCGCTCCAGTCGTTCTCTATATAATAAGAGGTGTGCCTGTCGTATGGCTTTGGCATCACGGTGATGGTGTCAACGCTGCTCCAATCGGCATCAGCACCAAACTCACGCATCATCCACAGTGTCAGGTCGATATAGGGGCGCGACGTGATGGAACCTGTCAGACGGAGTTCTAACCCATGTTCCATTACCGGTCCGATCATCAGCAGGGCCGAGACATACTGCGAACTGACGTTGCCGGCCATTTCTATCGGACCGCCAGCCAGCCGTTTGCCGTTGATGCGTAGTGGGGGGAATCCTTCTTCACCGGCATACTCGATGTCGGCACCTAAGTGGCGTAGGGCATCGACCAGCGGTTGGATAGGACGGTGGCGCATGCGTTCCGTACCTGTTATCGTGTGTGAACCGTTGTTTGTGGCACAGAGGAAGGCGGTCAGGAAGCGCATAGCCGTGCCTGCAGCCATGATATCGATGACTTCTGGCATCGTTTCCAAGGCCTTCAGCACCACGTCGGTATCGTCGCAGTCGCTGATGTTCTTCAGTTCTAAGTTGCATCCCGAGAGTGCCCTCATAATCAGTGCCCTGTTCGAGATGCTTTTCGAGGCCGGCAGCGTCGCAGTCACATTCAGCGTTTCCGGCCCCGTAATGGTATATGTTGTCATGTCTTGCTTGATTTTTTGCTGCAAAGGTACGAAGAAAGAAAAGAACCACCAAACCTTTTCGGGAGTTTTAAGGTTATAAAAGCAATTGGCACAAGCCGGGAAAGCCAGCTTGTGCCAATTATGATGATCTGGATTGTCCGGGCTATCCGGAATCTCCGGAAAATCCGGAAAATCCGGAATCTCCGGAAAGAAACCTCTTACTCAGCGACACAAATCGTCACACGGTTCTTTTCGTTGTCGTTGGGGAACGGCTGTACGCGCGAACCCTTCGAGCTGTAGCTGATGCGGCTCTCGCTGATGCCGTACTCCTCACGCAGGACTTTCACCACCATGTCAGCGCGATTAGCGGCCAGCTTGTCGTTGATGGCGTCGTTACCAGTCTCTTCGTCGGCATAGCCAGTGATGGTGACCTTAGCGTTGGGATACTTTTTCAAGTAGTCGGCGATGTCCTTCACCTTCTGCTGCTCACTATCGCGAATCTCCCACTTGTTGATCACGAAGAAGATCTCACGCTTCAGTGGTTCTACCTTCGGCTGGACTACGGGCTGCGGAACGGGCTGAGGCTCGGGCTCCACCACGGGCTCGGGCTCTGGCTCGGGCACAGGTGCAGGAGGAACAATCTTCGTATAGGTCTTGCCCAAGTTGATGCGCAGGCCCACCAGACCGTTGAAGTACCAGTCGGGATTGTCGGCCTTCTTCGAGTTGTACTTGTCAGAGAGGAGGTTGGCGTTACCCTCAACCAGCAGGCTCACGGCATTGCTCAGGCGGAAGCCCAGCTCAAGGCCGGCGCGGCCGAATGGGCGCGCCTTAGTACCGTCCCAGAGGTACTCTAAGTTATATCCGTTGAGGCTATTCAGCTGCTTGGCGAAGTCGTTCACCTCGTCGTTGGAGAAAGCAACGTTCAGGCCACCGCCAACAAAAGCCGTGACGTTAAACACGCGGAAGGGGTTGTAGCCGCATACCAAGTTCGACAGGTTGAACATCAGGTCGAGGCCGGGAGCCACGTAATTGAACTTGTAGTCAAAGCCTTCAACCTTGTTGGGAAGACCGGTGGGCCAGCCGCCCTTCGACTGCCAGGCATTTGCCTGCAGACGGGCTGCGAACACAGGGCTGAACTGATAGCCCAAGCCCAGTTGCACGTTCGGCGACAGCAGTTTGGAGAATTTTGCCTCGCCCAGCGTGTACTGAGCACCACCCTCAAGGTTCAAGAAAGCGTGCTTCTCAAACTGATACTTTGTGCCGTCGTACGTGCGGTACGTCTGTGCACTGGCTGTCATGCTCAAAAGGAGCAGGGCAGCGGTGAATAATGTCTTCATTGATTTCATAAACATAAATATTAAGTTATTGTTGCTACATTTCTTGAGTTCTACGTTCTATTTGGCAAGTATGCTGTTTCGTCTGGCGGTTATAGTTAATGCCTACGAGTAGCAGGTCTGTAGCATACTGTGCAACCTTAGCTGGGTATTGCTTGCGTTTGATTTGATCAATGGCACTGTCGGCTCCTGCATCACATTTCAGCTCGACGACGATGGCAGGTGAGTCGACGTTTTTCCTTGGTATGAGCACGATGTCTGCAAAACCCTTGCCCGATGCCAACTCACGATGCATCACGTAGTCGTTGCGTGCATAGTAGTAGGCGATGGAGAGGACGCAGGCCAGCGAATTCTCGTTGTTGTAGGACAGAATGCTGGTGTTCTCGTCGTGCGCCAGGTCTATGCCTTGTGCCACAGCCTCGGCATCACCGTCGAGGGTGGCTTGAAGCAACTGTTCCGAGGCTTCAAGAGCCTCTGTCACATGCTTCCACTTATTGGCTCTGACAGCATTCACCATCTCGCCCCAGACCTCACGGTTCGGAATATAGCATTCGTCTTTCTTCCAGTTGTATGAAAGATAACCCAGATGAATGAGCACGGTAAGTACGTCATACTTGGTGTTGATAACCGACATGTCATTCTGGAAACCTGTAGGGTCAACCTTACAGCGCCCTCCACCTATCATGGTAATAATGTCATCCTTTAGACCTTCGAAGTTCATGTGGATATAGTTTACCACTGCATCATAGGCTCCTGTACTTGCCCAGAAACTACGGCAGCGACGACTTCTCAGAGTCTGCATCACCGAGTTGGGGTTGAACATCGAATGTTCGTCGCCTATCTGGTAGCCATCGTACCACTTCTCCAGTTCGTCGAAGTCCATTCCATACTTTCCAGCTAAAACACGCACCTCGTCTTTTGTGAATCCGAAGTACCGTCCCATCTCCATTGACTCAACCATCGAGTACTCAGTGAAATTGTTCAGTGCCGACTCCGTCTTGTATTTTTTGATGGGCAGGATGCCAGTCATATAGACGTATGCGAAGACGTATGCACCACTTACATCCTTGAACATGCGGCGCAGCCAGCTTACGTAGCGGTCCATAGCCTGAGTGCCGGGTTTGAATTCCCGGCAGATGGCGTCCCACTCGTCAATGATAAATACAAACTTCTCGCCAGTGGCCTCGTTGATATGGATGAGCAGATCCATTAGGTCGTACTCCTCTTTGTCAGGCACCTCTGGATAGGCCCTGGCCACGTCTTCCTTCAGGGCTGCATCAATTCGCTTCACGATGTCGTCATCGTGATAGCGGGTGACGAAGCTCGTCATGTCAAGTAAGATAACGGGGTACTTGTTCAGATGTTCCTCGAACGTCGGGTCGCTGGCTATCTGTAGATGGGCGAACAGTGAGCGTGAATCACAGGAGTGGTCGTAGTAAGCGGCGAGCATCTTAGCTGCTACTGACTTGCCAAAACGGCGGCAGCGAGACACGCAACCAAAGCTCCGCTCGGTGAAGAGCATGCTGTTCACCACCGAGATAAGCCCAGACTTGTCAACGAATTCGCTGTTAAGGACTCGCTTGAACCCTTCGTTGCCTTTGTTGATGTAGATACCCATGTTTCGGCTCTGTTTTGGCAATTACGCTGCAAAGATAACTTTTTTTGTTGAAACTTCCAAATGTGGAGGCATAAAAAATAATTGGCACAAGCCAGAAAAGCCTGCTTGTGCCAATTATTATGATTCGGGTTATCCGGAAATCTCCGGAAATCTCCGGAAAATCCGGAATATCCGGAAATCTCCTGAATATCCGGCAAAAGGCTCTTACTCAGCGATACAAATCGTGACGCGGTTCTTGTCGTTCTCGCTGAACGGCTGTACGCGCGAACCCTTCGAGCTGTAGCTGATGCGGTCCTCGCTGATGCCGTACTGCTCGCGCAGTGCCTTCACCACGATGTCGGCGCGCTTGGCGGCCAGACGGTCGTTGATGCGGTCGTTACCAGTGCCTGCGTCGGCATAGCCAGTCACGTCGACCTTGGCCTTGGGATACTTGTTCAGGTAGTCAACGATGTCCTTCACCTTCTGCTGCTCGCTCTCACGAATCTCCCACTTGTTGATGGCGAAGAAGATCTCGCGCTTCAGCGGCTCAATCTTCGGCTCCACCACGGGCTGCGGAACGGGCTGAGGCTCGGGCTCAACAACAGGCTCTGGCTCTGGCTCGGGCACAGGTGCAGGAGGATCAATCTTCGTGTAGGTCTTGCCCAAGTTGATGCGCAGGCCCACCAGACCGTTGAAGTACCAGTCGGGGTTGTCGGCCTTCTTCGAGTTGTACTTGTCGGAGAGGATGTTGGCGTTACCCTCGACCAGCAGGCTCACAGCGTCGCTCAGACGGAAGCCCAGCTCAAGGCCGGCGCGACCGAAGGGATTCATCTTCGTGCCGTCCCACAGGTACTCCAGGTTGTAGCCGTCCAGAGCCTTCAGCTGCTTAGCGAAGTCGTTCACCTCGTCGTTGGAGAAGGCAATGTTCAGACCGCCACCAACGAAGGCAGTGACATTAAACACGCGGTTGGGATTGTAGCCACAGATGAGGTTCGACAGGTTCAGCATGAAGTCGAGGCCGGGAGCCACATAGTTGTACTTGTAGTCGAAATTGCGGATGCCATTGGGCAGACCCTCTGGCCAGCCGCCCTTCGACTGCCAGGCGTTAGCCTGCAGACGGGCTGCAAAGACAGGGCTGAACTGATAGCCAAGACCCAACTGCACGTTTGGCGACAGCAGCTTAGAGAACTTGGCCTCACCCAAAGTGTACTGAGCACCGCCCTCAAGGTTAAAGAACATGTGCTTCTCGAATACGTACTTCGTGCCGTCCTGCAACTCATACGTTGCCTGGGCACTGGCAGTCATGCCCATTGCGAGCAGACCGGCCACGAAGAGACTCTTCATTGTTTTCATCTTCATAGAATATTAATTAATTGTTAGACATATATTCAATTCCTCAGGCTCTCGTTACTTCACCACCCGTTTCTTTCCATCGATGATGTAGAGGCCGGGCTTCAGAGCACCTGTGTGGCGACGACCCTGCAGGTCGAAGACAACTGAAGTAAGTTGTGAGTTATTTGTAACACTGAAAATACCATCTGCACGCTGTTGCGCCCTTTCGTTGTCAACGTAAACATAGAAAAATTTTCTATCGTTCACAATAATTGGCAGGCTACTGTCAACACTTTCAGAATCATTCAAATAACTACCAAAATTGAGATCTCCATACGTGGCAGGATCAATAACGTAGACGTAAATTCCTGGATTTTGCTGCAAAGAACCTTCTACAACAGGCTCATCAAATAATAGTTTTATTGCTTGACAGTCAGGATAACCTATATCCGTAATCTCGGGATACGGAACAAAATGTCCATAAGCAATTGGATGCTCTCCAGAATCTTCTGAGCCACGCATGTATAACTTGACGATTTTACTGTTGTCAGCAACCAAACCAGAATAGGGATTGCCAAGCATAGAGAATAGTGTAAAGTCATTTAAATCTTTATCTTCTATGTAATCTAATCGCGCATTGTCTCGTTGAATATCCTCCAACCAGCTGATAGAACCATAGGTATACTGGAATTTTTCATTGTAGGGATCCTGCTGGTCATGACTATCGGTCTTTCCAATTGTGAATGTAAATCGTAAAATAATATCATTTACTGGTTGGGAATTCGTAGAATAGTCAAATGTGCCTGTAGGAATAACAAGTTCATAATCATTCTTCTCTAGCCCGTCAGCATGCACGAGAAATTCGTAATCACATTCTTCAACTGCTGTTAATACATTTGTCATCTCAACTTCAACCTTGGAATCAGTGCCTTGTTTCTTAAAGTAAGGTTTTGTTCCGTCTTTCAACAGAACCTTGTGAACATTTTCAAAAACAAGTTTCAAGGTATCAGTGCTATTTCCAATCGTATCTGGTATTAACTTTGCTGATGGATTTATCATCTCAGCAGTTGGCTCAGAGGCAGACTTAATGATGAAAGCATGCGAATTGTTATCAGCGAAAAGAAATTTTTCGTTGTCGTTGTGTGCCTCAGTGCTAATAGAACCTTGATCAGTAGTATAATTCAGACAGGCATAAGCTTCATCATCAGTTCCAGTTCTCAGGTTCTTGCCAAGCAGACCTTTCATCGTGAACTTACCGAACATGATAGAGTCAGTGATCGTCTCGTTGTTCAAACTCTGGGCGGTAAACTTGTCGAATACGAGCTTATTCACATCTGACTGCTCGTACGTAAGATTCGAAGCAGAAGTCTTGTCATAATTGGGAAGTGCGCTCAGCACATGCAGATATTTACCATCCTTGGTAGCAAAGACCACGGTGTTTGCTTCGTCGTCAACGGCTACTGCCTGGAAATTAGCAGCCTTGGCCTTATCCTTGGAAACGCTGGCACGTGTACCTTCGTCTTCAAGGGTCACATAGATACTAACATTTTCACTGTTCACCCCGACTATCTGATACCACTCATCCTTAGTGGGAAGCGTCACCTTCGTCTCGGCATAGAAAGCCTGAATAGCAGCTTTTATGTCATCATCGGCAGGAGTTTCCTCGGCTTCTGTCAAATTTTTGAGTTCTGTACGGGCAGGAGCATCTTCAGCAGGATAGCCCACACCACTGACCGTCAACAGCTGCTTAGCAGCTTTCATCGTCTCACTGTCCTCAGGCTGAGGCTCTGGTTCGGGCTCTGGCTCAGGTTCATCACTGATTTCATAAACCAAGGTGTCGGCTGGATTCCAGCGATCGGACTGATCCTCAATACTAGTGCCGAGGAAAGTGGTATGAACAGCACCTTCCTTGATAACAAACCGATAAACACCATTGTCAGTATAGTGTCCGGAATAACTAATAAGGGCCGTCATTTGATCAACAGGATCTTTGGTCAGATGGGTGGCAAAGAAGGGTTCGTCGTCCTTGAATACAATGACCTCGGTCTTTTCTTCGTCAAGCAGAATGGGCAGGGAGAACTTCAACTTAATGGGGTTGGGAATCTCTGTCACACGTCCTGGTGCAGGATCCACGCTCTTGCATTCAAAAGTACTACGTAGTTCGCGCACTGGAATGGTATAACTCAAAGCAGCATTCTCATAACCATCAGAGATACGGATAGCTCGGGCATCTATCGTCACCTTTACCGTATCATCAGTAGTGATGGGGGATTTAAGCTTTATCTTCAGTGTATCACCTGAAGTGGTAACCTCAAGGCTGTCCTCGCTGATGAAATTGGCCTTCTTGAGGAATTGGCGGCTGGAGTTGTCCTTCTCCTGAGAGATATGGCTCACACGAATACTACTGCTACTTTGAAGCGTGATGGGTGAGCGGAAACGAAGATTGAACGATTCAAACGCAGGAATCGTACCACCGTTCACGTAGTTAGTCCACACCGGTGTAAGCACCGCACTGGGTTCTGTGTACTCTACTGTCATCTTATGTATTTCGGACTGGTTTACATAGTCACGGAAAACGACTTCACTAGTAACAGCACCGTTGGCATCCCAAACTTTACCCATATTAGACTGAGCACCTACATTTGGAGAATCAGGATCAAGGCCCAAAGAACCGACAATACTCAAATCAGAAAATGTAATTCTATTCAAAGTTGAACCATTTAATGCCTTGACACGAACCTTTGTTCCATTAGTAACCCGCAAATAATAACTGAACTCTTGATTGTCAGGATCTTGATAAGAGAAAATTTGTGCACCAACAACCCAAGATGGATCAATCCTATCAAAACTAATCTCAATCAGTCCATTAGTAAAAACGACATTATTAATACTAATGACTCCTCCTGCAAAAGAAGCAGGAGTAATAGAAGGAGTCAAATGGGAAGGATCATTGAAATTAAAGACAGTACTCCTTGAAATGTCGGCAAAAGTGTTTACCGAAATAAATAATGATAACAGTAGTAAAAGTTTCTTCATACAGGAAATAGTAAATAATGGAGTAGAAGTAGGAAAGATTATATCATATTATTCCCATTCGGGATCAGTTTCATCCTCGGGATTTTTCAAGCAGACCTTCCACTCACCGTCAATCTTCACAGGATTAAACATAAACATAGTGGTGGCAGGTTCACCAGTGCCGGTCTGTTCGGCTGTTGCAAAAGTTACTTCATACTTTACATCGTTGCAACCTTCAAGCATGAAGCTAAAGTACTGGCGCTTATAGTCCAGCACGGGGAACATCTTAAACTTACGCTCATAGCGTTTTTGGATATTCTCAGACAAGGCAGACACCTGATTAGTGCTGTCGTCGTAGAGATAAAGGGAGCCTAACACTTCGCTATAGTTCTTTGCCTTCAGCTGCTCCATCAGATTATCACAAAGGTTCAGCATCTGGGTAGTATCTTCAAGGGTCAGCTCAGCACGGAACTCCTCAATCATGTCTTCACGTGTCTGTTGCTTCTTCTGCTTACTGCCACAGGAAGCGAAACTCAGGACGCCAATGGAAAGAACTGTAAATAATGTCAGTTTAATTGTCTTCATCGTTATTGTTTTTTAAAAAAGAGAGTGCGCCTTGCTCTTGCGAGACGCACTCTCCTATCAGAGCTTTAAATTTTAAAATCTTGAAACGTAGTTCTCAATTTAAAGTTTATTGGTCATTACCAGTAGTCGTCTTAATGTGAATCTTAACATTCTGCTCTGGCAGCTTGCCCCACTCGTACTCAATCTGGAATGGAATCACTATGTCAAACTCGGTCACGTTTTCACCATTATTGGCATAGTAGATAGCACCGAACCTAGCCTTCTTACCTTCATCCACAGGATTGACACCTAAGTATGCTTCAATGTCGGCTTCCTTATCTGCACTATTGAAGGGCTGACCATCTGTACCATTCAACAGGTCGAAATAGACATGTTGCGGTCCATTATTCATGCCAGGATATCCAACAAGCTGCAACGCAGTTGAGATAGAACTCAAAGGATAAGTTGGCTGCTCACCAGGATGATGGAGATTCGTCTTAATTCTTGTGGGTGACATATCAAAGTGAATAGCCTTCACATTGTAATAAGCCCAGAACCAGAAGTGATTCTTCGACATATCGGCATCATCAATAGCATACATATATCCCTGATAACCCTGAGGATGATCACCACGCCAGTCAAACAGCTTAATGAAATCGATAATATAGAAGACGTTGGCGTTCGTGTTAGCATCAATACCAAGCGTGTCACCCACGGCACAAATATTGATAGGACGCTGCCAAGAAACCATGAAGCTACGGAGAGCATCGGTCTTCTCGAAGTCAACAGCCTGAGCGATACCACATGTCTTGGTGTAGACAGTACTAACCCAAGCACGGAGCTCCTTATTGATATTGCTGTGCTTAGCATCTTCGTAACCGATAGCATTGAGGACAGCCTTTGCAGCATCGTTGTGGAGGAGAGAAATCTCACCAGTCAAAGGATCGATCTCTGCAATCTGAGTGCTGCCAGCGAATAACTTCGTGTTGTTGAAGGCACCCTTCTCATAGTCGATAGCGCAATTGTCGAGAATACCCTTCAGGTCGGTATCCCAAGCCCAAGTGTGAGCATTAGTTTCAGCACGGTTGATGGTGTGCTTGTCGGTCGTGTACTTGCAGAACAGAATATTATCGTTCGGCTGCAGAGTGGTGTGGTTAGTGGTGATAGTTATTCCACCCACAGTTAGGTTCTTCGGAGCGAAGAAGAACTTGTGCACACCGTTACCAGCTGCTACAGAAGGAGTACCCAGAGCATTGTTCTGAATCTTGTTACCAACAAGAGATTTTTTGATAACTTCATCAGACCAAGAATTAGGTGCAAGAGGAACAGTATTACCATTGATAGGTTCTTTAATATCGAACACAACAGCTGACCAACCTTGGTCCGAACCAGTCTGCCAGTCATACCAATAGTTGTTGTTCTTCTCAGCAAACTTCACAGTGCCGAGCACGTTACGGTCAAGCTTTATTGTCATCTTCACCCAAACGTATGGATAGGGAGCACTATAATTGTTCACATCACGACCACGAACACGATCCTTAGCGATGAAACGGAACCAGCGAGTTACTGTTACAGGCAGTGTCTTGTCATGAGTCAGATACTCGATCTCATCAGCAGTGAGTGTCCACTTGAAGTAGTGGTTAGTCGTACCTGTATAGTCAGGATAATAGACTGCCATACCAAGCTCCTTAGCACCACTTGCTGCGTTTGAAGTCTCGAAATTAGCCGTTCCATATTCAGGTGGCACTCCGTTGCCATAAATATCCGAACCGAAGTTATACAGATGCAGGCGATATGCGTGAGATGCAACACTTTGTGCATCGTCAGTCACGAACTCAACATCATCAGGATCCAATGTTCCACCAGGATAGCAGTCAGCCATGTAGTAATCGTCGAAGGTATGACGCTCCATATTGTGCAAGCTATCCTGCAGAATCAAGCGAGAGAACTGTGCCCAGTCAGTACTGTAGGTCACGCCATTGCAGAGATCGAACTTCTTTTCCTGAGTAGGATAGTTCTCTATCTTCTGGTTCTTCGGAGTATAAGTGAGGTGGATTAGGATATAACCGTCAAGGAGCACCTTGCCCTCAGCATTCTTCACCATCACGCGCACCAGAGGCTCACGATCAATTGATGTACGACTTGCAAAGCCATCGGCCTTACCTTTGGCAGTCACACACTTTGCAACAATAACACCACTCTCGCTAGATTTCCAATTGGCATCGGTTCCATCCCAGTCCTTAAATGCAGCATAACGAGAGTCACTGGTCTGAGAACCGCTTGCCTTGTACTCTACAAACTCAAAGTCGTAGTGTAAACCGTAGGCCTTCTCGTCTCCATAATTCCATGTCTTAAGAGCCCAATGGTTGTTGTCGCCACTCTCGCGGCCAACAAGCACTTCCTGTACATAGTGAATTCCGAGCCACTTTGTAAGGTCAATACCGTTTTCTTCGTCTACGCCCAGTTCAAGTGCAGCACCACAATTGTCAGCAATTGCCTCTTCTGGGGAATCCCATACGTGGATACGTTTTGTAGTACAATTGGTAGTGGTTGTCTTGAACCAACCTTCCTCATCACCAACACGAGGAACACGCGTAGCTCCATCGTTGAAGTCAGGCTCTCTGTAGAAACGGCGAGGCTCGACGATCTTATTCCAAATCAGACCCTCAAGCTGTACATGAGTGGGAACGATTAGCGCATAGTCAGAGGTAATAATTCCATTTTCGTCCTGTTTAGGCATCTGGAAGGCAATGGTATTATCCTTGTTGTTTGCAGTATACTTATAACGACCCCATCCATACCAGCTACCGAAGTAACCGTCGGCATCAGTGGCAGGAGCAGTTGCATTTGCGGGATTGCCATTAGGATTGATGGTATCGTCTGTAGGCCAAGGAGCGAGCAGGTTGGGGTGCTCAATCTTCAGACCTACGGTCAAAATGCCATTATTGGCACCAAACACATCAACATTCTGATTCCAATACTCATATTCTTTCGGTGAAGTAACATTGAGTGCGCTGGCAGTTGCACGTGTATTATAGTACACAACTTCAGGCTGAAGAACATTGAATCCAGGCTTATTAGCATTGTCGTACACCACAACTGAAGTCGACGGATTCATGTGGTAATCTACAGGCCAAACTGGTCCGTAAATCATCTCTCCACCCCAAGGATTGTTACCCTTCTTGTCGTTGAATCCCTCCTTAATGGTCTTTGAAGCGTCATCCCAATAACGACCATTCGAATTAGGAAGATAATCATCAAGACCAGAGATGTCAAGCTTGTCACCTGTATTTGAAGCATGGTGGCTAAGTTTGTTAATGTTCTTAGCTGCCTGATACTGCAGGATGGTATCACCAACCCAAGGATACTCAATAGACTCGATACCGTCGAGGTAGAGTTTCGGGATGAACACCAGGCTCTTCAGCTTGGCACCGAGCTCGATGGTCAGGGTCTTGTAAGCGCCCTGTCCACCCTCTACACCGTAGAAGGTCACGCGATTTTCAGAGACAGTAGCGGTGATGGCACCAGTGTCGCTGCCCGGATGGGTCAGGAAGCTGATCTGAGAATCGTAGGGAGCCTTGTCGCCGTCGTTGTACACCCAGAAAGTACCGGTTGTAGCATTGGGAACATAGTACTTCGTTCCGGCATTGCCATCGGCCTTCACGCCAGTGTCCTCAGTACCAATCCACCAGTTGCCGTTAGCACCGATGTAGGGAGTCAGACCGTTTGCACCAGCAGGGCCAGTTGCGCCAGTTGCGCCAGTAGCACCAGTTGCGCCAGTTGCGCCAGTTGCGCCAGTGGCACCAGTATCGCCCTTGTCGCCCTTGTCGCCCTTGTCGCCCTTGTCGCCCTTCTCACCTCTTGCGATGTAAGAAGTCTTCACGCCGTCGCAGTACCAGTAACCATCAGTACCGATAGTCCAAACAGTACCAGGCTTGCCATCCTCACCGTTGGTGATGTTGTAGGTCTGGGTAGTTCCGTTCTGAAGCAGCGTCACAGTAAGACCATTGCTGTTCTTAGTAACGCTCTGCAGAATGGCGCCATTCTGAATCTGGGTCTGAATGTCCTGGACATTCTTAGCCAGCTTGTCGATCTGCGTCTGAAGGTTGCTTACGTCATCATCGTAGTCCTTACAAGACACGAACACGCTTGTCGAGGCCAAAAGAAGGGTCCCGAAAAGCAATGCTTTACTTAATCTTTTGTTCATACAATAAATGAATTAAATTAAACTAAAAATGAATATATACTTTCTTCTTTCTCATGTTTTTTTGCTCAGTCTGGCACACCCGAAAGGGCATACCTTGGCATGCTTTTTTGCTTCTCCTGCGCGGAGATACATAAAGGAAAAGTCAGCAAATTCGTTACAGACGGCTTGTAACGCCGTTACAAACAGTCTGTAATGACGTTACAAAGGCTTTGTAATGACGTTACAAAGGCTTTGTAATAACGTTACAAACAGTCTGTAATACCGTTACAGAGAGCTTGTAATACAAGCATCTTGTAGATTTACCGTTCTTTTACTCGTTTTTTGTCTCAGATATTGTTTCTGTCAGTGTGATGATGTCATGGTTGGCGTTGTCCACAATGTTAGCGTCAAGCTCCTTCAGGTAAATCTGGGTCGTACGCTCTGACGTATGTCCCAAACCCATGCTGATGAGGTTGGTGGGATAGCCCAGGCTCTTGGCAATGCTGGCCCATGAGTGGCGGGCTACATACATGGTCAACTTTCGCTCAAGGTGCATTTGCTTGCCGATAGTCTTCAGCTCGCTGTTCGTCTTCCATTGGCGTCCCAAATATTGGTTACGCAATGACGACCTGTCGTTTTTGATGATAGGCAGCAGGTAGGAACCGAAGCAGAACGGACTCAGCCTGTCTACAATCGCTTGCATCTCCTTTTCCCACTTTACTGAAATCTGCTGGCCGGTCTTTTTCCTACGGTAGCGCAGGAAACCGTTCCGTATGTCGTCCTTTTTCAAGTAAGCCATATCGACAAAGGCCATCCCTCGGGTGTAAAAGCTGAAAAGGAATAGGTCGCGGGCTTTGGATTCAGAGGTGTTTTTCGGCTGGTATTCTTTCAGTTCCCTGATCGTCTCTATGTCTACCGCTCGTTTCTCCGTTTTGCCCATCCCTGTATACACGTGCTTGAACGGCTGCTGATCGACAACCAGTCCTTCATCGACGGCCCGGTTGTAGGTGGCTCGTAGTTTACGCATGTAAAACGAGATGGTGTTCATGCTCACTCCGTTGCCCTTCAGTTTCGACTCGTAAGCCATTACAACCTCCTTCGTCAGATTTTTCAGTTCGATGTCCTGCCCGTTCCTGAAACGACTGAAGCTACGCAGTGTACACGCATAGGTGTCGGCCGTGCGTAACTTGCCCTCATTCTTCATCTGACAAACGAGTTGTTGCATGAAAGGAAACAGGTACGCCTTTCTTCCCTCGCTGTCTCCCACTACGTGAGCTGTTTTCTCTGCCAGGTTGATTTTAATCACAATGTCCTTCTCCAGTTGGTTCAAGTCACCAACAACGAGTTCAAGTTTGATTGTTGCCATAGTATTATGTTGTTTATTCAAGTAACGTCACCATATCCTGTATCGTTGTCCTATGTCCTATAAATTTTAAATAGTACGCGTACATTATTTATATATTATAGTTGTCAACATCAAAACATTTGTCTACACTCCCACACTCATAACTCATAACTCTCGCACTCCCGAGAAAAAAAAGGTAACAACTCAGTTATCGGAAGTGTGACCTCCACTCGCTCGGCTTTGCCGCTTTGCTTTGCCGCTCCTGTAGGAGGGGGGACAAGTTAGACTCTGCGGCAGGTATCACCTCCCCTAAACCACTAATCCCCCTCCTGTAGGAGAAACCTAATCCCCCTCCTACAGGAGGGGTTAGGGGAGGTCGTATTTTTAATGAAAGAGGTTACACTTCCGATGACTGAGTCGTTACAAAAAAAGCAACAATGACTTAAAAAATGGTAAAAACACACCATAAACATGAGAAAAATACCGGAATAGCTCATTTTTTCTGTGTTTTTAGAAAAAAAATCTCAAGATTATTTGCGTGATTTAAGAATTTTGCCTATTTTTGCACCAAAATTTATGTATCTCCGCGCAGGAGAAGCAAAAAAGCATGCCAAGGTATGCCCTTTCGGGTGTGCTAAAGGTAAGCAAAAAACATGAGAAAGAAGAAAGTATATATTCATTTTTAGTTTAATTTAATTCATTTATTGTATGAACAAAAGATTAAGTAAAGCATTGCTTTTCGGGACCCTTCTTTTGGCCTCGACAAGCGTGTTCGTGTCTTGTAAGGACTACGATGATGACATCAACAGTCTGCAGGCACAGATTGACCAGAAGGCAGACAAGACTGCCCTGGAGCAAGCTAAGACCGACCTGAAGGCCGAGATTGCATCGCTCAAGCAGCAGTTGGAGGCCAAGGATGCCGAGCTCACCACTCTCATCAACTCTAACAAGGCTGACATTCAGAGTGAGATTACTCGTGCAAAGGCTGCTGAGGCTGCACTTGAGGCTCGTATCGCCACTGCCGAGGCTGCTATCAAGCGCATTGACGGTGTTCTGGCAGGTAAGGTGGATCAGAGCGAGTATGATGCTGAGGTGAAGAAAATTTACGCTCAGATTTCGGCTGTCGACACGAAGCTTGCCGGTGCTCTGGAGCGTATCGCAACACTGGAGAAGGGCTTGAAGGACGAGGAAACTGCTCGCCTGGCTGTTGCCGCCGACCTGGAGCAGCAGAAGCTTGCTCTTCAGAAGCTCAGCGAGCGTCTGGATGCTACTGAGAAGGAGCTGAAGGAGAAGATCGAGGCTGCTGATAAGGTACTGCAGAACCAGATCAACGATCTGAAGACTGCCGTAACTACCAACACAACTGACATTGACGCTCTGAAGAAATCTGTTCAGAACATCTACAATCAGATTACTGAGATCAACAACGAGATTGCTGTGATGAACGTCTTCGTTAGCGGTCAGCTCCGTAGCCTGGTGTTCGTTCCCCAGACCTATTATCATGGTGTCGAGGCTACTGAGGCCTTCACGCTGAACTATGTGTACTACTGGCCGAAGGACTTCACCGGCGCTAACTGGGCCGACGCTTCTGCCGACGTGAAGGAGCCTGTTGGTTACAGCGACTGCAAGCGTTACAAGTCAAACACCGGTTCTACCGCTCTTGACGTGATTGCTCACTATCACATGAATCCTTCTGTTGCCGACATTCCCGATGATGTGAAAATCCTCGATGCCGACAAGGACTTCATCACCACACGTACTTCTGCTTCTGTTATGTCTGTGAAGCTTGACGCTGATGGTAAGAAGATGTATAAGAAGAACGGCAGCCAGCTTGACGTGACGCTGAAGTTCAACGATCCTTGGAAGATCAAGAGCGTACCTAACGACGCTATGATTACTGTCTTCGCTACCGAGGCTAAGTACAGCAGCAACGGTAAGGACACCACTATCACTTCTGACTATGCAGCTGTCTACAAGACCACAATCGACAAGCTCGTGCTTTCGCATATTCCCACTGCTCTGAGCTTCACTGGCCAGAAGAACAACTGTAATCATGACTTCGCAAATGTGAATGACAACCTGCACTCGACTAACAACTGCACGCTGGCCACCAAGGTTGACCTGCACCTCATGCCTACCGTTTATGAGGCTATGGCTCAGCCCTATCAGGATATTTGCCGTTATGACCAGACTCTCGACCTCTCTAAGCTGGTTGAGACTCACTACAGCGATGCTAATGGTGTTCACAAGGTGATGAGCGCTAACGATCTCGCTGGCTATGGTCTGGCTTACAACTTCGAACTGACCGCCAGCTTCGAAGGTGGTAACAGCACCAGTGAGGCTGCTCACGCTGGTATCAGCGGCAGCACCTTCCGTCCTCAGATTCCTAAGGCAGATGGTAAGGCTTATACCTATGATGAGTTCACTGCTCTGAACGAGTCTATGGAAAATGTCCGTGCTCACGCTGTAGGTCGTCAGCCCATCGTGCGTGTCACTCTGATCGACACCAACAATGGCAACCGTGTGCTTGACTACGGTTACATCAAGATCCGCATCACCGACAAGACCATCACTGAGCAGGTTCTGCCCAACGTGGTTATCAACTACACTGGCAATAAGATTGAGTACAAGTCTGAGTGTGTTCCCGCTGACTTCCGCTTCAGCACCACTTGGAACGTGATTGAGTACGACGTGCTCCGCATGCTCGGTACTACCAAGGCTGAGTTCGATGCTAACTACGATCGTAACGGTCAGCTCGTTATCGACGCTCTTGGTGACGTTCAGCAGTACAGCGCTACTTCGGTGAAGACCACCGATGCAAGCCTCGCTACAGCTCTTGTTAATCCTACAACTTACATTGGTACTGTTGTTGACAACTACGATGCTAACAATCCTGAGACCTCTACCTTCACTTGGACTATCCCCGGTGCATGGCTCGAGCAGCAGCTCTATGGAAAGACGCAGCACGCTCCCTTCCAGATTGCTATCCGCTACAAGTCTCTCGATCAGAAGAAGTATCCTGATGTATACATTATCCTCTCGACCGGTGCTATTACCATTGAGCGTTCGAACGGTGTGTTCCTCGCTGAGGACGGTTCTGACCGCATTAAGGAGTACTGGTATAAGGACAACGGTAACGGTGCTGCCGACCTGGGTGACAAGGAAATCCACGCTCAGACGCTGAGCCCCGAGGATCCTCAGGCTGTCAACATTGGCTATGCACGTGACCTGGATGACCGCTTCTCTGATGTATTCGTTGGCAACAACATCCGTCTGTCGAGCGTCACCGACATCACTCCTAATCAGGACTTCGCAGTTGCTAAGCGCCTCTACAAGTTCCTCTTCTCTTCGAAGAACGAGAACAAGACCTTCACGGGTATTGATACACTGGCAACTGGTGGCTATCGCACTGTGACATGGACCATCGGTATCAAGGATGACGGTCGTACACTCTATGCTAAGGCTAAGAACGGTGTGCTCTGCAACCAGGATATCGCTTACATCCAGGATGGTAATGGTGCACTTGCTACTTGGGCTACTGCTACTGCCGTGAAGAACCAGGAGGTTGTCTATGCTCGCATGGCTTCCACAAACGACATGACCGAGGCTGCCAAGTCTCTGCTGAACTACAAGGCTCACAACGAGCTGGCCGACGATGTGCTGAAGGCTATCATCGCCCTCCATGTGAAGACCAATGTTTGTGAGCACGAGCTTGACCTGACCAACAATGAGTTCAACGTACGCTTCCTGCGTCCTATCAACGCTAAGGGTGTGAACAAGGAACTCGAGGATGCTAAGGATACCAAGCAGACTGTCGACCTGAAGTCGCTCGTCACTCTGACTGACTGGCGTGAGTATGGCTTCGCTTCGCATGCTAACTACTGGAACTACTACCAGATTGAGGAGATCCGCGTCATTGGTAACTACAGCCAGTGGGGTACCGAGACCGACAACAACGGTCTGATCAACCAGTACATCTGGACTACGATGGCTGCCATCAACCAGCCTGCTAACAAGCTGGAGGATAAGGTTCGCCAGAGCGACATCTCGAACCAGGTGATGTTCCGCCTCATCAAGCCCGATGCAACTCATCCTTATGGCTACCTGCTCTATGAGAACTTGAGCTCGACTGTTCAGACCTTCACCGTTCGTATTCCTCTGCTGGTTAAGTATCGCTGGGGCTATGTGGTGACCGACGCCGACATCCAGATCAAGGCCACTCACGAGAATGCACGTAAGTTTTAATTAGAAATCAGAATTTGAAAGGAGGAGGCCCCGTTTAGTGAGCCTCCTCCATTCTTTAATCTCTTGACGATGAAACAAGTAATACCCGTTCTTATTGCTGCCGTGGTTGTCATGCTGGCTGCTTGTAGCGGATCTAAGAAGAAATCATCAGATGAGCTGCCTGTCACTCGTCCTGCAACGATGGTATTCACTGAAAATGACACTACTGAAATTAACCAGATGGTTAACACATTCGTGGAGTATATCAATTCTGGAAAAATCAGTGATGCCTCAGCAATGCTCTATACCGTGCAGTACGACCGTGTTGAAGAGATGACTCTTGAGGAGCGCCAGAAGTTTGAAGGCTTCTTCACTACTATTCCTTATAAGAGTTGCGAGGTGAAGTCTTTCCATCTTGGTGGAGCGAAGGATAATAAAGTCCAGTTGGCACTGCTGATGACACCTGATGCCAACTTAGAGACAGGTAGAGGAATCATCAAGTTGGTGTTAAACCCTGTAAATGTTGAGGGTAAGTGGTACCTGACACTTCGCGATGAAGATGCTGAAGGCATAGAGCATGAGAACATTTAAAATCTCGGCATTACTGTTAGTTCTTTATCTTTGTGTGGTAGCATGTGCCAGCCAGCACTCCGACCCCAATAGTAAGGGACATTTAGAAGCACTGCAAACAGAGTTGGAATTAGGCATTGTCCATAAGACACCCTCGGTGCATACTTATTGGATTGAGGTGAAGAACACAGGCAAAGGCCCTCTGACCATCAAGGACGTGCGCACCAGTTGCTTCTGCACTACCGTTGAATGGGACAAGTCGCCGCTTCAGCCGCGTAAAACGTCGAAACTGAAGGTTGTTCTTGACACCTCGGAGATGGAACCGTCCGAATTGTTTGTCCGTGAGATTTATATTAAAAGCGATGCCGATAACCCTGATGTCAATGTGACGATGAGCGGAAGCATCACGAACTGAAAGCTACGCCAGTTTACGGCGGCATAACTAACAACAATATACCATTTGGATGACAATGAAGTCATACACAAAATTTATCCTCACTCTCCTCATAGCCATTCTTTCACAGGCTGGCCATGCGGAGAATGTTTTGTATATTAACCAGAAAGGTCAGGAGCCTGTAAAGGTGATGCTCAGTGATAAGCCAGAGGTTACTTTCGATGCCACGAGCGTAAAAATCAGCACCCCTGCCATGACTATTCTCTATGAGGATTTGGAGTCCTTTACCTTTGGCAACGAAGGTGTCAATCCTACGGAGATTGACGTCGAGGGTAAGCAGCACGTGCAGTTCAGCCTTGTTGGAGACAGCAACGTTTGCCTTTCGGGGTTAGCATCGAGCAGCAGCTTGAGCCTCTACTCTCTCGATGGCAAGGCCCTACCAGTGGCTGCAACCCGTAATAACGACGAAATTATTCTCCATCTTGGTCATTTACCCAGTGGAGTCTATATAGTAAAAACCGATCATCAATCGTTTAAAATTATCAAGAAATAATTTATTGAAATGAAGAAATATCTTTTCTTGGGCATCATTTCCTTATTGACTTGCCTCAACTGTAACGCACAGCAGAAGGTGATTATGAAGCTGTATGACGGCACCACCATCGAGCGTGAGGTGTGGGAGGTAGAAAGCATTACTTTTGCCGACCTGCCTCAATTGTCGGCAAATGCCATCACCGACGATCAGGCCGTAGACTTGGGTCTCTCTGTGAAGTGGGCACCGTTCAATCTGTGCAAGGTTGAAGACGGAGAGGAAGTCCCACTGTTGGTTGGTTGGGGAGATGTTTCGGGTACAAATCAATCCACTGACTTGAAGTTTTTCCCAGTGCTGAACCCCGATTCATATATAATGGGCACGCAGTACGATATTGCCCATACACTGTGGGGGTCTGAGTGGCGTTTGCCTTCTGATGACGATATGCGCGAGTTGATGACAATGTGTGAGTGGACGCAGCGCGTTGACGAGACTGGTGCATTGCTTGGCTTCGATGTCAAGGGCTCTACTGGAAACAGTATCTTCCTGCCTGTCACTGGCAGTCGTCGTGGTACGGCCGAGCCAGTCGATGGATCATTAGGATTCTATTGGACAGGTATGCGTGCCACTGACCCTACCAAGGCTTTTGCTTTGAATTTCAGTGCCGACAATAAACAGCTGATTGAGTCGGAGCGATACATGGGCTATGCCATCCGTCCCGTGTATGGACCTTATCTTATTGATATTGAGACCACGGTGTCGCCGGCATCGAACGTGACGAAGAACTCGGCCTATATCACTGTTAAGTTCACGGGCAGCGCCGATCATGCTGAACTGTTAGGCTTGCGACTGGCTACCAACATCAATGAACTTTCCGCTGTAGAGCCGCTCACTTGTATGGCAGCCCAATTAGACGAGGAGGGAGCATACACGTTCCACCTGACCTCATTAGCTGAAGGTACTACCTATTACTATCAGTCGGTTGCCGTACTTCGCGGTCGTGTCTCGGTGAGTGAAATCCGCTCGTTTGCCACTGCTGCCAAATATACGGTGCAGTCAGTTGATCTGGGCCTGCCTTCAGGACTCCTCTGGTCGGCCTACAACTTGGGTGCCGAGAACTCATCGCAGATTGGCAAGTACTTCGCCTGGGCCGATCCATACGAGGTGTCTACCTGTCAGGCTGACTATCCGCGCTTGGTTGAAGGTTCGCCGATGGATATTGCCGGAACGGAGTTCGACGTGGTGACACATGTCGTAGGCAACGGTTGGCACATGCCCAATGACTATGATTTCATGGAGTTGCAGAAGTATTGCAACTGGACATATCAGGCATCTCCTGCCGGATGGATTGTCAGTTCGAAGAGCAACGGCAACAGCATCTTCCTTCCCTATACGGGCAATCGTCAAGGTGATGGAACGATGTATCACACCAATCCTTACACTGAAGGATTCTACTGGACGTCGAAGAACTCATCGTTCCTCGAGGCAGTCTACTTCACCTTTGGCTCGTCGGCCAAGACTTCAGGCCGTGCCGCCACCACCAATAAGTATTTAGGCATGGCCATCCGTCCTGTCCATGGTATGTCGAACAGGCAAGAGCCAAAGGACGATACCGGTGAACAGTCATCGCCATACGACAATGCTGCTGTCAATATGGGACTCAGTGTACACTGGGCTAAGTATAACTTGGGCGCTACAAAGCCTTCGCAGTTGGGTGATCCGTATGCGTGGGGTGAGACCTCGAGTAACAAAACTCAGTTCACGGCCGATAACTACGTATGGTGTTCAGGTGGATCATACACCTATCCCGGTACAGACGACATTGCAGGATCGGCTTACGACGCTGCCCATGAGAAGTGGGGTGGCGACTGGAAAATGCCCAGCGAACTGGAGTTTATGGAACTCTTTGAGATGTGCGACTGGACATGGACGTATGAGGAGCAGGTGCCTGGCTACAAGGTGACAAGCAAGGTCAATGGCAATCACATCTTCCTTCCTGCCACTGAAGACTTTATCTATGGCGAATACTGGTCGAGCACGCTCTATTCGGTGAACGACCGTTTCTACAACACCTTCGCCTACTATCTGTCATTTTCCGAGAGTAGGGTTCCCACCTACCTGACCTCTTACTATCGCTATCTGGGCAAACATATCCGCCCGGTAAAGAAGAATTATAATTATTAACTTTATAAATTTTTGTAATTATTATGCACATGATCAAAACTTTGATGGCCGCAGCATTGCTCACAGTGGGCATGTCGGCCAGTGCTCAGGCTACTTATTCTGCAGCCGACGGCACGCAGTATCAGTTTGAGAAGCACTTGTTCCTCAATGTGGAGGGCGGTGTGCAGCACACACTGGGTGAAGCTAAGTTCAAGGACCTGCTCTCGCCAAACGTACAGTTAGGTCTGGGCTACCAGTTCAGTCCTGTCTTCGCAGCTCGCCTGCAGGGCAACGGCTGGCAGTCAAAGGGCGGATGGAACGGCTATGGCAATCCTCCCCTTACAGAGAACTATAAGTTCAACTATGTGGCTCCTGGCATCGACCTGATGTTCAACCTGTCGAACCTTATCTGCGGCTACAACCCCATGCGCACGTTCAACGTAACGGCCTTTGTGGGTGGTGGTGCCAATATTGCCTGGGGTAATGACGAGGTGAACACCATTGCTAACAATGTGAAGAGCCGTTTGGGCAATTACTTGTTGGAGTACCTGTGGGACGGTTCTAAGGTGCGCCCCTTCGGCCGCGCCGGACTGGAGCTGGGCTTCCGTCTGAGCGACGCCGTGAGCCTGCTGGTCGAGGGTAACGCCAACATCCTCTCTGACAAGTACAACTCGAAGAAAGCCGACAACCCCGACTGGTACTTCAACGGTCTGGTAGGCCTGCGCATCAACTTGGGTAAGACCTATACCAAGATTGTTCCTCCTGCACCTGTGCCCGAGCCCGAGCCCGAGCCTGTTGTTGAGCCCGAGCCTCAGCCCGTTCCGCAGCCCGTGGTTGAGCAGAAGATTGAGCCGCTGAAGCGCGAGATCTTCTTCGCCATCAACAAGTGGGAAATTCGCAAGAGCGAGCAGCAGAAGGTGAAGGACATCGTTGACTACCTGGCCAAGTATCCTAAGGCCAAGGTCGACGTGACCGGCTATGCCGACGCAGGCACCGGTAACGACCGCATCAACGACCGTTTGGCCGCCAAGCGCGCCGACATCGTGGTGAAGGCCCTGCGCGAGCAGTACGGCATCAGCGAGGACCGCATCAGCTACAGCTCGAAGGGTTCGCGCGTACAGCCGTTCAGCGAGAACGACAAGAACCGCGTCACCATTTGTATCGCAGAGTAAGAGCTTTTTTCCGGGCTTTCCGGATTTTCCGGACTTTCCGGAGATTCCGGATTTTCCGGATTTTCCGGATAACCCGAATCCTAATAATTGGCACAAGCCGGCGAAACCGGCTTGTGCCAATTATTATTTGCCTAACTCCTAACTCTTAACTCCTAACTCCTAACCCATAACCCATACTTCCTAACTCTTTATTCTTATCGTTCTGTCGCAGTAGTCGAGGACGGAGGGACGGTGGGTGACGAAGATGATGGTGTGTTGGTGGTTGGTGAGGATGTTCTGGAGCACCTGACGCTCGGTGTCGGGGTCAAGGGCACTCGTGGCCTCGTCAAGAAGCATGATGCTGCCCGGGCGTAGCAGTGCACGGGCGATGGCTATGCGCTGTGCCTGACCTTCCGAGAGGCCTCCGCCTTGCTCGGCAAAGACGGTATCGAGGCCGTTGGGAAGAGTGTCGACAAAGTCGGCACATACGGAACGAAGAGCAGCATACATCTGTTCATCGGTAGCATTGGGGTTTCCAAGGAGAAGGTTCTCGCGCAGAGTGCCACTGAGCAAGGTATTGCCCTGGGGGACATAGACGAAGTTGCAGCGGTGGAGGGGGGAGAGAGGTTGGGAATTATGGGGGGGAAGGGGCTTATTGGGCTCATGGGGCTTATTGGGCTTATGGGCCTCATTGGCCTCATTGGGCTCATTGGCCTCATTGGGCTTATGGGTCTCATTGGCCTCAGAATAAATGCTGATGGTGCCGCTGGTGGGGCGTACGAGGGAGAGTAGCAGGCGTATGAGGGTAGTCTTGCCGGTGCCAGTCTCGCCAATGATAGCCGTGCAGGAGCCGGGAGTGAAGTCGTAGTTGGCATGGCTGATAACGGTCTGGTTCTCGTCGTCGGCATAGTGGTAGCTCACGTCGTTGAACTTAATGCCACAGGGAGAGGGTAGCATTAGCGGCTCACCCTGTTCTTCCTCGGGCACCTCCTCCAGTTCCATCAGACGCTCGGTGGCAGTGAAGACGCTGACAAAAGCAGGCGCCAACTTCGTCAGACTGCGTGCCGGCCCTTGTATGCGGTAGACCAGCTGTAGGAATGCCGTCATCGCCCCGAAGGTGATGGTGCCGTCCTGCAGGCGCAGTGCTCCCCACAGGAAGGCGATGAGATAGCCTAAGGAGAAGCCAGTGTTGAGGATGAGGTTCGAGGCCACGGAGAAGGCGGTGCGCCGGCGTACGCGGTCGCGCAGCTCCTGTTGGGTGTCGTCGAGCCTGTCAAGCATCTGCTCGTCGGCCTCCATGGTCTTTACGAGAATGCGGTGCTGCATGGTTTCCGTGAGCAGGCTCTGTACGAGGCTGTCGCTCTTGCGGATATTACGGCTGAGCTGTCGCATGCGGTTCACGTAGAATCGGCTGAGCAGGATGAATACGGGCAGGATGGCCACGCTGATGCAGGCCAGCCACTTGTCCATCATAAAGAGGTAGAAGAATGCGCCAACAAACATGGTCAGCGTGCTGAGCGTAGAGGGAAAGGTCTCGGTGAGGAAGTTGATGACGTTGTTGACGTCGGACACCAGGCGGTTGATGACATCGCCCGAATGCATGGCCTCGCGACCGCGCCATTCCGACCGCAACAGTCGTGCGAGCATCTGCTGCTGCATGCGGTTCTGAGCCTTGATGCCGAGAATGTTCTTGATCCAGACGCGGGAGATGCCCAAGGCAAACTCGCCCAGGATGATGGTTGCCATGATGGCTACTGCCCAGTAGACAGAGCCGGACTGCACGCCCGAGGCAGTGTCGATGGCCCGCTTCATGGCCCATACCGAAGCTAAGGAGCAACCCACGCCCAACAGGCCCACGGTGGCATTGAGCGTGGCCTGTAAGCGGTTGCCACGCCATGCCTGCCACAACCAGCGCAGCATCTGCGGAATCGTGTAGCGGCTCTCCTCCTTTTGGAATATCTCTTTCAGCTTCATAGCAAATCAATTGTCCCCTAACTTCCTCCTCACGTCCGCTCCCCACATGAGTTTCTCGCGCAGGGTAGAAAAATAGCGGGTGCCGCTGCGCTTCACCACTCGGGCAACGTAGGGTGCACGGCGCAGGCGGAGAGTAGTGCCTTCGGGCAGGGTAGACGAACGGCCGTCGATACCGACGAGGAACGTGTGGCTTCGGCTGGAGACGGTGAGTTCTATCTGCGACGAGTCGGGGATGACGATAGGTCGCACGTTGAGCGAGTGCGGTGCTACGGGTGTGAGCAGCAGCACGCCGGTACGTGGAACGATGATCGGTCCGCCGTTTGACAGCGAGTAGGCAGTAGAACCCGTAGGCGTCGAGGCGATGAGACCGTCGGCCTGATAGGTGGTGAGATACTCACCGTTGATGCTGGTGCGTATGCTAATCATCGATGCCGTGTCGCGTTTCAGTATGGCGACGTCGTTCAGGGCGCAGGGGCAACCGTTGATAGGCTCGCCGTTGGTCTCTACAAGAATGAGCGCACGGTCTTCAACCGAATATTCGCCCTGACAGATGGCATCGATGCCCGCCTCGATATCACTGGCACTAATATCGGCCAGGAATCCGAGCCTTCCCATGTTCACACCGATGATGGGCGTCTGTCTTGCACCCACGCGGCTGGCGGTCTTCAGCAGCGTACCGTCGCCACCCATCGAGATAGCAAAGTCGCAGTGTGGCAGCTGTGCAAAGTCGGTAAACTCCCTGTGACCCGTGCTCTCAAGGATCTCTTTTGCACGCAGGAAGTCATGGTATTCCTTGTCTACGTAAAGCTCTGCACCATGCTGGTGCAGGCAGTCGATCAGCTTTCTTACTGATGCCGATTTCTCCTGTTGGTAGACGTTGCCGAAGAGTGCAAATTTAAGCATATTTCGTCAGATTATTTTTGTATTTCGCAAACATTTTGTATTTTTGCATGCAAATATACACATAATTTCTCAGAACAATGGCAAAAGTATATGTTTTTTTGGCTAATGGCTTCGAGGATGTCGAAGCGTTGATTCCCGTCGACGTGCTTCGTCGCGGTGGCGTGGAGGTGATAACGGTGAGTGTGGAAGAGGACTCACAGGTGGTTGAATCGGCCCATCGGGTGCAGATGGTGGCCGATGCAATGTTCGACGAATGTGACTTCAGCGATGCTGACCTGCTGATGTTGCCGGGCGGCATGCCAGGTGCCAGCAACCTGAACAACCATGAGGGTGTGCGCGAGGCACTGCTGCGCCAGGCCGATGCAGGTCGTCGTTTGGCTGCAATCTGTGCCGCTCCGTTAGTGCTTGGCGGTCTGGGACTGCTGCGTGGCAAGCGTGCCACGTGCTATCCGGGTTTCGAGCAGACGCTCGTAGGCGCAACCTATACGGCTGAGCTCTGCACCGTCGACGGCAATGTCACCACAGGCGAGGGACCCGCAGCCGCGTTCCCCTTTGCATACGCCCTGCTCTCCCAGCTGACTGACGAGCAGACAGCACAGCAGGTGGCTGTGGGCATGCGCTATGCACACCTGATGGAGAAGTAGTCGCAGACGATATCAGACTGTTTAGGAAATGGAATATATCATTATCGTGGCAGGCGGCAAAGGCCTGCGAATGGGAGGCGAGGTGCCGAAGCAGTTTCTGCCTGTAGGCGGTCTGCCAGTGCTGATGCGTACGATGTTGCGTTTTCGCGAGTATTCGCCCGACCTGCAGATCATTCTTGTATTGCCGAAAGCACAGCAGGAGTACTGGAAGAACCTGTGTGCGGCCCATCAGTTCTCGCTTCCCTACCTGTTGGCTGACGGTGGCAAGACGCGCTTCCACTCCGTGCAGAACGGTCTGGCACTCATTCCCGACGATGCCGAGGGCGTGGTGGGCGTGCACGACGGTGTGCGTCCCTTTGTCTCTGTCGAGGTCATCAGCCGCTGCTTTGAGACAGCCCGTACCTATCGGGCGGTCATCCCTGTGGTTCCGGTGGTGGAGTCGCTGAGAAGGGTAGGGGATGGTATGGGTCCTGTGGGGCCTATGAGTCTTATTGGGCCTATGAGTTCCACGACTGTGCCTCGTGACGAGTACCGGTTAGTGCAGACGCCGCAGGTGTTTGATATACAGTTGCTAAAAGCAGCCAACCGTCAGCCCTACCGCGACATTTTCACCGATGATGCCTCGGTGGTCGAGGCATACGGCCAGCAGGTGACGATGGTTGAGGGCAACCGTGAGAATATCAAGATTACCACACCGTTCGACCTGACCATTGCCGAAGCAATGCTGAGAAATTGCTAAATAGCAATCCACATTTCACATTTTTCACTTTTCACTTTTCACTTTTCACTTTTCACTTTTCACTTAATTAATGGACATACTACAGCAGGACATCATGTATTTGCCGGGCGTAGGCCCCAACCGCAAGAAGTTGCTGAAAGAAGAACTCGGTATTGAGACCTTCGGCGACCTGCTGGAGTATTATCCATATAAGTATGTAGACCGAAGCAAGGTATATGAGATACGTGAACTCACTGGCGATATGCCTTTTGTGCAGGTGGTGGGGCGCATCCTGAGCTTTGAGACCTTCGACATGGGACCGCGCCGTGAGCGTGTCGTTGCCCATTTCACCGATGGTACTGGCATCATGGATCTTGTTTGGTTCAATGGTGGCAAGTATGCCAAGCAGAACTACAAGACCGGTCAGGACTATCTGGTCTTCGGACGCCCGTCGGTGTTCAACAACCGCATTCAGGTGCAGCACCCGGAGATAGAGAGTGGAGTGTTTGCTACCGTACCAGACAACAGCAAATCAGGAACAGCGGCAGCAAATTCTTCACTTTTCACTTTTCACTCTTCCCTTAAAATGCAGCCTTACTACAACACCACGGAGAAGATGAAGAAGTACGGGCTGACGTCGAAGGCCGTGGAGCGCTTGACACGCACGCTGTTAGAGAAGCTGAAGGAGCCGTTGCCCGAAACTGTCACCTCTGACGTCCTAAGCTCCCGACATCTGATGGGACGCGACGAAGCCTTGCGCACCATCCACTATCCGCAGGATACCCGTAAGCTGGAGCAGGCCCGTGTAAGGCTGAAGTTCGAGGAACTGTTCTTCGTGCAATTAAATATATTAAGGTACGCAAGTGACCAGCGTCGGAAGTTTGGCGGCTATGTGTTTAATCGTATCGGTGACGCGTTCAATACTTTTTTCCATCGTAACCTGCCGTTTGAGCTGACCCGCGCACAGAAGCGCGTGATGCACGAGATTCGTGCCGACATGTGTTCGGGTCGTCAGATGAACCGTCTGCTACAAGGCGACGTGGGTTCTGGAAAGACGCTTGTAGCGCTCATGGCTATGCTCATCGCCGTGGACAACGGTTTCCAGGCCTGCATAATGGCTCCTACGGAAATCCTTGCCGAACAGCATCTGCAGACCATCCAGCAGTTCCTGCACGGGATGAACGTTCGTGTGGAACTGCTTACGGGTATTGTCAAGGGCAAGCGTCGTAAGGAGGTGCTTGATGCTTTGCAGGAAGGTACGGTACAGATTCTTGTAGGTACGCATGCTGTCATCGAGGATACCGTGCAGTTCCGGCAGCTGGGGCTCGTCATCGTCGACGAGCAGCACCGCTTCGGTGTAGCACAGCGGGCAAGGCTGTGGAGAAAGGGTAGTGAAAGGGTTGTGAAGGGAAGTGAAGTGGTAGTAAAGGGGAGTGAAAGGGAAGTGAAAGGTAGTGAGAGGGGAGTGACCCTCTCAATCCCCCACGTTCTCGTGATGACCGCTACGCCTATCCCACGCACATTGGCGATGACACTCTACGGCGACCTGGACGTGAGCGTTATCGACGAGCTGCCGCCCGGTCGTAAGCCTATCCGCACTACTCATGTGTTTGAGAGTCGCATGACGTCGCTCTATGACGGCATACGACGACAGATCCGCGAGGGACGACAGGTGTATATCGTGTTTCCCTTGATTGAGGAAAGCGAGAAGATCGACCTGAAAAACCTGGAACAGGGGTTCGAAGTGCTGGTACAGGCCTTTCCCGAGTTCCGCCTGAGCAAGGTACATGGACGGATGAAACCAGCTGAGAAGGAAGAAGAGATGCGGCGCTTCGTCATTGGTGAGACGCAGATCCTCGTAGCCACAACGGTGATTGAGGTGGGCGTCAACGTACCCAACGCCTCTGTGATGGTTATCCTCGATGCCCAGCGCTTCGGTCTCTCACAGCTGCACCAGCTGCGGGGTAGGGTGGGGCGCGGTGCCGACCAGTCGTTCTGCATCCTCGTCACGCCCTATAAGCTCAGTGATGATACCCGAAAGCGCATTGACATCATGTGCGAGACCAACGACGGCTTCCGCATTGCCGAAGCCGATCTGAAGTTGCGCGGACCTGGCGACCTCGAAGGTACGCAGCAAAGTGGCATGGCCTTCGACCTGAAGATTGCCGATATAGCCCGCGACGGACAGCTTGTACAGATGGCCCGCGACGAGGCCCAGCGCATCATTGCAGAGGATCCTCAGTGCCAGTCTGAGACCTATCAGCGGCTCTGGAACCGACTACGCGAACTTCGTAAAACAAATATTAATTGGGGTGTAATCTCTTGAATTAGTGTTAAAAGACCCCAAAAAGAAATACAAATGTTTTTCTGGCTCAGATATTTTTCGTAACTTTGCCGACGTATTTTTGTTTTTCCTGTGATTCGTACACTTGTTATGAAACGCTGAGCGAAGGACATTGTATTTATGAATAATAACGAAGACCGAATGAAGATTTTCAAGAGAATTAGAAAAATAGCCCTTATGGCCCTTGCCACCGTTGCTGTCGTTCCCGCAACCGCACAAGACCTGCTGGCCAGTCAGGCACCCATTGATCGTAAAATGAAATCTGTTGACTCCATCGCCCTTCAGCGACTTCTTGAGTTTGAAGAGTGGGAGTCACCTGCCTCTGCCCTTTATGAGGACTGGGACAATATCTATGCCCATCGCCCGACGGAGCTTCCCGACTCGTTCCGCATTGACCTGCGCGACTTCTGCATGCCTACGCCGAGCCGTGTCATCACCTCGAACTTCGGCCCGCGCTGGGGTCGTCAGCACAAGGGACTCGACATCAAAGTGTATATTGGCGACACCATTCGCTCGGCATTCAGCGGCAAGGTGCGCATCGTGCGCTATGAGCCCAAGGGCTATGGCAAGTATGTCGTGATTCGTCATATCAACGGACTGGAGACCATCTATGGCCACATGTCGAAGCAACTGGTACGCGAGAATCAGGAAGTGCGTGCCGGTGAACCTATCGGACTTGGTGGTAACACAGGTCGCAGCACGGGTTCGCACCTGCACTTTGAGACTCGTCTCTGTGGCGTGGCACTCAATCCGGCTGTGCTCTTCGACTTCCGTAACCAGGATGTCATAGGCGACGAATATGTCTATCGCAAGAGCACCTACAACCGCGATGCAGCCCAGGCCAACCGCCTGCGTGGTGCCAACGGCCTGTACGGTTACGATCCTGCCGACGTAAACAGTCCTAATCAAGGCAAGTCGTATGACATGAGTTCGGCTTCGTCTAATACCCGTTATCATAAGGTGAAGAAGGGTGAGACCCTCTCGGCTATTGCACGCAAGCATCATACCAGCGTGAGCGCCCTGTGCAAGCTTAACCGCATCAGCAAAAACGTGCGACTGCGTCCGGGACAAATCTTGAAATACAATTAAATCTATTCATATCTACATGTTTGGGCAGTGGTGTCATACTTTATGGCATCGCTGCTTTTTTCTACCCTGATATAGCAGCGGATATACACGGATCTACACGGTTTATACCATTAGAGTGGACATTATTCGCTTTTCCCGTTTCCCACAGCCTTGGGTATAATTCCGTGAATAATCGTGTAAATCCGTGGCAATACAAAGGTGGAAAACTAGAATGGAGCATCCATCGCAACTCAACGGAGTATCCATCGCAACTCAACGGAGTATCCGTGATAACTCAACAAAGCGGTGCATAATTAAAGGGGATGTGCGCATGTAAGATGATACTCACCCCACCCCTAACCCCTCCCCTACATGGGAGGGGAGCGGCTACGCCATCAAGCACTGGAAACATCGACAGGTACATAAAAGCGGCTACGCCATCAAGCACTGGAACCATCGACAGGTACATAAAAGCGGCTGTGACATCATGCACTGGAAATATCGACTAATCCATAAAAAGAGGCTGTGCCAAGAACGATTGGCACAGCCTCTTTCGGGGATTCAGGGGAGGTGATTACTCCGTCTTGCCGTTGATGGAGTAGACGTAAGCCTTCTTCGACGAGGTCTCGTAGGTCGACTTGTCGTTCTTGGTGTACTTCGTGAGCTTGCCACAGAGCACCACCTTGTCGCCTACAGCCACCTGGCCGTTGCCTTCAACCCACGACTTGTTACCGAGCCAGTAGACACTGTAGGCCTCGAAGTCCTTGGTAAGGTCGTCGTTGAACACGCCGTCGCTGGAAATCCAGAACGTGCCTGTGCCATAGTTGGCACTGAACTCATAGACAATCTTCGAGACAATGCCTTCGACGTAGACATCGTCGCTGCCACCGGCATCGATATAGCTGAAAGCCTCGGCTACGGTGAAGGGCTTGTTTGCTGTTCCGGCTTCAGCCGTATCGTTGCTGCCCTTCTTGATGGAATAGACGTAGACGTTGCCCGAGAACTCGGGAGTGACCTGATCGCCCTTCGTGTAGTTGACCAGCTTTCCTACGATAACTACCTCGTCGCCCACGCCAATCTGATCCTCTGCCGTGAACTTCTCGTTGTTCAGGAAGAACGAACGGTAGACGGTAAGCGGGTTGGTATCGGTTCCGTCGTCAGAGATGTTGAACGTTGCATTGCCATAGCTGGTAGAGACTTCTTTGATGCTTGAGATCTTACCCTTGGCATAGTAGAGCTCGCCATCGGTAGTAGAACCAATCTCCTGACACTTGGCGATAGCCTCGGCCACGGTGAACGGGTCTTCAGGGTTCTTTCCGTGAGGCAGTTTGAAAGCTTTCTGTGTAACGTTGAATGCTACCTGTGAAATGTTCTTGCCGCTGGAAGAGGAGAAGTTGATAGTACCCGTACGCTTGTCCATCGTGTTGGGAGCGACGTTGAACTTGTAGATAGCTGTATCGGCAGGGTTCTGTTCAAAGATGGTCTTCGTGCCGCCTTTGTAGCTCACGTTCTCATAGCTGATCCAGCTCTTGGCGTTGTCGTCGATGGTGAAGTAGGCACCGCTGCCCTTGTAGGCCACCTTTACTTCCAACTGTCCACCGTCGGTGTCGAACTCAGCATCAGGCGTGATGACCTTCAGCAGCGACTTTTCAATCTTGATGACCGTAACGTTGACAAGCTCGTAAGTAGTACCGCTATAGATAGAGAGCGGACCTTCGACGGTAATTACGTCACCTACCTCGAAGCCCCAGCCATCTTCACCATCGATAGGGTTGACCTTACCAGCCTTGCCCTTCTTGTCGAGCGTGCCATAGATGTACAGACCATCCTGGTTCTTAGCGGTTGAGGCAAAGTCGTAGGTTCCGTCGTCCAGATACCAGTTTCCATATTCCATGCCCGCAATCTTCGTGATGCGGCCTGTAACACGGTAGTTCTTACCGTCAACGCCATTCATGATTTCAGCACATGTGGCCGATGCCGCGGTCAACTCACCTTGACGCACCTTGACGAACTGCTTCAGTCCACCCATGTTGATGCAAATCTCGGTTTCGCGGCCAGCCTCTGTCTTGTCGGCATGAAGTGTCAGTACGGTTTCGCCTGCAGTACCGGCAGTCTTGTCGACGGTGAGCCATGTAGGCACGCCTTCAGTCTTCTCCTTGTTCAGTGTGACGGGTACGGGATAGTAGAGCTTTTGTTTTTTGCCGTCGATAGTTGCATCTACCGAATAGAGATTCTCGAGCTGCCAGTCGCTGTTGGCAGTAACCTTCACCGTCACGCTGTTGTCAGTTGTCGGCATGGTCACAAAGTTCTTGTCTACCGTCAGCGTGCCAAAGTTTCCGATGGGATCGTCCTCGGAGCAAGCCGTGAAGAGCAGTGCCGAGAGTGCTATTGCGAAAATATTCTTAAGTTTCATACGTTTGTCCTCCTTTGTTTAGTTGAAAATGTACTTGATACCCACAGAAGCATACCAGCACTGTCCGATGGTGTGGTTAAGCACCCACGTGTCTGTGCTGTTGTTTACAGCCTTCGGTGTAGAGAACACGGGATAGCCCTCGGCATCGGTGCGTTCATATTTCAAGATGCGGCCCTCGTTCAGGTCGGGATTCATGTACTTGCTCACACCCCATGCGGAATTGAACAGGTTCAGCACATTCTTGATGTCGCAGCTGAGTTGCAGGTTGTGCTTGGTCTTGCCGACGCTGACTCTGAAGTCGTGCTTGTAGGCGAAGTCAACACGATGTACCCAAGGAGAGTAGACGCTGTAACCCTCAGCGTATTCACCCTGATGGTTGCTCAAGTAGTCGTCGTTGTGGACATATTCCATGAAGCGTGCCTTGTCGTCCTCAGAAGCGAAGCGGAACTGGTTGCTGGCCACCTCGTTGTCTGTCGGGATGTAGAGGGCGTCGTAGCTATAGCCGTCGCCGTTCATGTCGTTAGACAGCATGTAGGAATACTTGTAGCCACCGCGCCATGTCTCGTAGATGAACGAGTAGTGGTTGCCGCTCTTGTCGTTCAGCGTAGCGCTGGCCACGAAGCGGTCGGGTGTCAGGTTGGTGGCGTTGTGTAGCATGATGTTGTTCGGACCCTGATAGGTGGGGATGTAGGTGAAGGCCGACTCGGCAGCAGAACCGGGCAGTGAGGTCACCTCCTTGGCAACGCTGTGGGTGTAGGCAGCCATGAGGTTCATCCACTCGAACGGCTGGGCATTCAGCTGGAGGCTGGCCTGCCAGTTGTAGCCGCGGCTGGTGTTCTCAAGCACGAAAGCCTTGGTGCCCTGGCGGAAGGTGGCGGGGAAGATGGGACGGTTGTCGGCACCGTTCCATCGGGCAAAGCCCTCGGCGGGCATCATGCTCCAGTCGGAGATGCACACGTCGTTGACCATCTTGTTGAAGATACCTTCCAGTGTGACGCTGAAGGGGAACGATACAGGAATCTGGTAGTCGATAGCTAATGACGACTTCCATACCTGCGGCAGCTTGAAGTCGGGATCGACAGCCGAGATGGCCGAGGGAACGGTACCGTCCTCAGGTGTTACGGTCGTGGGGAAGATGTTCTTGCCATCGGCGTTCTTCATCGAGGTCAGCTTGTCGTACAGGGCTGCGATAGTAGCGTGGCCATTGGCATCGGTCACCAGTCCACCCTTGAACTCGTCCATCGAGTAGCCCAGCTTTTCACCGTTCTTGGCGTTGAGCTGTGCCTGGTACTGCACCATGCCGCTGTTGGTAGGCATGTTGGTGAAGAACACCAGAGGCAGACGGCCCATGAACAGGCCGGTACCACCACGAACCTTCAGCGACTTGTCGCCGAAGATGTCGTAGGTGAAGCCTACGCGGGGCGAAATCATGACGTTATTGCTGGGCCAGGTACCAGTATCAATGTGGCGGCCATTATAGTCAATGTTGTAGATGGCCTTGTTGGTCATCAGGTCACCGTTGTTGAAGAACAGACCGTCGAGACGCAGACCGTAGGTCAGCTTCAGGTTGTCGAGCACGTTCCAGTCGTCCTGCAGGTAGAAGCCGGCCTTGTTGTACTGTACACGGGCAGCAGGCTTCGACTCACCGTCGTAGCCGTAGGTCAGACAGACCACCTCAGGAGTGGCTCCCTTCAGGAAGTCGTTGACGCTCAGGTAGCGGTAGTAACCAGTACCGTTGCGCATGTACTGGTTGTCGGCCATCTGGTGCTCATAGCTCAGACCGGCCATGATCTTGTGCTTACCCATGTAGTAGGTCACGTCGTCCTTCACGTTCCATACGGTATTGTGAACGGCATTGTTCCAGGTGAAGAGCTCATAGCCCAGTGCCATGTAGTTGGCGGTGTTACCCGATCCGTCAAGGATGTCGATGAAGGGGAACTCGTCAGAGTCCGAGCCGCGCACGTCGTCTTTCTTGGAATAGGTGGCAAGGAACTGGTTCGACAGGTTCTCGGTCAGACGGCTGTTCAGGTCTACAGAGAACGAGTGAACAATATTCTCCATCGAGTACATCGAGTTGGCAAAGGCCATCGAATACATTGACAGACGGTTGTAGGCCGAACGCGTACCACCGTCCATCGACGAACCGTTGGTGTTGTTCCAGATGTTGTTCTTCGTGTAGTTGTAGCGCAATGCCAGATGGTGCTTGTCGGTGATGTTCCAGTCTACGCGTGCCAGAATCTTGTAGTTGTCCTCGTCAGCAGGGAAGTCGGTCCATGAACCGGTGTCGTAGCCGTACTTATCCTTTACGTGCTGTGAGACGGCAGCCATGTCGGCCAGTGTGGTGCGCGACAGGTAGTCGTTGGCGTTGTACGAACCGTCCTCGCTGGCGCGCCAGCGGTTGACGATGGTAGGAATCTTCACCATCTCAGCATTGACGAAGAAGAAGAGCTTGTCCTTCAGAATCGGACCACCAAGGGTAAATCCGTAGGTAGTTTTCGAGTCCTTGGCGCGTGCACCGCTGATGGCTTCGCGATCAATGGCGTCGCCACGCAGGTTCTCGTTCTGGTGATACATGTAGGCACTGCCCTTGTAGGTGTTGGTACCCGACTTTGTGATGGCGTTCACACCACCACCGATGAAGTCAGTCTGACGCACGTCGAACGGCGAGATGACCACCTGCAGCTCCTCGATGGCCTCGATCGAGATGGGGTTGCCACCGCCGGGGAGCTTGTCGCTCAGACCGAAGTCGTTGTTGAAGTTGGCACCGTCGACGGTGAAGTTAGCCGTACGTCCGTCACGCCCTCCGAAGGTCATGCCGTTGCCGCCGTAGGGCGAGAGACGCGTGACGTCGGTGATGGCACGGCTCACCGTGGGCAGATTGGTAATCTGGGCGGCGGTGATGTTGGTGGAGGCACCGGTCTTCTCGGCAGCGAACTTCGATGCCTTGCCGCTGATGACCACCTCGGTCAGCTCTGTAGCATTCTCCGACAGCCATACGTCCAGCTGATAGGTCTCACCAAGCTGAAGGACGATGTTCTTCAGCATCTTGGGTTGGAAACCTACGTAACTGACGGTCACGGCATACGGGCCACCGGTACGCATACCCTGAATAGAGAAGCGTCCGTTAGCGTTGGTCACTGCGGCATAGCGTGTACCCGAGGGCTCATGCACAGCCTGCACCGTAGCTCCGATAATAGCCTCTTCGCTACCCTCGAAAGTTACCTTACCTGCCAAACTTGATGTGGTAATTTGCGCTATAGCTGTCAGCGAAAGCGTCAACAGCATAGCAATCAGAAAGATAAATCTTTTCTGCATAGAGATAAGAAATGTTTAATAAATTAATGTCTCCAGAAGCCAATATGGCTCCTTTCTTTGATTTTCGGTGCAAAATTAATTAAAAATACTGAGAAAATGTTGTTTTCCCAATACTTTTTTTCTTATTTCTTCTGTTGGAGTATTTTTACGCCCCCTCCTTTTGAGAAATAGAGCCGCTGTGACTTCAGTTGGTAGTTGGAATGGTCGAAAACAAGCGACGAATCAAACGAATGACCGTCGACGCGCACTTCGAAGTGCAGGTGCTCAGTGGTGGCCTGTCCTGTGCGACCTGTCAGTGCGATGGCCTGGCCGGCCCGCACATAGTCGCCCACCTTCACCATGTTCTTGTGGTTGTGGCTGTAGAGCGTCTCCATGCCGTTACTGTGCCGCAGGATGATACAATTGCCATAGCCGGAGTATGGCTGCGACATCGTGACGATGCCGTCGAAGGCAGCCCGTATGCTGTCTTTGGCGTGGGTCTTGATGTCGGTGCCCTGATGGGCTCGCCCACCTCGTCCGCCGAATGGACTGATAATCTTTCCTTTTGACAGCGGATAGCACCACTCGTTCTTGGCGAGATGGTTAAGGTATAAGGTAAACGCCTTGCCGCCCGCAAACGGGTCGGAAGGCGTATAGTCTGTTGCCTGTGCCCGCAGCAACGAGGGCACAAACCATAAAAGGAGGCAGATAAGAGCAGGCACAGGTCCTTTCATGGGCCTATTCGTCCTCCTCATATTCGAAGTCGTCGAGGTCGTCAACGTCCTCAATGTCATCGTCGTCGATGTATTCGATATCGTCGTCCTCGCCCTGGTCTACCAGTTCCTGTGCAAAGAGGGCCATGTCCTTGTCGCGGTGTACCAGCGTGTCCTCGGCCATGGCTGACTGTAGCTTGTTGCTCTCGGCATTCAGCTCGCGCCATAGTACGTCCTTCAGCTCTTCGAGTCCGAAGCCAGTGACGGCCGAGATGAATACTACGGGCAGGTCGTTGGGCAGCGTCTCGCGCAGCATCTCGATAAGCTCTTCATCGAGCAGGTCGCACTTTGTTATAGCCAGCACGCGGTGCTTCGTCAGCATCTCGGGGTTAAACTGTCGTAGCTCGCCGAGCAACACCTCATATTCGTGTTTGATGTCGTCGGTGTCGCCGGGCACCATGAACAGCAGCAGCGAGTTGCGCTCTATGTGACGCAGGAAGCGCAGGCCCAGTCCACGGCCCTCGCTCGCCCCCTCGATAATGCCGGGGATGTCGGCCATGACAAACGATTTTCCCTCGCGGTAGCCCACGATGCCCAAACTGGGTTCCATCGTGGTGAAAGGGTAGTTGGCAATTTTCGGTTTCGCGTTCGATAGAGCCGATACCAGCGTTGACTTGCCCGCGTTGGGAAAGCCCACGAGTCCCACGTCGGCCAGTAGTTTCAGCTCCAGGATGACCGTCATCTCCTGCATCGGCTCGCCGGGCTGGGCATAGCGAGGTGCCTGGTTCGTAGCCGTGCGAAACTGGAAGTTGCCCAGACCTCCGCGGCCACCTTTTAATAATAATACCTCCTGACCGTCGTAGGCCACATCGCATACGAACTTGCCCGTCTCGGCGTTGTAGACCACCGTGCCTGGCGGCACGTCGATGTAGACGTCCTTGCCGTCGGTGCCGTGACATTTGTCCTTACCGCCGTTGCCGCCATGCTCGGCAAAGATGTGGCGCTCGTATTTCAGGTGGAGCAGTGTCCAGAAGTTATGGTTGCCGCGCAGGATGATGCTGCCGCCCTTGCCACCGTCGCCCCCGTCGGGACCACCATTGGGGTTGTATTTCACATGGCGCAGGTGCATGCTGCCCCTGCCACCCTTGCCCGAGCGGCATAAGATCTTTACATAGTCAACGAAATTGCTTTCCATAAATTATCTGATGAGGCCAATGGGGCCAATGGGGCCAATGGGGCTAATAGAGCCAATGGGGTCTATGAGCTTCATTAGTCTCATGGACCCCGTTAGCCCAGTATGCTGCTCTAAAGGTTGTCAACCACCTCGCAGATGTCGGCGAAGATGCGGTCGAGCTCACCCAGGCCGTTGATGTGGTGATGCACGCCCTCCTGCTTGTACCACTCGATGAGGGGCTGCGTCTGCGAGTGGTAGACCACGAGGCGCTTCTTGATGGTCTCCTCGTTGTCGTCGGCACGGCCGCTCTGCTGGCCGCGCAGCAGCAGGCGCTTCATCAGCTCGTCCTCGGGTACGTCGAGTTCCAGCATGGCTGCCACTTGATCGCCACGTTCAGCCAGCGTCTGTTTCAGGGCCTCGGCCTGTGGGATGGTGCGGGGGAAGCCGTCGAAGATGACACCTTTGTGCTCACGTCCGAACGAGTCGTAGACGCTGGCGAGGATGTTCACCATCAGTTCGTCGGGGATGAGCTGTCCCTGGTCAATAAATTGCTTGGCGGTGTTGCCAAGTTCAGAGCCTTTCTTAATTTCGGCGCGCAGCACGTCGCCAGTCGAGATGTGTTCCAGACCATACTTCTCGATGAGCTTGTCGCTCTGTGTGCCCTTGCCTGAGCCGGGGGCACCGAAAATCACGATATTCTTCATATTTTGAGGTTTAAGATTCTTCGTTTTTCATTCTTCACCTACCAGCGTGTAGAGATCCTTCAGCCCGCGTCCCTGCTGGTCGTAGTCCAGGCCGTAGCCGAGGATGAAGTCGTTGGGGATGCTGAATGCCACATAGTCCAGCTGTAGGTCTTCCTGTAGTCGTTCGGGCTTGAAGAAAAGGGTACACACGTAGACAGACGCGGGATTACGCGTGCCCAGCGACTCGATCATCTGCTTGATGGTCAGTCCAGTCTCCACGATGTCCTCGAGAATGATGACCGTGCGACCTGTCAAGTCTTCGTTGATGCCGAAGACTTCCTTAATCTTGCCCGTCGACGTAGTGCCCTGATAGCTTGCCAGCTTGACGAACGATATTTCGCAGGGGATAGTCATCTCGCGCATCAGGTCGGCTGCGAAGATAAAGGCTCCGTTGAGCACTGCGAGAAACAGCGGGTTACGTCCCTCCATGTCGTGGCTTATCTGTTGAGCTACTTCGCGAATGCGCTGTTTGATTTGTTCTTCCGACATCGATACCTCGAATGTCTTGTCCTTGATGGTTACTCTGCTCATTTTGCTTACATTTTGTAATTTTGCTGCGAAGATACGAAAAAAAACGCAAATAGCCTTGTTTCTCTTCCATTTTTTTTAGGTTTAACTGAAAAAAACATCGGTTCTGTCACCCAACAGTTATATGTCGCAGAGAACAGATCGGCGGCTCCATGAAAAAGCGAGGAGGCATCGGTTGTGTCGTAACGGATGCTTTATGGTCTTGCTGACAGGGGCTGTTAGGTGTCCTGACAGGGGCTGTTTGATGCTCTGACAGGGGCTGTTTGATACCCTGACAGGGGCTGTTTGCCAGTCTGACAGGGGCTGTTTGATACCCTGACAGGGGCTGTTTGCAGGGCAATAGATACTTCGCGCGCGCGTTATAAATAAGGTGTAAATAATCGGGCGTTGCCCGATCTCACATCGACCAACGCCCTACATCATGTACTAAAAGCAAACAATAACCTAAAACAAATCTAACTAAAAACCGAAAAATCGTCTTTTTGCCTCTTTTGAAAGACATTGCAAAAGTAGCAAGAAAACAGGATTGGTACAAATGATTTTCCCTAAACTGAAGGAGGATTTTCCCTAAAACAATGGGGGGAAAACCCTCAGGGATGGGCCTATGGGGCTAATAGGACTCATTAGACTCATTGGCCCCATTAGACTCATTGGCCCCATTGGCCCCATAGGCCTTATGGGCCTACATTAGCAGGCGTTCGAGCGACGGCACCTCGATGCGCCCGCGGTGTAGTCGTAGCAGTCCGCGTGCCTGCATGGCATTCAGGGCATGCGACACGTTCAGGCGCCTGTCGTTCAACTCTTGAGCCAGTCGCTCCATGAGGATATAGACCGTCTTCGCCCCAGCAGGATAGGCGGCATGGTCTATTAGAAAACGCACGATGCGGGCTTCGAGTGTCATCGGACAGCTGCGCCACGGTTGGTGTCCGCGTCGCTGGCTCTGGGTGGCCAGCACGTTCAGCAGGTTCAGGCGGATAATCAGGAAGTCATCGAGCAGACGTAGCACTTCGTCTTTCGACAGCGTGATGAAGTGAGTCTCGCTGAGCGTACGGATGGTAATGGCATAGCGCGTGGAGGCACCAAACAGTGCCTCGGGCTGTAGCATCCAAGGAGCCTGCAGCTGTTCCTCTATGCGGTAGGAACCGTCGTCGCTCACAGAGCTTGCGGCCAACTGTCCGTTGATAAGGAAGTGGAGCTGTGTGCACTGTTCGCCCTCGCGCACCACCGTTTTCCCGGCAGGCAGCTTCACGAAGCCGAACTTCGTGTTGCCCGCCATCTGGAGCAGTTCGGTGCGGCTCAGTCCTTGGAACAGCGTGAACTGCTGCAGCTGTTCGTAGATTTTCAGTTCTGTCTGTATCATTGCTTCTGTTTTATCGAATAGTTTGTTGCAAAAGTAGCGAATCTCTGTGAAACCAGCAAATAAATACAGAAAAAATGACGGCGAGACTACCCTCCTGACTCCTCTGTCCGACCACTGAACCCCCCTTCGGCTATCGTCTAAGTGTCGACAAAACACGCAAAAATAGTTTGATGATTATTTGGCTAATTAGATAATTTTATGTAATTTTGCCACGATTATGCCCTAAAGCGTAACTCTGACTATTCAATATTTACAATAATTATTAACAAAAAGCAAAACGAAAAAACTACACATGTTAAAGTAAGACAACACTATGCAGAAAGACAAGTGTCGCGGCTGGTCTCACCACTAAGACTGGGAGGCTGATAAAAGAGGTTCGCAGACGGACACGGAAGATAAATCTAAAACTATTATTGCGCTAACGGACCGGAAGGCGCAAAACACATAAAACAATAACCAAATGAACAAGAAAATACGTTTTTCATTGCTCACACTGTTGGTGATGCTATTTAGTGGAGTTGCGTATGCAGATAATGTCAAAGCTACGCTTACGGGCACTAATATGGTGGTGAGTGGAGTTAGTTCCACCAGCTATAGCGACTACCTGACAACAGGTCTTACTGACGATCAGGGCAATGTTTATTATGGACGTTGGTGTTATCAGAAAAGCGGTTCAAATTATATGAACATGCTACAAATCAAGAAGGTTGAGAGTAACACCGCAACGCGTATCAATCTGCCTAAGTATCCTGGAAACATCCAGAAAATCACCTTGGCTGTGACGAATGCCAGCAGTACTTCTATTGATAATGGTACAGGTGCAAAGACGCGTTTGGCCATTATAAATAGTACTACGTACAACACGGCTACGGCTACTAATGCAGATAATCAAGTTCTTGTTGTAGGTTCGAAGGATAATGAAACATTATCATACGTGTTTGATTTTACAACGTTGAATGAAACCTATGACGGTGAAGGACTTTACCTCTGCTCATTGGATGGCGCTGCTCGTATCTGGTCGCTTGAAGTAGAGTATACTGCTCCTATTGGTGGCGATAGTAATGCTTACACCGTTGACTTCAACAATCCTATTGCTGTACCGTCATCAAACACAGCATCTCCAGTATTCCAGGTTTCTATTGGATGGACTCGCATAGCCCCCTCTGCAGCTGGTGACGGCTACGGTCCCTACTATATGCGCTACAACTACAGCGCTGATCAGGGTGTAGACGGTACCGGAGCACTGCTTGCCAACGCACAATGCGCTCCGCAGTCTACCTACGACGGCTCTATAGAGACGGTCAACGACTATCTCGTGACCCCGAAAGTGTCGGGTACTGTAACGTTGCAGGTCAAAGGCAGTTCTTCTGCTAATTCGACCTATCCCTCGTTTGTGAAATTCTTTGCCATCGACGATGATGCTACCACAGTAGGTAATGAGATTGAAGCAACACTCTCTGGTGACATCAACAATGATGAATATGTAACCGCTACGCTCACACTGACTGATGCTACACGCTTAGCCATCAGAGCACAATGGGTATATATGGACAACTTCACTGCTACGGCTGCTGAAGTGCCCGAGGTGAAGTCACTTACGGTTGCTTCCGTGATGAACATGGAAGGTAAGGAAGGTACCAGCGGCACGACAACCTACTTTGAACAGCAGGCTGACGGCACACTGAGCGTTCCTTTGAAAGTTCTGCTTTCTAACACAGGTAACATTGACCTGGTTGCTGGTACTACAGAGAACTATACGCTCACACTGGCCACTGCTTCTTACGCAAGTGGAGCTAAGACCTACTATGACGATGCAACTGTAAACGTACCCGTTTCACTGGCAGCAGGGGAATCTGATACCGTTGAAGTGTCATTTAATATCCCCTACGCTACTGGTTGGAAGTATTATTTCGTGAAGGAGAATGTTTCTGGAACCACTTCTTCTTCTTCTCGCTATGCTGGTGTTACCGCCTACGAGCCTAAGTTCGTGTTCCGAGCATTTGAGAGCACTTCTACCAGCAGTCTGAGCGGTGCACAGGCCTATGGTCTGGTTAGCGAAGAGACCACAAAGAGCTACGAGATTGCCAACACGGGTACAGCTCCTCTGACAATTAAGAGCATCACCCTGCCCGAGGGCTTCACCTCGGCTAACATGCCCGAGATACCTGCTGATGGATTAGTGATTGCCAAGGGTGCTGTACAGGCGCTTGACATTACGTTGCCTGCTACTACGACAGGTGCATATAGTGGCAATTTGACCATCGTCTATCTCGACAAGAACAGTGCAGAGCAGACCTTTACGCTGGCCTTCAGCGGCAATGTGTTGGCTGCTGGTACATGGGCAGCCGACTTCAATGGTGAGGACGCTATTGCCTATCCCGCCGGCTCTGTTGCCGAGGGAGGTATCAACAGCGACTATCAGTATAATGACGGTGCTTACAACTATTGTATTAAGGGCCGTACTTCCAGCAGCTATGCTTCTGGAAGCAACATGTTCATCACGCCGAAGCTCCACGCTACTGCCGGTCAGCAGCTGACCTTCGATGTGAAGGGTTTTTATGGCTCATCATATTATGCCAAGGTCTATGTGTCTACCGACCGTAAGACTTGGGGCGAGCCTGTTGCCTACTTCACATACGGTGAGACTGAAGGTGCCGTAGCCATCGGTTCTTCCGACTGGGTGAACAAGGCTATCACCTTCGATGCTGAGGGCGACTATTATGTTGCCTTCTCGCTCTATGGTGAATTCAAGATTGACAATATCATTGGTCTGACGAAGGTCGACGTGGCCCACGATCTCTATATCAAGAGTATCAACTGGCCCGATGCTTCTATCAAGACTGGTGTATCACAGTCGAAGCCCTCTCTCGATGTGATTCCTCTGACCGACGAGGCTGCCGATGCCTATACCGTGAAATACGTATGTGGCGAGACTGTTCTGGCCGAAGGTACGCCTGTTGCCTTGACTAGTTCTGCCAACAGCAGCAAGACCTTCTCGTTCTCTTGGACTCCTCAGGTAGAGAGCACTACTGTCTATCAGGGCACCAAGGTGGTGTTTGCATTTGCCGACAACACAACGATTGAGACCGAGACCTTCGACCTCACTGTGACCAACGAGCCGAAGTTCCACTTCGTCAAGACGATGCCTACGAGCAAGTGGTATGAGCCTTCTGACTACACGACTCCCATTACTTTCGGTAAGACTAATACTGCCGATGCACAGTCATTCTATGTCTACAACTGGGGTTCTGCTCCTCTGACCGTGAAGAGCATTGCTGTGCCTGCCGGCTTTACCGCTACTCCTGCCGAGCAGTTCACTGTGGCTGCCTTTAACGAGAACGATTTAAGCGTGGCTGCACAGGCTGTTGAGATTGTCTTCTCGGCTACTGAGGCTGGTGAGTACAGTGGCGACATGGTGATTACTTATCTGAATGGCGCTAATGAAGAGCAGACCTTTACGCTGGCTGTCAGCGGCACGAAGCTCGACCCGAACAAGTGGTATGCTAACTTCGACGATGGCGGCTGGCCCGCAGGTTCTGTCTATCAGAGCAATATCAGCTCCAGCAATGGTGGAACCTATAGTGCCCCCAACTATTATATCACTTCTTCCAGTACGTCGAACAACCTCTTCATCACTCCGAAGCTGACGGCTGCTGCTGGCGACAAGCTGGCTTTTGACGCCAAGCTCTATAACTCAACATGGGGAGAGGGCAAGGTGGTGGTCTATGCTGCTGCTACCCGCGACGAGCTTGTGAACTTCGATCCTGAGAACGATACCCGTACCCCGTTGTTCAGCGTTAGCGGACAGGACGAGACGAATGCTATGACTACCGATTGGCAGACCTTCGAGGTGCCTGCTGTTGCCGGCGACAACTATTATGCCTTCGAGATCAGCAATCGTCCTTATGTCGACGAGATCTATGGTCTGAAGGTGTCTGAGGTGGCTCACGACTGGCAGATTGCTTCTTCAAACATTCCTGCTGAGGCTATGCAGAACAATCCTGCTACGGCTACGCTGAACATCGTGAACCGTGGCTTGCAGGATGAGACCGACTATACCGTCATCGCCCATATCGGCGAGGAGACGATGGAGGTTGCTGGCACCGTGACGCTGGCAATGGAGCCTAAGGCAGTTGCCAACGGTACGCAGATTACCGCTACCTTCCAGAGCCCGAAGCCTGGCACCTTCCCCGTCTACATCGAGGTGAAGGCTGGCGACTACAGTGTCGCTACCGATCCTGTTGACGTGGAGTTTGCAGAGGAAGTTGCTTCTGGCGATGTAGCCGTTGGCGAGTCGGCTGGTTTGGATGGCACGACACCGCTGAACCTCTACTATAAGAATAGTGAGACTATCGCCCTTTATACTCAGGACAAGTTGGGATTGAGTGGTGGAGAGAAGATTAACTCTATTACTTGGAAGGGTGTTACCACTAAGGCTCATACTTCTACGCTGAAGGTGTACTATCAGTGGACTGATGACACTTCGATTACCAGTCCGGCATCTACTGGAAACTACGATGTAACTGGTATGACTGCTGCTATTGAACCCACATCGCACAGTTGGACTGTCGGTGGTTCTGCTGATGAACTCCAAGACCAGATCGTTGTTAACTTCCCGACCCCGCTGGTTTACGAAGCAGGTAAGTCACTCCTTATCTTGGTAAGCTCGTCTGCAAGCGGCTATGCATCAAGTAAGACTTCTGTTCAGTTTGAGAAGTCAAACATCACTGGCTTTGCCTTCCTGCACTACAACGATGGAACCGAAGGAACCTTCACTGGGTCTTGGTCCGCTAATAACCTGCCGCTCATCCACCTCGGACTTGAGGTGCAGGCTACTACCTTCGCTGGTACTGTGAAGAATGCCGACGGCGAGGCTATCGAGGGCGCACACATCATGCTCGTGAGTGCCGATGGCGACAACGTGCAGTACATGGGTACGTCGGATGCCGAGGGCGCTTATAGCGTCAACGTCATTCAGGCTAACCGTACCTACACGGCTACTGTCGAGGCCGACGGCTATGTGCCCGTCGAAGAGACCGTCGAGTTTGCTGGTGGAAGCGTTGAGAAGAACTTCGTCCTTGATGTTCCGCTTCTGGGCAAGTACTTCGTAAATACAGACTTTGCTTCAACAGAAGGTTGGACGGCCGTCAAATCTGCAGATTATGCAGACCTTGGCAATGGTAAGATAGGAGAATACAATGTCCGCATCTCACCTGCCACTGTCGATGATGCTCATCCTGCAACGGCCTATTGCTTCGGCTTCGAGTGCCGTTGGAGTACCAACTTCTCATCTTACACTCAGGAATCTAAGGTTGCCCTGCCTACAGGTACTTATACACTGACCTTCGACGTGGAGAACGTCAATGGGGCTACGACCAAGGCTGCATATGAGAATCGCTTTACCGTTACCGTAGGCGAAAAAGTGTTCACCGACCAGGCTACTGAATGGATGAACGGCAAGAGCAGTTGGACAAAGCACACGCTCGTCTTTGATGTTGTTGAGGATGCCAAGGCTACGCTGAGCTTCGGTTATGGTACGGGTACTAATAATTTCCACGCAAACAATACTCCTGCCCTCTATGTCAGCAATCTGGACATGACCTTCAAGTCGCTTGCTGATGCTGCTCTCGAGGCTCTACAGGCTGAGATTGCCACTGCTGAGGCTCTGAAGACTGCAACCCGTACTGAGGGACTTGACGACTTCAATGCTGCTATCGAGACTGCCAAGGCACTGCTTACTTCTACTGATGCAGCTGCTATCAACGCAGGCGTTGAGGCACTGAAGGCTGCTGAGGAAGCATTCCTCACGGCTAACCTGCCTATGGCCGAGGGTACATACTACGTCTACAACCCGCTGACGGAGAAGTTCCTGAGCCGCGGTAATGCCTATGGCACTGCAGCTGTGGTCGATGACTACGGCGTGGCCGTCAATGTGGCTGTCTCCGACCTGACTGCAGGTAAGTACACGCTGTCCAGCTTCGATAATGGGGCTAATTATGGCTTCGATGCATGGATGTATGCAGATGCTGGCGGCAATAACGTGCGCGCGTATAATATAAATAAGGTAGAAGGCGGCGTGACTTTGACCAATACTGGCAACAATCTGCTCGTCTATGTCTATACGAACGAAGGCGGTGACAAGTATCGAGTGGCTGGCAATGCCATCAAGGGCGACAACTACACCGACGATGCTCAGACCGTTTGGCAGTTTGTTACTCCTGCTGAGCGCGATCGTATGGTGGCAAGTCGTGAGGCTGCTGCCAAGACTGCTGCCTACGAGGCAGCTGGCTTCTCCGAGGACGACGAACTGGATCTTGGCGAGGCTACTGTGGTGAGCTTCACCACTGGTCACGCGTGGACACAGACTGTAGTTCGCTCGGAGAAGAACCAGCCTGCAACCAATGACAATGGTACGGAGATGTGGCAGGCCACGGGTAACTATACCCAGACCATCAGCGACCTGCCTGCTGGTCTCTACAAGGTGACCATCCAGGCCTTCTATCGCAACGGTAGTGCTGATGAGGATCAAGCACGCGTGGCTTCTGGCTACAACACCGTTTTGGCTTATCTTGAGGCCAATGGCAACAAGGTACAAGTGAAGAGCTGGACCAGCGATAAGGGCGATGGCAATGACCCGAACAGCATGCCTCAGGCCAAGGCCAAGTTCGACGATGGCAAGTACCTTAGCGAGGTCTACACTTGTGTCGGTGCCGACGGCAAGCTCAACCTGACTGTGAACAACCCTGCACATATCGGTAACGGTTGGTTCATCGTGGGCAACGTGAAGTATGCCAAGGTCGAAGAATCTGTACTTGCAGGTGATGTCTCTGGCGACGGTGAGGTGACTACCAACGACGCTGTGGCTGTTATCCCGTTCGTCCTTGAGCAGGCTGAACCCACGCCTGCGCAGTTCAAGGCTGCCGACGTGAACAAGTCGAACACCATTACCATTTCCGATGCAGTAGGTATTGTGAATATCGCATTGAACTGGAATTCTGAGCCTGTTGACGGTGCACGTGGTATGGTCGATGCGTCCAACGACTACATCGTAGTCAATGGTAGCGAGGTTGGCTTGATGAACACAACTACCTTCGTAGGCTTCCAGATGGATGTCACGCTGAGCGAGGGCGCACAGTTCAACGGTGCACAGCTTACGGCTCGCACCATGGGCCATCAGGTGGCTTGGAACCGCGTGGCCGACCGCACCTACCGTGTTGTTGTCTTCTCGGCTGCTAACGAAGCTATTGCTTCTAACGAGGGTGCTCTGTTGCAGCTGAACATCAGCGGCAACCAGCAGGTATCGCTTGGCAAGATCGAGTTTACCGATGCCTATGCTCGTGCTTACACTCTCGGCGTGGCCGATCCTACGGGTATCCGTGGCATCACTGCCGACCAGCTCGACGCTCAGATCTACACCGTCGGTGGTATCAGGAGCGACAAGGTGCGTAAGGGCATGAACGTCATCCGCCAGAACAATGGCAAGGTGACCAAGCGCTTCGTGAAGTAAATACCATGATGTGCTGTGGCGCGTCTGAAACATGACGCGCCACGGCGCACCAAACATTGAAAAGTAATCAATTAACCAATAACAATATGAACAGAAAGAATGTCTTTAAATGGTTGTTCGTTTATGTCCTGCTTTGCGTGGCGGGCATTACGACTGCCGTAGCACAGTCGCTCTCCATCGCCGACTTCTCTATACGCTACGGAGAGACAAAGACCTTGACCATCACGATGGACAAGGGCAATCTGGCTGCCGTCTATGGCGTGCAGACCGACCTGACACTGCCTGCGGGTTTGCAGCTCGTTGACAACAACGTTGCGGCTGTAGCTAATATCATACAGTATCCGGGTGAGCCCACGTTGAACTTTAATCCCGACAACGGGCGCATCACTATCTTCTCGCTGTCAGGCAAACCGTTTGGCGAGGGCGTAACCGGCATCGTAACATTTACCGTGAAGGCAGGTGCCGATTTTACTGGTGGCGAAGTGAAGCTTGCCAACTCGCTGTTTACTACCAGTCCTGAAGGTGCAGAAGTAAGCGGTACCGACGTGACGGCTACGGCCACACTCGACACCAGCTACATCGTGGACTTCAACAAGCCTATTGCTACGGGCAGTCCCAACTTTAAGGTGGCCTCGAACTGGAAGCATATCGTAGATAAATACAGTGACTACTATGATGAATACTACATGTCCTATAGTTATAAGACCGCTGACGGCTTTGATGGCACGGGTGCTCTCTATGCCGCTCGTCAGTATGCCGGTGACAACTGGGGAGGCAAAGTAGTTAACGACCTTCTTGTCACTCCTTTGGTTTCTGGTGCTATTACCATGAAGGTAATGGCAAGTAGTACGGCATCCTCTTCTTATCCCTCGTTTGTTGAGATTTATAAGATTAATGCAGACGGCACTCAGGGCGACCTGATCCAGAAGTTTACTGCCGGCGAAGGCTATACCGATATTGAAGGTCAGGAAAATTGGAAACTCATCTCGCTGACGCTCACTGAAGAGCAGCGCATCGGTATCCGTGCCCAGTATGTCACAATGGATGATTTCACCGCCGAGAATGTTACCATCGTTCCTGAGAAGTCGCTTACCGTGACAGGTGTGATGAACGAGAACAAGCAGAACGGTACAACGGGTACTAACCCCGTCTTCGAACAGCAGCCTGACGGCACGTTGAAGGTGGTGCTGAAGGTTGCTCTTGAGAATACCGGCGATGTCGACTTCACCGCAGGTATGGAAGGCTTCTCGCTGACTCCTGCCAGTGCATCCTATTCATCAGGTTCTAAAAATTATTATGAGAATGCTACTGTAGCCATCACCAGCGACCTCGCAGCAGGTGCTGTAGACACGCTCGACGTAGAGTTCTATACGGACATGCCTACCTCTACTTGGACCTATTGGTTCGTCCGCGAGAATATCGGTGGTACTACTTCGTCGCAGTATCGCTATGCCAGCACTGCTGCCTATGAGCCTAAGTTCGTGTTCCGCGTAGCTGAGGCTACCTCAACATCGAGCCTCACCGCTGCACAGGCCTACGGCACTGTCTCTGAGGAGACGACTAAGCAGTTCGAGATTGTCAACCTCGGTGTGGCTCCGCTGACCATTAAGAGCATCACCCTGCCTGAGGGCTTTACCTCAGCCAATGCTCCCACTGCCGAGTTCACGCTGGAGAAGAATGCTTCGCAGGCTATCGACATCACGCTGCCCGTCACTACTACGGGTGCCTACAGTGGTAACCTGACCATTGTCTATCTTGACAAGACAGATGCTGAGCAGACCTACACGCTCGCCTTCTCGGGCAACGTGCTCACAGCAGGCACATGGTTTGCCGACTTTGGCACGTCGAGAGAACAGTATCCCGAAGGCAGTGTTGCTGAAAGTGGTATACAAACCGACTATACCTATTCGAATGGTGTTTACGACTATTACTTGAAGTCCTACACCAGCGCCAGCTATGCTACGGAGAACAATAAGTTCATCACCCCGAAGCTTCATGCTAATGCTGGCGACCAGATGACGTTCGAGGCCAAACAGGGCACCTACACTTCACAGAATGCCTACTTCGTGAAAGTCTATAAGTCGACCGACCGTAAGACCTGGGGTGAGCCCATTGCTGAATACTATTATAACGACCTGACCAGCTCGTTCGAGAGTAAGAGCATCAGCTTCGCTGAGGAAGGCGACTACTATGTGGCCTTTGCTATCTTCGGTGTGTATGTTGACAATATCATCGGCTTGACGAAGGTTGACGTAGCCCACGACCTCTATGTGAAGAAGGTCAGCTGGCCCGATGCATCGGTGAAGAGTGGCACGTCGCTCTCGAAGCCCAGCGTGGAGTTCATCCCGCTGACCACTGAGGCTGCCGACGCCTACACCGTGAAGTACGTGTGTGGTGAGACCGTTCTGGCCGAGGGTACACCTGTTGAGCTGACTGCCAGCGCCAACAGCAGCAAGACCATCGCCTTCTCGTGGACGCCCACCGTTGAGCAGACCACAGTTTATGAAGGAACCAAGGTGGTGTTTGACTTTGGTAATGGTGTCACTTTTGAGACCGAGACCTTCAACCTCACTGTGACTAACGAACCGAAGTTCCACTTCATCAGCTCGCTGCCTTCGAGCAAGTGGTATGAGCCTACCGACGTGAGCACACCTATCGCCTTCGGCAAGACCAATACTGCCGACGTACAGAACTTCTACGTCTACAACTGGGGTTCTGCTCCTCTGACAGTGAAGAGCATCGCCGTTCCCGCTGGCTTCACCGCTACTCCTGCCGAGCAGTTCACTGTGGCCGCCTTCGACGAGAACGACATGAGCGTGGCTGCACAGGCTGTTGCTATCACCTTCTCGGCTACTGAGGCTGGTGAGTACAGTGGCGACATGGTGATTACCTACGTCAATGGTGCTGGTGAGGATGCTACGTTCACGCTGGCCATAAGTGGTACGAAGCTCGACCCTTCGAAGTTCTATGCTAATTTCGATGGCGACGACATGTGGCCTGCAGGTTCTGTCTATCAGAAGAATATCAGTACCAGCAACGAGGGTACCTATAATGTTCCTAACTATGTCATCACTTCTTCGAGCACCACTGATAATCTCTTCATCACTCCGAAGTTGACGGCTACTGCCGGAGAAAAACTGACATTCAATGCCAAGCTCTATACCAGTTACTGGCCCGAGGGTAAAGTGGTGGTCTATGCTGCCACTACCCGCGACGAGGTGATGAATAAAGAGGAAGGCACCACACGTACTCAGTTGTTCAGTGTAAGCGGTGAGGATGCTGAGAATCCGCTGACGCTTGACTGGCAGGCCTTAGAGGTGACTGTCGCCGAGGCAGGCGACTACTATCTCGGCTTCGAGGTAAGTGGCTATGCACGTGTCGACGAGATCTATGGCCTGCAGGTGGCTGAGGTGGGTCACGACTGGATGATTGCTTCGAGCAACATTCCCGTTGAGGCTATGCAGAACGTGGCTTCTACTGCTACTGTGAACCTGCTGAACGTGGGTGTCGCAGCTGAAGAGGCCGACAGTTACACCGTCACACTGTTCATCGACGGTGAGGCTGCCGCAACCGGTGAACCTGTTGCACTGCCTATGACGCATAAGCTTAACGATGCAGGCACCGCTATCTCTATGGAGTTCCGTTCACCGAAAGTGGGCACCTTCCCCGTCTACATCGAGGTGAAGGCTGGTGACTATAGTGTAGCTACCGAGCCCGTCGATGTGACGTTCACCGAGGAAGTTGCTACTTCAGATGCTATTGAGGTTGGTGTGAAGACCAATAGCAGCAAGGACAATGCTATCATTGACTTCTATAACCTTGATGGTGGCGAAAAGACATCTGATATTCTTTACACTGCTGCTCAGCTGAATGCATTTGGTATCGAGGCAGGTGCAAAGATTACGAAGATTGCCTTTAAGGGAACCATTTCGTCGGCTAAGAGTATTAACAACTCACTGACTGCATGGTATGGCTTGTCAACTGGTGAAATTACTTACAACAGTCCCGACAAGGCTGCAATGACCGAAGTGAAGATCTTCGACGGCACCATAGACTTCGTCGCTGGTGTCAATGAGATTGCTATTACAATGTCTGAGCCTATTGTCTACGACGGCACATCCGATCTTCGTGTTTACTTCGAAGGAACCAAGGGCGGTTGGGCATCTGTTAGCTTCGACTATGATGACAACTATAAGAATATGAAGTGGAGCAATAGTTCTACCATGAAGGGTAATCCTCTGCTCTATGTGACGCTGGCTGCTGAGGCTGCTACCTTCTCCGGTACGGTGAAGGATGCTGACGGCAATGCCATCGAGAACGCTACGGTGACGCTCGTCAGTGCTGACAACGACAATGTGCAGTACACGGGTACAACCGATGCCCAGGGTGCTTATAGTTTCAACGTGATTCAGACGGGTCGTACCTACAACGCTACCGCTACTGCCGAGGGCTTCGAGGATGCTACCGAGGAGAACATCAGCTTCGCCGAGGGCAACCAGACGAAGGACTTCGTGCTGACAGCGATGGTAACTGTAGTGAAGGGTGATATCAATAACGACGGCAAGATTACAACTGCCGATGCTGTGGCTATCGTTAATATCGCTTTGGGCGAGGAAGCACCTACCGCAGAGCAGCTTGCTGTGGCCGATATGAACGGTGACGGCCAGATTACTACTGCCGATGCTGTGGCCGTGGTACAGTTGGCACTTGCCGAGGAGGCTCCTGCAGGAGCACCCCGTGTAGACCTGAGCGCACAGAACCGCCTGTCGGTCAATGCCGGCAAGGTGATGCTGAGTAATGCCGACGAGTTTGTGGCCTTCCAGATGGATGTCACGCTGGCCGACGACGCACAGCTCCAGGGTGTGAATCTCTCTAACCGTATGACGACTCACGAGGCTACCTATGCTCGCGTTGATGCTAATACTTGGCGTATTATCGTCATCTCTATGCAGAACGATGCCATCATGAACAACAGTGGTTCACTGATGCAGCTGAACATCAGCGGTAATCAGGAGATTTCGCTTTCGAACGTTGAGTTCGTCGATGCTGCTGCCCGTGCCTGTGCCGTAGGTCTCGGCGAGACCACTGGCATTGTCGGTGTGGATGCTGACCAGAGCGATGCTTCCTACTACAACGTGGGTGGCGTGCGCAACGACAACGTGCGTAAGGGCATGAACATCGTGCGCTCTGCCGACGGCAAGGTCAAGAAAGTGTTCGTGAAGTAATAGTAATCAATTAAAATCATTAATGATATGAACAAAAAGAATATTTTCAAATGGTTATTCGTGTACGTCCTGCTCTTGGTAGCAGGCGTCACGAGTGCCGTGGCGCAGTCGCTCACCATTGCTGACTTCCAGATCAAGGCCCGAGAGACAAAGACGGTTACCATCAAGTTGGACAAGGGCAACCTTGCTGAGGTCTATAGCGTGCAGGCCGACATAGCTTTCTCTGATGGGCTGTCGCTTGATGGTGATCCTGAACTCATCAGTGGTGTGCTTTCTGGAGGTACGTTGGCCTTTAACACATTCACCAGTGGCGTCACTCGCATCTCTGCCCTGTCGATGAGCGGTAAGACCTTCACTGCTGAAGAGATTATCAACCTTCCCGTGAAGGCTGCTGAGAACTTTGAGCGTGGTACCATCACACTCTCTAACATCGAGTTAGCTATCACCAACACCGGACAGACCTTCAAACCCGAGAACAGTACTACTGCTGTGACGAAGGAGGAAGAACAGCAAGGTGAAGAGGTAGAGGCTCAGTGGGTTGCTAAGGATAAGGGATATAGCAATGGAGACGAAGTTACTGAATCTGTCATTGACAATAATGTCTCTGTTACTTTCAATAAAGGCACAGGCAGCAACGCCCCAAAATACTACACAACTGGTGAAGCCGTTCGTGTCTATGGAGGTGGAAACTTTACCATTGCAAGTACCACAGCAACGATTGTGAAAATTGAACTGACGTTCGGAACTGGTGATGGAAATAATGAAATCACTACAGATGTTGCGTCTTACGAGAATGGTACATGGACTGGAGAGGCTCAGAGTGTTAAGTTTACTGTAGGTGGCACATCTGGCCATCGCCGTATTGCTGGCATTACCGTAACTTATAAGGGTGGGAGCGACGTTCCTCCCACGCCTATCACCGTGGCTGCTCCTACGTTCAGCGTTCCCGAGGGAACCTATACTGAGGCACAGACCGTGACGCTGGCTTGCGAGACCGAGGGCGCTGCCATCTACTACACCCTTGACGGTACTGATCCTACTGCAGAGAGCACGCTCTACACTGCTCCTATCACTATCTCGACCACTACGACGGTGAAGGCTATTGCCATCAAGGACGACGTGCTGAGTACTGTGGCTTCTGCCACCTACACCTTCCCTGTAGTTGCTGAGAACATCGCTGCCTTCAAGGCTCTCGATGTGAATGCCGAGGCTGTGCTGACGCTGACCGATGCTATTGTGACCCATGCCAATGGCGACAATGTCTTCGTTCAGGACGCAACAGGTGGTATCTGCTTCTATAAGTCTGGTGCAGGCTTGGTCAAGGGTAATAAGCTCAGTGGTACTATCTATGGTAAGTACGCTGAGTATAAGAGCCTGCCCGAGCTGGCTGTTGTCTCTGGTAAGACCTCGCTCGACAACGTCGTTATTGCCAATGAGGTTGCTACCGTTACGCCTGCCTTGCTCTCTATCACAGAGGCCAGTGCTGCCGACTACGCTGCCCGTATGGTGAAGATTGAGAATGTCACCGTGACCGTCGACGGAGGCAAGACCTATATCACTGATGCTGCTGGTGCACTGCTGCAGATCTATATCACTTATGGTTCAACAGCAGAGCTTCCCGCTGCCGACACGAAGCTGAAGAGCATCACTGGTCTGTTGATTCCTTTCAACACCTCGTTCGAGATTGTTCCTCTGACACAGGACGACATCGTGGTGGACAATGGTGAGGAAGAGACCGTGAAGGAGGTGACCATCGACCATGAGCGTACGGTGGGCTTAGGCTATGGTGTTACTACGGCTACTGTCGACCTTGCTGAGGCTGCCGAGTTCCTTGGTGTTGAAGCCATCACCACCGACATGCTGCGAGTCGAGAATCCTGACGGTACGCTCATCAGCGACTATGCTCCCTATGACGGTTGGTTCGATGGTGACGGTGTTGCTACCACATGGGGCGAAACGACCAAGGTCTGTGTGAAGTTCTTCCAGGCTATCCCTGATGGTGCGTTCGAAATCTGCGACATGAACGGTGCCGACGTGGTTGGTCAGACCTATACCGTTCGCTGGCAGCTTGTCAGCGGCGAGAAGGCCGTTCGCTATACCATCAACGTGACGTTCGTCGAGGCTGAGCAGCCCGAACCAGAGGTTATCCAGACAATCAACGTGCCTGTGACCATGAAGCCCGCAACGGCTTATGAGGCTATCAGCGCAACCTTCGATGCTGCTGCTGTGGCTGAGGCTCTGGGTCTTGAGAGCCTGGCCAATGCCAAAGCCTACATCGTGAACGTGACCGACGGTTCGTTCGTGATGAATGGTACCGACGGCTGGCGCGATGCTAACGGCGATGCCGCTACATGGGGCTCTGGTGCCGGTATGGTCTGCGTCAAGATCAACGATCCTGCTTCTGGTGTCATCGATTACCTCGGTGCCATTGACGAGACCTATGCCGAAGGTGCTACCTACACCGCTAAGTGGGGCTTCGTGAACGAAGCTACCAATAAGGCAGTTGTCCTTAACATCAACATCACCTTCACCACTGCTACTGGCATCGATGCTATCAATGCTGCTGTCAGCGCCGGCAAGGTCTACAACCTCAGTGGTCAGCAGGTGCAGAAAGCCCAGAAGGGCATCTACATCATTGGTGGCAAGAAGATGGTGGTGAAGTAATTGAGAATTGGAAATTGAATATTGAGAATCAGGCGGCACCCACCGCTATGGTGCGGTGGGTGTCACCAAAAAAACAGTAACAAAGTAAAAACATAATGAAACCAACTCTTTTCCTTCTTGCAGCTGGCATGGGCAGCCGTTATGGCGGTCTGAAGCAGCTCGACGGTCTGGGCCCCAACGGCGAGACCATTATGGACTATAGTATCTACGATGCCATACAGGCCGGGTTCGGCAAGATTGTATGGGTCATTCGTAAGGACTTCGAGGAGCAGTTCCGCACCCAGATCCTCTCCAAGTACGAGGGTCAGGTGCCCTGTGAACTCTGTTTCCAGGCACTCGACGCACTGCCCGAGGGCTTCAGCGTTCCCGAAGGCCGTGTGAAGCCCTGGGGCACCAACCACGCTGTGCTCATGGGTAAGGACGTCATCAAGGAGCCGTTCTGCGTCATCAACTGCGATGACTTCTATGGCCGTGACGCTTTCATGCAGATTGGCAAGTTCCTCAGCAACCTGCCCGAGGGTTCAAAGAACGAGTATGCCATGGTGGGCTTCCGCTGCTGCAACACGCTCTCTGAGAACGGTTCTGTGGCTCGTGGCGTCTGTGCCTACAACGAGAAACGCCATCTGACCGACGTCGTTGAGCGTACCGAGATTATGCGTATTGCCGATAAGGGCAATGCCATCTGCTATAAGGATGGCGACGAATGGTTCCCCTTGGAGGAGAACGTACCCGTATCGATGAACATGTGGGGCTTCACACCCGACTATTTCGAGCACTCTGAGGCTTACTTCAAGTCGTTCCTCAGCGACCCGAAGAACATGGAGAACCTGAAGGCAGAGTTCTTCATTCCTCTGATGGTCAACAAGCTCATCAACGATGGCACGTCAACGGTAGAAGTGCTCGACACCACTTCCAAGTGGTTCGGTGTGACCTACGCTGCCGACCGCGATGCCACTGTGGAGCGTATCAAGAAGTTGGTCGATGAGGGCGTCTATCCAAACAAGCTCTTCTAAGCATTCTGATCAGATAAACAAAGTGGAGAACGGGAATACCGCTCTCCACTTTTTTATGTGCTTACGAATGACGCTCACTTCTCTACTTCTAACGATGGGGAGTACCAGACAGCAAGTTGTCCGTCCTTATCGGTATAGATGAAGTAGGCCATCAGCTCTGGATGTCTGTCAAGCAACTCTTGCGCTTTTTCCAATCCCATGACCATGAACGAGGTGGCGTAGGCATCGGCAGTGGCACAGCTGGCGGCCAGTACCGTTGACGACAGGATGTTGTGCTGAACGGGATAGCCTGTGCGGGGATCGATGGTATGGGCGTATTTGCGCCCTCCTTTATAATAGAAGTTGCGGTAGTTGCCGCTGGTGGCCATAGCCCGGTCGGTGACGTTGAGCACCGTTTGCAGCTCACCTTCGCCGGCAGCCAGCGAGTCTTCTGTAGGCTTGGTCACTCCGATGCGCCAGGGCATGCGGTTGGGACTGATGCCTTGTGTGACCACCTCGCCCCCGATCTCGACCATCAGGTTCTCCACGCCTTTCTTCTTCAGCATACGTGCCACTACGTCGCTGCCGTAGCCTTTGGCGATAGCACTGAAGTCGAGCGTCACGCGCCGGTCGCGCTTTGTCAGCATCATGCCTTCACTGTCTAACGACAGCTGTTTCATGCCGATGAACTGGCGAAGGCTGTCTACCTGTCGTCTCGTAGGCATCTGCTCGTTCTTGAAGCCGAAGCCCCATGCGTTGACCAACGGGCCTACGGTAATATCGAAGGCTCCCTCGGTGTCCTCAGATACTGAGGCCGCCAAGTTGTAGACCTCATGGAACATGGGCGTGAGCATCACCGGCTTGTCACCTCTGTTCAGCCGCGACACGAGCGACTGCTCGTTGAACATCGAGAAGGTCTCGTCGATCTTCTTCAGCTCGGCTTCTATCTCGTCCTGCAGATTGTCGGGCCACTGATAGGTGACGTTATATACAGTTCCGAAGACGAAGCCCGTGTTCTTCTGATAGGGTGTCTGCCGTTGCTGGCGGATGATGAATACTGTTCCTGCTATGAGCAATAGCAGGAACGGCAGTTGCCAGCGAAGTTGTTTTTTTCTTTTCTCGTCCATAGTTTTCCTTTTATTCCTGTACTCCTTCACTCCTTCACTCCTGCACTCCTGTACTCCTGCACTCCTGTACTCCTGCACTCCTGTACTCCTGCACTCCAGTACTCCTTCACTCCTGCACTCCCATCAAATGTCCACAATCACATTGAACGTTGCTCCGAGCGACGAGGTGTCCTGAGTGCCATAACCAGGCACGTACCATGTCTTGCCGATGCGGCCGTCATCATGGCTCAGGCGGAACTTGTAGCGTGCACTCCATCCTAAGTGTAGGGGACCGAATACCTTGGCATCAAGGCCGAAGAGCACCTCGGCCCAGCTTTGCGAGCAAGGCTCCTGCCTGACACCAAACGAGGTTTCCCATAACCAAGTAGGGTCGGGGAAGGGGCGGCTGTTGATGTCGACTTTATACTTGGTGTAGCCGTAGCGTGCTCCTATATAGACACGGTTGCCCGTATGCTTTTTCTTCATTACGTTCACGTCGACACCCACGCGGAAGTAGGGTGCCGAGGTTTTGTAAGTGATGCCCGTCACTATGTCGTCTTCGTGGTTGGCCTTGCCGTAGCCCACTTCGACGATGGGGAAGTACTGGTCGTGTAGGTTCAGCCTGAAGGCTCCTTCGTACTGTCCGTGGTCGCTGAGCAACATCTCTGCTGCTCCTACGAGGTCGAACGACACGGCGAAGCCCCTGAACAGTGGTATGCTGTCCTCTTGGAATTTCAGGAAACCCTGTGCTGAGGCAGTGACTGCCGACAGCAGGAGGCACATGGCAAATCCTACAGTCTTCAGCCATTGGTTCTTGGCCTTGTGAGTTCTTCTGTTCATGGCGGCTCCTTATTTAAACGAGATGTGGAAATGCTCGGTCGATGATTCGTAATCTACCTGTGAGTGGTTGATGACGATGGTATCGATGCGGTGATGGGTGCTGCGCACGCCCGTGAGCTGATGGAAGAAGGTGGGGGTGCAGTCTACTGACTCGAAGTGGGGAATGTCGTCTTTCTTGATCCACACCGTGTCTGTCGTGCTCACTTTCGTAGTGTCGGTAATACAGAAGTAAAGGGTGTCCTCGGGATGCTGGTAGCTGATGGGCAGTTCGAACGACGAACTGTTGGTTCTCTTGTTCAGCAGAAGCGTGTCCTTACACTTGACGGTCCTTGTCCAGATGGTGAGCGTATCGTGCAAGGTGTCGAGCTTTTCGCCTCTGTACACATGGTAGATGGTACGTACCCTGTTCTCCACCGGACACTCGATGGAGGAGCAGGCACAGATGAAGACGAATAGCTGTGAGAGCAGCAAGACGGGTAATGCTGTTTTTTTCATATACACTTCTTTGCTCAGACTTTCTTTTCTATCTGGTAGTCGTTGCGGTTCTGCGACGAGCGGCTGATCAGGTCGCCCAGGAATCCTGTGAGGAAGAGCTGCGTGCCCAGTATCATCATGGTCAGCGCGATATAGAAAAAGGGTGAGTCGGTGACCAGTCGCTGGGGAATGCCGACGGCCAGACAGTAGAGCTTGCCGGCACCGATGACGAAGGCGGCCACGAAGCCGATGAAGAACATGAGTGAGCCAAGGAAGCCGAACACGTGCATGGGCTTCTTGCCAAAGGTCGAGAGGAACCACAGCGTGATGAGGTCCAGATAGCCATTGACAAAGCGGTTCCATCCCATGAACTTCGACTCGCCATACTTGCGTGCCTGATGGTGAACGACCTTCTCGCCAATCTTGTCGAAGCCGGCATTCTTTGCCAAGTAGGGAATGTAGCGGTGCATCTCGCCGTAGACCTCGATGTTCTTCACCACGTCACGGCGGTAGGCCTTCAGTCCGCAGTTGAAGTCGTGCAGGTTCTTGATGCCGCTCACCTTGCGTGCAGTGGCGTTGAAGAGCTTCGTGGGCAACGTCTTCGACAGTGGGTCATAACGTTTCTGTTTGTAGCCGCTCACCAGGTCGTAGCCTTCCTCTCGAATCATGCGGTAGAGCTCGGGAATCTCGTCGGGCGAGTCCTGCAGGTCGGCATCCATGGTGATGACCACGTCGCCCTTGGCTTCGGCAAAGCCGCAATACAGTGCAGGGCTCTTGCCGTAGTTGCGGCGGAACTTAATGCCGTGAACATGGTCGGGCGACTGCTGTTGCAGCTCCTCGATGATGGGCCACGAGCGGTCGGTCGAGCCGTCGCTGATGAAGATTACTTCATAGCTGTAGCCATGTCCGTTCATTACACGTTCTATCCAGGCAAACAACTCTGGTATCGACTCTTCCTCATTATAAAGAGGTATAATAACTGATATATCCATGATTCAATGCTTAATGCTCAACGCTTAAGAAACAATGCAAAATGCTCCATGCGGAGCCTTTAATATTTTAATTCTATAATTTTTTAATTTTTCAATTTTTCAATTCTCCTCATGCTCGCCGCGATGGGCAGTCCCAGCACCATGCCAATCAGGATGTTGGTGGTCAGCACGTTCAGCGCAATGTCTATCGGGCGCATGGCCTGTAGCTGTGCAAGGTTCTCCTCGATGCTCTCTTTCATCCCGGCCTGCTTCAACATCTGTTCAGTCTCGGGCGAGTGGAGCATCTTTTCGATGGTGTCCATTAGGAACCCGTGGTCCAAGAAAGCGAAGTAGGCATACTGGGCGATGGCCAGCAACAGACTGGCGTAGAAAAATATCAGGACGACAAAGGCCCAACCGCGCCGCATCGAGATGATTCCCTCAAGGCCGAAGTCGCGGAAGTGGCGCAGTCGCCGGGCAGCAAAGAAGGGCGTCGCCACCGCCAGCATCACGGCTATCATGCCGTAGATAGGGTGCCCCAGTCCTGCTATGTAACAGCCGAAGCTGCCTATCCACAGTAGTGCCATCAGTGCACCGTCCTGGCGTGCAAAAGCCTTCAGTTGAATGTATTCTGCAGGTGTCATGTACGAACCGTTCTTTCAATAACGGATGCAAAATTACGCATTTTCCCGCACATACGGCTCTTTTGGGCACAAGAAAAATATAAAGAACATTAAAAAAGCACCTATTCATGTCCGCTTTCCGAATAAAAGCATTAATTTTGCAGCCGCTAAAACGCAAGGAGAGATGCTCGAGTGGCTGAAGAGGCACGCCTGGAAAGCGTGTGACCGGCAAAACTGGTTCGCGAGTTCGAATCTCGCTCTCTCCGCAACAGAGGGCGAGATTCAAAGCTTCCAAGGCAACTGAATCTCGCTCTTTCTGCTACCATATAATAACTTTCTAATACAACTTTCGCATGTATGAAAAACCACAACGGATTTTACGGATTTTACGGATTCTCAGATCAGCTATCAGCGGCTATAGTCGCTAATAATATGGATTTTATGGATGCCATACAGCAACCTCATCGCGGCTTTAGCCGCTGTAATCCGATTCTAATCTGTGAAATGGCAATGACATCGCGTAGCCCCAAATCCGTATAATCCGTTAAATCCGTTGTTTAAAAGCGCTCGGCTCTGCAGCTTTCTTGCGCTCCGTAGGTGCTCAGGCGCTTCGCGGAGGTCTCTGCAAAGAACTTAAGAAACTTGAATTACGAGGACTCTGTTTCTGACTGGGGAGCAGCAGGCCATCATGCCCCTATTCGACCTCAAAAGGTATTTTGGGTGACGCATTCTGGAAATATTAGGCATTTCCTAGACAGTCAAGAGGCAATATTCTAAAAGTAAAACAAGTTGTTTTACCTTGTAAGGAAGTATTCTTTCAATCCTAAAGGAGCATCGGCGACAAGATAAAACAACTTGTTTTACCTCGAGAAACATGCTTCCCGTTCCCCCTTCGGAGCCTTTATTCCCCTTCAGGTCATAGCGAACTGCATCGCAAGTGCTACCAAGTAATCATCCTTTTTTTCATGATTACTTGGATTTCGTTTGTTTCATGTTTTTTTCTTTGATGACGTATCGCTGGTAGTAGGTGAGGAGTAGGGTAGTCATGGGCAGGGCGATGATCATGCCGAGAATACCCAACAGCGAGCCCCAGATAGAGAGCGAGAGCAGGATGATGGCCGAGTTGAGGCCCATTACCTTACCCATGATCTTCGGTGTGAGGATGGTGTCCTGAATCGCCTGTACTACTGCAAACACGGCAATAGCCATGAGCATGACAATCCAGAAGTTCTGGCCTGTCTCGGCCGAATGGACGATGGCCAGCAGGATGGTGGGGATGAAACCTACGAGCTGCAGGTAAGGCACCATGTTGAGCAGTCCGATGAACATGCCCAGGCCCACGGCCATGGGGAACCCGATGATGAGGAAGCCGATGCTGAACAGCACGCCTACGAGGAACGCGACCATGGCCTGACCACGGAAATACTTGTTCATGCCCTGCTCGACGTCGCTTACGAGCTGAGTGGCAAACCCGCGCCAGCGGTCGGGCAGCAGGTCGGGCCATCCGTTCGTAAACCGCTCGTAGTCAAGGAGAATGAACACGGTGTAGAGGACCACCATTGTCAGTGAGAACAGGCTGGAGAGCACGCTGAACGACTGGGCCACTACGCTCCATATCTTCGGGATGGCCTGTTTCACGCTGTCGATGAAGCCTTCGTGGGTGACGATGGCCTTGATGTCGAGGTTGTTGCGTACGAACTCCTGCAGCTTCTGCGGAATGCTGGCTATGCGGACGTCGTTCTGAACATAGTCGATGAGCAGGTCTTTTACGCGGATGCCCTCGTCGATCATCGGGGGCACGATGAGCATAAACCCTCCCCACAGTACCAGTCCCGTTACGATGAAGGCACAGAGGATGCCCACGAAGCGGTATTTGAGCCGGCACTTGTACTGGAAGAACTTGACCAGCGGGAAGAGCAGGTAGGCGATGAGCCAGGCAAGGAAGAATGGCGTGAGTACACCGCTGAGCCGCCCCAGCATATAGAGGATGAACACGGCGAGTGCTATAGCCATGACGCCCCGCACGAAGGTATCGAAAGTGATTTGCTTGCGTTCAGACATAGTGGCATTGTTTTGTTATGACGCGACAAAGATAATTAAAATTCGTGAAACGACCCTGCTTTCGTCGAAAAAAATGAAGCAAAAGGGGTGTCATTTTTTGCCAGATACAAAATAATGTGTAACTTTGCACCCTATTTACAGAAAAATAACACATTAAGTTTTATAAAATTCAACGAATGAGAAAAATCTTTTTAACCTTATCGCTTTTGGTGATAGCAACAGCCGTGATGGCTGTTCCCTCCAAGCCCGGTCAGTGGAAGACCATTAAGTTAACCGATGGTACTGAAGTACGTGCCCAGCTTGCGGGCGATGAACATGTGCATTTCTGGATGGCAGAAGACGGAACCAAATATGTCAAGGACGGTGATAGTGAGACATACGTCGTCATTGACAATGAGACCGTTGCTGCGCGCTCTGCTGCCCGTCGTTCGAAGATGAAGACCGGCAAACGTCTTCGTGTTCCACGCAAGGCTACGATAGGCGAGCGTACCCATTATTTAGGTCAGAAAAAGGGTATCGTGATTCTGGCACAGTTTACCGACGTGAAGTATAAGTCGGGCAATAACCTCGCGAAATACAAGCGCATACTGAACGAGGCGGGCTACAATGAGGGTAGCTTCAAAGGCTCCGTGGCCGATTACTTCAAGGCTCAGAGCGCCAATCTGTTTGAACTGGATTTTGATGTGGTGGGTCCCTACACGATGGCTAACAGTCAGAGCTACTACGGCAAGAACGACTCGCAGGGCAATGACATGCGCGCTGAGGACATGATTATCGAGGCATGCCAACAGGCCGATGCTGAGGTGAACTTTGCCGACTATGACTGGGACGGCGACGGCGTGGTCGACCAGGTGTTCGTGGTTTATGCAGGAAAAGGCGAGGCTGACGGTGGCAGCTCAAACACCATCTGGCCCCACATGTGGAGTCTTGTCGAAGCCGGGAAAGAACTTACGCTCGACGATACTAAGATTGAAAACTACGCTTGTAGCAGTGAGCTCAGCGGCAGTGGCTCTATTGACGGCATCGGCACGTTCTGCCACGAGTTCAGCCACTGTATGGGCTTCCCCGATTTCTATGATATTACCTATAATAGTGGATGGATGGCCATGGACGACTTCGACCTGATGTGCGGCGGCAGCTACTTAGGCAACGGCTTCGTTCCCTGTGGCTACACAGCCCATGAGAAGATGATGTGCGGATGGCAGGAGCCTACTGTGCTGGCCGACAACGACACCATCGTACAGAACGTAAAGCCCATGAGCGAGCACGGTGAGACCTTCATCATCTACAACGATGCCCACCCTGATGAGTACTATATGCTTGAGAACCGTCAGAAGACGGGCTGGGATGCGAGCTACCCCTCGCTTGGCCTGATGATTACCCATGTCGACTTCGACTTAGCCATCTGGCAGGCCAATGTCCCCAACACGAAGGTGTCGAATAGTGAGGCTTCCGAATATGGACTGAATAAAGGCAACGACCATCAGCGCATGAGCATGGTCTGTGCCGACAACCGTCCCACCTCATACACCACTTCAAACGACCTCTATCCCTATCAGTATAACGACAGCCTGACAGCCACGTCGAAGCCTGCTGCCACGTTGTTCAACAATAACTCGGAGGGTAAGAAAATGCTACAGGGTGCCGTCCTCAACATTACGCAGAACGCTGACGGCACGATGAGCTTCGCCTATCGTTCGGGTAAATCCAGCGACTCGGGTGAGAGCGGCGGCGAAGGCGGTGAAGGCGGTGAAGGCGGCGGTAACGAGCTGCCTGAGGGCGTTGTGTTCCTCGAGACCTTCGACCAGTGTGCCGGTACCGGAGGCAACGACGGCTTGTGGAGTGGAGGCGTTGCTGCGTCTACGTTCAATCCCGACAACGAAGGATGGACGATGCCGTTGGAAACCCCGAAGTGGTATGGCGGTGACCAGTGCGCAAAGTTCGGCACGTCGTCTGTTGTCGGCATCGTCACCACACCGGCGTTTAACCTTAACGGTGAGGCCACGCTGACCTTCAAGGCAGGTGCATGGAATGCTAATGCCGATGGCACCTCACTTCAGTTAGATGTTGAGGGTGCCACCGCCACACCTAACGAGTTTGAGATTGCGAAGGGCGGCTGGACCGAGTGCACGGCCACTCTTAAAGGCACCGGAGACGTGAAGGTGACGTTCATACCCGTGAAGCGCTTCTTCCTGGATGGGGTCTCGGTAGCCGTCACCACTACTACTGCCATCCAGAACGTCGACCGCACACAGCTGTCAGACCGTATCTATACAATCGATGGCCGCTATGTGGGCACAGACAAGAGCACGCTCATTCGTGGCATCTATATCGTCAATGGCAAAAAGTTTGTGAAATAACAAGTATGAAGAACCTGCTTACTCGCCGCAGCATACGCAAGTATGCCCAGCGCGAGGTAACCGAACAACTGCTGGGCCGTCTCCTCACCGAGGCGGCCCGCACGCAGACTATGGGTAACCTGCAACTCTACAGCGTCGTCGTCACCCGCTCGGAAGAGAAGAAACGGCAGTTGGCTCCCGCCCACTTCAACCAGCCCATGGTCACCGAGGCTCCTGTCGTGCTCACCATCTGTGCCGATTTCAACCGCACTACACAGTGGGCACTCAACCGCAAGGCACAACCGGGCTACGACAATCTCCTGAGCTATCAGAATGCAGCAACCGACGCGCTGCTCTATACGCAGACACTCTGCTGCCTGATGGACGAAGAGGGACTGGGCTACTGCTTCCTTGGCACCACCGTCTACCAGCCCCAGCAGATTATCGATGTGCTCGGACTGCCCCGTCTGGTGATGCCCGTCGCCACGCTTACTGTGGGGTGGCCTGCTGAAGAGCCCCCGCAGAGCGACCGCCTGCCTCTTGAGAGTTTCGTACACGACGAGACCTACCGCGACTATACGCCGCAGGCTATCGACGCCTATTATAAAGAAAAGGAGAACCTGCCCGAGAATCGCCACTTCGTTGAGCTGAACAAAAAGGAAACGCTTGCACAGGTGTTTACAGATATTCGTTATACCAAACGCGATAACGAAGCCATGTCGGCCACATTACTCGAAACGCTACGCCGACAAGGGTTCTTAGATAGCCTCCCCGCTCTATAGCCAGGGGAGGCTTTTTTTTACCTTTTTTACTTTAGACGTCTATGCGTCGGCAAAGACCTTGCCGTCGTCAAGGGTAATCTTCAGTTTGGTGTACTCGCTGTGGAAATCGTGCTCCAGCCGGTCAAGATAGCGGGCACTTTCCCATTTGCACATGGGTAGGTCGTGAAGCAGGTAGTTGCCGCAAGCCTCAGGACGCGTTGCGGGCACCTCTGTCTGCGTGAGAATCCAGCGGAGACACTCCATCGTCAGCCGACGCATGTCCTCTACGGTATAGGTGCCCGTCATGATGATATACATGCCAGTGAGGCAACCCATAGGACCTACATACACTACATCTTCTTTCACCTCGCTGTTGCGGAACCAAGTGGCCATCAGGTGCTCCAGGCTGTGCATGGCTGCAGGTGCCACTGCAGGTTCTTGGTTTGGTTCAGTGATGCGAAGATCGAAAGTGGTGAAGCCCTTGTCCTCGCGCGAGACGTAGATGCCGGGTTTCAGACGGGTGTGGTCGATTGTAAAACTTTGTATGACTTCCATGTTTGGGGAGGTAGTGAAGGGTTGTTAAGGGTAGTGAAGGGACAATACCTGTTTGTTTTAGAGACTCTCGACGAAGGTGCGGGTGACTTGGAAGGAACGGTCGGCAATGGTGTTCCAGAAATCGTGATACTGTGAGGCGTCGGTATCTATGAGGGGAAGGTCGCTGATGACGCGGAACGAGATGAACGGCACCTTATTTATATAGCATGTCTGGGCGATGGCGGTCGACTCCATGTCTACGGCACTTGCCTCGGGGAAGTGACCGATAATTTCGCGCATCTTCTCCTTCGAGTCCACAAACCAGTCGCCAGTGACAATAAGACCTGGGTGGATTGTTATTCCTTCATTCCTCATTTTGCAGGCAGTTTCCAGCAAATAGGGGTCGGCCTTGAAGCGGGCGGGAAGTCCCTGCACTTGTCCGTAGATGGTTGTGTTGTCGATGGCTGTGCCGCAATACACGTCGTGGTAACACAGTTCTGTGCTCACCACTACGTCCTGTATCTGTATGCCTGCGCCATTGCCGCCGGCGCAGCCACTGGAGATGATGGTGTCAGGATGAAACTCGTTGATCATCCGCTGGGCGCCCAGTGCAGCGTTTACCTTGCCTATGCCGCATTTCTCTACACGCACGTTTCCGTCTGAAAACATCGACTTGAGCTGCCTTAGCTCCTTGTCCATCGCTACGATAATTCCTATCTTCATGTTATAATTGATGATTGTTATACCAAGGTATATATGTTTCTTCTTTTCGGTTTTGGGAATAAGAACGAAGCCAAACGAAAAAGACCGAGAATCGAAAGATTCCCGGCCTTTTCTGTTCTGTCGGGATTACTGGACTCGAACCAGCGACCTCGCGCCCCCCAGACGTGTGCGCTACCAACTGCGCTAAATCCCGAACACTTGCTCTTGCATGTTTTGCAATTGCGGGTGCAAAGGTACGCAGTATTTGTGAAATATGCAAATTTTTAGGCAAGTTTTTTCGTTTCTTGATAAAAAAAGTCGATTTTATGATGTTTGTTCGAAAAGAATCACTATATTTGCATAGTGAAAAACAAGCAGATAGAATGAATTTTCCTGAGTGTAAGAGTAGAAAAGTATTGAAGCGGCTGTTGTTGGTTTGTTGTGCGTGGTTGTTCTTCACGTGCTTGTCAGCGCAGCGTCATTATACTTTTGAAAGTTGTCAGTTAGGACCTGAGTGGCGCTATGTGGGCCAGCCAGACTTGTCAAAGTACGTGTTTGCCGACGGGAAGTTGCGACTCAAGGGCTCGGTCTTCGAGCTCCGCGAAGAGAAACCCAGCACGTTTGTAGGACTGGAACAGACAACAGAGAAGTTTGTGGCCGAAACAAAACTGACCTTGTTCGACGCTGAGAGCGGCGACGAGGCAGGCTTGTGTGTGTTTAAGTCGCGTGAGGGATATATACAATGCTGCCTGAACAATTATCAGGAAAGCCGTCGTCTGAAGGTCAGACTGCAGTTGCTGAGCCATCGCCTGTTGTTGGTTGACAGACATGTGGGTATGTTGTCGGAGGTGTGGCTGCGTGTCTCGTCAGACGGTAGCAAGCTGAAGTTCTGCTATTCTACCGACGGTAAGGAATTCAAGAGACTTGAGGAAGTGGACCTGCGATTGTTGAAGTCAGATCTCGTCGGTGGCGAGGATCCGGCTCTTGTTGGGATGTATGCCTTCATGGGCAGTACGAAATACCAGGCAGGTTATACGTTTGGCGACTTCGACTACTTTGATTTTCAAGAGAATCCGTAATACAATTAATCTTTAATCAACTAAAAAAACAACTGTGACTATGAAAAAGTATTTAGCAGAAATGGTGGGCACAATGGTGCTCGTGTTGATGGGCTGCGGTGTGGCCGTGAGTCTGGGTTGCGACCCCGTAAACAACATTCCCGCTGTGGTGGGTACGGCTTTTGCCTTCGGTCTGGCTGTCGTGGCGATGGCCTACACCATTGGTGGTATCTCAGGCTGCCACATCAATCCGGCCATTACGCTGGGCTGTTGGCTTACAGGACGCATGAGCGGCAAGGATGCCTGTGGCTATGTGTGTGGTCAGGTGGTTGGTGCCTTCATCGGTTCGGCCTTGTTGGCCTTGCTTACTGCAAATGTTCCCGGTCTTGAGGGCACTGGTGCCAACGACCTGCAGGCCAACGTGACCGTCGTAGGCGGACTGTTGGCTGAGATTATCTTCACCTGCGTCTTCGTATTAGTAGTGCTGGGGGCTACGGCAAAGACCAACGGTGCCACGAACAACTTTGCCGGCCTGGCTATCGGACTCTCGCTGGTTCTTGTCCATCTGGTCTGCATCCGTTATACTGGCACTTCGGTGAACCCCGCCCGTTCGCTGGCTCCCGCTATCTTCCAGGGTGGAACTGCTCTGGCCAAACTTTGGATCTTCATCGTTGGTCCGTTGGTGGGTGCTGCCTGTGCCGCTGGTATCTGGAAGATGATTGATACAGACAAGTAAGCGTGCCTTATATATCTAAATAGGTGGTAATTTCGGCAGAAAAGTAACTTTCTGCCGAAATTACTGCTTTATTCCAGAAATTATTACTACCTTTGCAGCCCCAAAGTGAAAGAAGAGTAATTAATAATGAACAAGGACTTTTCAAAGACACTGAAATCGACTGAGACTGAGGACTGGCTTGACTTCCACGTGATTCGCCCGTTCTGCTATCTCCTGGCGAAAGTGTTCGCACGCTTCGACGTGCATCCCAACACGGTGACTATCTGGTCGATGATCATCGGTGCAGTCAGCTGTGTGCTCTTTGCCCACGGCTGTTTCTATTATGAAGGTGTGACAGGACTTGCCTGTAACTTAGGTGCTATTGTGCTGCTGATGATTGGCGATATTCTTGACTGTACCGACGGGCAGCTGGCCCGCATGACTGGCAAGAAGAGCCGCTTGGGCCGCATACTCGATGGTCTGGCCGGCTACGCCTGGTTCATCCCCATCTACTCGGCTCTTGTGTGGCGATTTTACCATCAGCACGACATCGAGTTCGGTTTTTTAGGCATCAGCGACACGGAACAGAACGCCTTGATTGCTACCATAGTGGTCTTCGTACTGGCGCTCATCTCCGGTTTGCACGGACTTGCTGGTCAGCAGCGCATAGCCGACTATTACATCCAGGTGCACCTGTTCTTCCAGAAAGGCGAGAAGAGCAGTGAACTGGACAACTCGGTGAAGCAGAAGGAGATCTACGACAAGATGACCAGCGACACCCCGTGGTACGAGCGGTTGTTCCAGAAGTCGTACGTCGACTACACCAAAGAGCAGGAGAAGAAGACACCCCAGTTCCAGCTGCTGATGAAAGAGCTGATGGAAAAGTACGGTAGCATAGATAACGTGCCGCAGGAACTGCGTGAGCAGATACGTCAGGACTCCCTGAAGCTGATGCCCTGGAACGGTCTGCTGACGTTCAACTTCCGTGCGTTCTGGCTGTTCCTGTTCTGCCTGCTCGACGTTCCTGCCATGCATTTCGTGTTCGAGACGGTGGCTATGGGACTGCTGCTCATGTACGTCAACCATCGTCATGAGGCGTTCTGCAAGCGTGCACGAATGAAAATCACAGACTAAATGAAGTGGACCAAGCAGCGGCTCAACAACCTCTTCTTCGTCATCGGTGTGGTGGCGGTGGTGGTGATGATGCTGACCTTCGACGTCAGTTTCATTGAGCTGTGGCAACACCTGTGTCATGCGGGCTATTGGCTTATACCCATCGTGGGTGTTTGGGTCTTCATCTATGGCATGAACGCCCTGTCGTGGCGAACGATTATCAAGAGCAAGTGCCGTACAGACGGCAATGTGCCGGGCTTCTGGCGCATCTACCGGCTCACCATCACAGGCTACGCCCTGAACTATGCTACGCCCGTGGGTGGACTGGGAGGCGAGCCCTACCGCATCGTTGAGCTGTCGAAGAGCGTGGGCAGCGAGAAGGCCACGTCGTCGGTCATCCTCTACGCCATGATGCACTTCTTCGCTCATTTCTGGTACTGGTTCACGAGCATTTTCATCTACCTGGCCCTTGCCATCGTGGGCGACCTGCCCATCAACGTGGCTATAGGCACGCTGTTAGGCATCGTCATCGTGTTCTGTCTTGTGGCTTTCTACGTCCTGTCTCGTGGCTATCGCAAGGGATTGGTGGTGAAGACCATCCGTTGGGCGGGTCACATACCGGGACTGAAGGGCTGGAGTGTCCGTTTCCAGGAACGGCATGGCGACAAGCTGCACAACATTGACGAACAGATTACAGCTCTCTATACCGACGACAAGCGGGCGTTCTACAAGAGTCTGGTGCTGGAGTATTTCTCTCGCGTGGTGCAGAGTAGCGAGGTGATGTTCATGCTCTTGCTCTTCGGTATTGACTGTGGAGGTGGCTTCACGGGGATAGCGCTGACGTTCCTGCACAGCTTCCTTATCGTGTCGTTCACCACGCTCTTTGCTAATCTCATCGGCTTCCTGCCCATGCAGTTGGGCGTGCAGGAGGGCGGCTTCGTACTCTCGATTGCCGCACTGGGGCTTTCAGCCGCATTAGGTATCTTCGTGAGTATTATCTGCCGTGTAAGAGAGATTATCTGGATACTCATAGGACTGTTGCTGATGAAATTGAAAGAATAAAGTAATAAAAGAATACAAGAATAAATAAGATAAGCATGAAAGAAGAAATGAATTTCCTTGACAGGAACGAGTTCAACTTTGAACCCAGTCAGGAGGTGGTCGATGCCATCAAGAACTTCGACCCCAAGACTTTGTGTTTCTATACCCGCATCTACGACCAGGGCAAGAAGAGTGTCATCTCCGTGCGCCTGAGTGAGATTTACGGTGTGCCCGAGGAGCAAGTGTTGCTGACATACGGTGGCGAGGATATGCTGAAGAACGCCATTCACTACTTCCTGATGGTGGGCGACAACAAGAAGATTCTCATCCCTGAGTTCTCCTGGTGGTACTATAACCGCGTGGCCAGTGAGTGTGGCGGTACGTTCGAGATGTACCCCCTGCATGAGCAGGAAGACACCTTCGCCTACGACGTTGACGAGGTGATCGAGTATACCAACCGCGTGCATCCCCGCATGCTGCTCCTTGCCTCGCCCAACAATCCCACCGGCAACTGTCTCTCCAGCGAGGAGATAGGTCGCATCATGGAGAACATTCCCACCGATACGATGGTACTCATCGACGAGGCATACGCCAGCTTCATCACCTCTGACACCGACTATATCGCTCCGTTGGTGAACAAGTATGACAACCTCATCATCTCGCGCACGCTCTCGAAGTTCTACGGACTGCCTGGCCTGCGCGTGGGCTTCGGTTTTATTGGAAAGGGTCATGACCAGTTCATCAGCTACGTCAACAAGTACCTGGGCTACAACCGCTTCTCCGAGGCTGTGGCACTGGCTGCCCTTTCGAGTGATAAGCACTACCGTCAGGTGGCCGACGATATGGATTGGGGACGCCAGCTCTACAAGCGTGAGCTTGACCCGCTGCCCGGCTTCAAGGTCTACAAGTCGGTGGCCAACTTCATCCTGATCAAGTATCCCGTCGAGCTGAAGGAGCAGCTGCAACAGGCGCTGGCTGCTGAGAAGTACAAGATTAAGTTCATGAGCGACAAGGGACTGGAGTCGTGTGTCCGTATCACCCTCGGCCGTAAAGAACAGACACAGGCCGTCTGCGATACCATCCTTAAGGTTGTGAAAGGGAAGTGATGATTGGAGTCATACTTGCTGCGGGCATGGCCAAAAGGCTGCGCCCGCTCACCGATACAAAACCGAAGTGCCTGCTCGAAGTGGGCGGACGCACCCTCTTGGAGCGCACTGTCGATGCCATGCAGCAGGCAGGCATCAGCGAGTTTGTCGTCGTCACTGGCTATCGCGGTGAAATGATTCGTGAATTTCTCATTTCACATTATTCATCTCTCATCTCGAAGATAACCTTCCTCCACAACGCTGACTACGAACACAACAACAACATCTACTCCCTGTGGATGGCTGGTGAGAAAGTGCGTGGCGAGGACTTCCTGCTGATGGATAGCGACATCCTCTGCGACCCCGCAGCCGTGGTGTGCATTGCTCAGCAGAAAGGCTCGGCATTGGCTGTAAACCGTCACGAGCTGGGTGAGGAAGAGATGAAGGTGGTCGTCGATGCCGACATGCGTATCACCGAGATTAGCAAGACCTGTAGCCCCGAGGATGCTATGGGTGAGTCGGTAGGCATTGAGCGCATCACAGCCGACTACGGTGAAGCCCTGTTCCGTGAGCTCGACCAGATGATTCTAAAGGAAGGACTCATCGACATCTTCTACGAGCGTGCCTTCGAACGGCTCATTCCCCAAGGGCACACCTTCCGTGTGGTCGACACAACCGACTTCTTCTCATACGAGATAGACACCCCCGAGGACTACGAACGGGCTAACGATCTGTTCGCTCGTTTCGGTAACCCTCAGCATAGTTGATCAGTCGCCACCAGTCGCGCAGCCAGCCTTTTTGGCGGTTTTGCGAGTCGGCCACGAGCAGTAGCCAACCAGGCAACGGGGCACAAAGACCCTCGTAGTTAGCAAAGCGACGACTCACGAGGTTGATACGTGTGGTGAACTCTACAATCATCCGCTTCTGCAAGGTATCGCTCTCAGCGGGCGTTACCTCGTAGAGGCGGATGATTGTTTTTGCACCGATTTTCAGCCGTGGCACGCGTATCTGTCGTTCCAGCACAATCAGACGTCCGTCGCCCAAGGCGCACAGTTCGGCCACACCGTGAAAGTATTTCCTCGAAACAGGAGCATCGGGACGATAGAGATACTGTCGAGCGGGTTGCAGGTCGTCGCCGAACGACTGTATTCGCAACAGTTCCTCGCCAGGCAGCGGTCTTTCAGTAGTAGTGTAGAAACGATGGTGCAGTGTGTCGTAGGCCAGTGATTCCAACCCGAAATTGCGACTGGCCCGCTTGAAACAGTCGGGCATCTGTAGTCGTCGCCCTGTGCGCTGTCCGTCAAGCCGATACTCATAGACCTCGTTGTCAGTCTCACCACTAATAAACAATGTATTCGAAGTTGGGCAGTAGACGATGCCCTCCATGTCGCGGTTCTTCAGTCCACTGGAGCGGAAACCCTCGTTGACGACCTCGCTGATGCGTCCACTCGCACTGTCGATGTGCAGGTGGAACACGAAGAAGCCGTCTTCGGCCGACTTGTCGTTCACCACGGCATAGCGCTCACCGCCAAGAGGAGCCACGCCGCTGTAGTTGCCCGCAGGCAGTTCGTGCTTGAAATGCTGTGGCTTTCTCAGCTTGACGGCCTGCACACCAAGCAACTGAGACAATAGGACAACTATGATCAAGAAACGCCTTCTATTCATGTTTGATTTCGTTTAACTGAAAAGTGCGCTGCAAATTTATAAAGAATTTTGGAATAAACGGCAAATATCACTATATTGTTCGTTGCAATTGCCAACTGCGTGTTACATTTTCTGTCCAAGGGCATGCGGAAAACGACAGATTAGGTAAAAAAAACAGGTAAAAGCAATAAAATCATCGAAGGGGTGACCATTTTCTCAAAAGAATTGCGTAATTTTGCGCTCAGAAAAAAAAGCAGGATATTAAATCATTTAATTCTTAAATTAATTATGGTAAATTACAAGGATTTGGGTCTCGTGAATACCCGCGAGATGTTTAAGAGAGCAGTAGCCGGTGGCTATGCCATCCCCGCTTTCAACTTCAACACTATGGAGCAGATGCAGGCCATCGTCATGGCTGCCGTCGAGACGAAGTCGCCCGTCATCATGCAGGTGTCTAAGGGTGCCCGCAACTATGCCAACGCTACCATCCTCCGCTACATGGCCGAGGGCGCTGTGGCATACGCTAAGGAGCTGGGCTGTGCTCATCCCGAGATTGTGCTTCACCTCGACCATGGTGACACTTTCGAGCTCTGCAAGGACTGTATCGACATGGGCTTCTCTTCAGTGATGATCGACGGTTCTCACCTCCCCTACGAGGAGAACGTTGCTCTGGCCAAGAAGGTCGTTGACTATGCTCATCAGTTCGACGTGACCGTTGAGGCTGAGCTGGGTGTGCTCGCAGGTGTTGAGGATGAGGTCAGCGCTGCTGAGTCTCACTACACCAAGCCCGAGGAGGTTATCGACTTCGCTACCCGTACGGGCTGTGACTCGCTGGCTATCTCTATCGGTACTTCTCACGGTGCCCACAAGTTCACTCCCGAGCAGTGCACGCTCGTCAACGGTGTGCTCGTTCCGCCTCCCCTGGCATTTGACATCCTCGCTGAGATCGAGAAGAAGCTCCCCGGATTCCCCATCGTGCTCCACGGCTCTTCTTCAGTGCCCATGGACGAGGTGAACACCATCAACCAGTACGGTGGCCATCTCGAGGCCGCTATCGGTATCCCCGAGGAGCAGCTCCGCAAGGCAGCCAAGAGCGCTGTCTGCAAGATCAACATCGACTCTGACTCTCGCCTCGCCATGACCGCTGCCATCCGCAAGCACCTGGCCGAGCATCCTGGAGACTTCGATCCTCGTCAGTATCTGAAGCCCGCTCGCGAGAACATGAAGAAGATGTACATCCACAAGATCGTGAATGTGCTCGGTTCTGACGGAAAACTTGCCGAATAAGCAAGAGTAAAGCCAAGTTTGCTTGAGCTTTGCCGAGCGTAAGGCAAGTCGAAGAAGGCAACTCGCCGAGTAAGTGAGAGCATTTACCTTACATGAACAATAGTTCCCTGCCCGCAGTTGCGGACAGGGAACTTTTTTTTCCCCCCTTTTCCATTAGAGTTTGGAAAAATTTGTGTATATTTGTAGCCGAAAACTCACGCTGAGCTTTCGAGCGGAGGCGTTTTTACCAATAACATAAAAGAATGCTTATGAAAAGAAAATGGTTTGCTATTTTTTGCCTGCTGACTCTTCCATTAACGAGTGTCAATGCCCAGAAAGACATGGGTGAGGGTAGTGCATGGTATGTGGGCGGAAGCGTCGGAATGCATTATGGGAGTATGAAGTTCTCCGACCTGAATAAAGACAGGTTTCCAAGTAGTAAGGGAATGATAAGTCCCGAGTACTCTTTGTTTGTGCAAGGAGAATTTGGCAATCAACGGCACTTTGTGGTGCGTCCTCAATTGTCCTTTGTAACACGTGGAGGAAAGCTGACAGAGGTTAATAAGTATGATGGTTACAAAGATCCTACAGTGGATGATGTGTCCTATCAAGTGAAAGCTCATTATGCAGATCTGCGCATCCCTATTCTTTATCAGTTTGGTAATGCCGATAATGGCGTACGTCCCTATATCGGTGTAACACCGATTCTTGGCTTCCCTATTGGAGGCAATATCAGATTACAAGAAGACTATACGAACTTTACCTATGTAGGCCATCAAGTAGATCTGAACAAGTCAAACTTTGCATCGACCTATTTCGCAGTTGCTCCTACTATAGGCTTTAGGTTCAATATCCCTGGAGGATTGTTTATAGGCTTGGAAGCCAGTTACCAGATAGGACTGTCTGATACCTACGGTTCAGACGAGAAAGAAGGTAAGGCCGTTGACGTGCTGAATGGAACGAAGATGAAGTTCGATGGAACTCGCAAATTATCGGGATTAGAACTACAGCTTACATTAGGAATTCCTTTAGGTGGTTTCCAACAGTCCAAGCCAGAAGTGGCACCTGAGGTGAAAAATCCAAGAAGGAGAGGCTTTAATAGGACCCGCCTATAATATATGTAATTCAAAAAAGTAAACGATATGAGAAACCGTATTTTCAAGGGCATTGCGTATGCCCTACTGATAGCAGCAGTGACATCTTTGTCTTCCTGTCTTAAAAGCGACGAGGAAACAATAGTGATTGAAACCCCATCAACTGGTATTCCTGATGATTCGCAGGCAACGCCCAATCCTGATGTTGTTAATACAACCACCAATATTCCCAACATTAATACGACCATTGATTATGTGAATGGTACTCCCATCATCAGAGTCGACATGACAGGTGTGAAGAATCCCGATGGTACTGAGTGGATAAGGCTCTATGGTACAGGCGATCCCAACCAGAACGTTTGGCTCGAGGTTGATGACAGACCGAAGGGCTTTGATGTCTATAATAACGCTGATAGCAACCACGACAAGGCGATAATGACAGATGTCGTGTTTACTGTTGACAACTCAGGCAGTATGTCGGAGGAGGCTGATGCCATCGCAAGGGATATAGTGTCATGGTCCACGCTGCTTTCCAATTCTGGTCTAAATGCACGTTTTGGCGTTGTTGGCTACGATGGTAGAATCACCGGAGCCAATAATTTGACAGATGTCGATTCGTTAAAGGCGTATTTGAATCATGGAACAGGCACAACGCGGACACGACATTTTGGTGGTAATGATGCTTCATTGCTTAGTTCTAAAGCCTCAGATTATTTTCTGAACAGCAATGTTGATGAATGTGGAGTTGCTGCCATTCGCTTTGCTAATGATCTGTTCTCTTTCAGGACTGGGGCCAATCGCATATATGTAAACTTTACTGATGAGCCAAACTTCCCGTGCGGAAAACCAGCCTACTCTGTGCGTTTCTTCGAAAACGAGGAGAATTGGCAGGCTTCCGATGGTACTGTTCATACTGTATACAGTTCCAACAAATTCTCAGGTAACAACTGGAATTATGAAGAGCAGCCTTGGTTGATTTCTGAATACACCGGCGGAACCACCATCTTTTCCCCGTCTAATTTCAGTGGTGTGACGCTTGAAAGTCTGCCAGTAACGGGTGCAATGGAGAATTCGTATATCATCCGCTTTGCAAATGTATCAGAGTTACTTGATGAAAAGCCTCACAAGATTCACATCACCATTTGTTCAAAAGACAACACAATTAGGGGCGACAAAACCTTTAACGTAACATTTCGATAAGCCCTTCCTAAACGGGAAGCCATAAGCCGACATTACCGGCCTTGGCTTCCCGCTCTTTAATCATGACAGTTCCCTGCCCGTAGTTGCGGACAGGGAACTGCTTTTTTAGGGAAGATACCACCGTTTGCTGTCAGAAGTTGAAGAACAACTGTTTCGCACTGAACGATTTATACAAGTAGCCTTGTCCTGGTTTTAGCAAGGTGAGCGTGCCCGTCCAGCTACTGCCGTTATAGGTGGCGGTGGTGCCATCCTGCGAAACAATAGTGTCTCCTGCTTCCGCGTTTGTGATGGCCGCAGCAATGCTCTTCGCCTCCCCATACGGATAGGCCATCCAGTTCCACCCTTTCTTCAGTTCGATACAATCGGTGGTGCCATCATGCAGTTGTCCGCTGAAGGTCAGCGTGACGGCCTCGTCGGCCAGCACCTTGTAGGCCTTACCCGCCTCCAACGTCGTGAGGCCGCCCGTCA
>Ga0310695_10000506_pt1 | contig 101706 bp, 75 predicted proteins | sample RumenRJG_04DNA_FD_203882 | JGI IMG/M metagenome (GOLD analysis project Ga0310695, IMG submission 203882) | Bovine rumen microbial communities from Lethbridge, Alberta, Canada - RJG_04 (v2) (version 2) | ecosystem: Host-associated > Mammals > Digestive system > Stomach > Rumen | place: Canada...
GAACCTGCTTCAAACAATTTGCCTAAGCCTGTGGTTCAGGCGGCTATGCTGCACCGATTAATCTGATGTTCGAAGGATCGTTTAATGTGCCGGACAATAACAGAAGTGCTTTTTTACCTGCCATCATCGCCGGTATCTTCTCTTCCTTTACAAGCTGTCTAAATTGCCATTCAGTGAGCTGGCATCCCGGATCAATCGCTCTTAATTCTTTTATCGTCTCTTTGATCGTTCTTACTTTCGTCACTTATACCTTCCTTTCCGAAAGCTCGCTTCTTTCTTCTTCTCCGCACTACTTTTTCTTTGATTCTTTTAGTCGTTTTGTAAATGTTCATCTTGATTTCCTCCTTAATATCAAGTTGTAGCTTTATCGAGTATTACAGTATAACTAAAGCTATAACTTTTGTCAAGCCTATTATTTTTATAAAAATAAAGTTGAAACTTGTTTTTGTTTGGTATATACTATTATTGACAGGAGGATCAATACAATGGGAAACAAAATTAAAGAAGTAAGAAAAAGCAAGGGTATCACTCAGAAGGAACTTGCAGCGATATTAGGTGTTACTCCTCAGGCGGTATCTCAGTTCGAAAGAAGTGATCCGGACAGATTTACAATAGCAACACTGCAGAATATAGCAACTGCGCTGGAATGCAAGGTAGATGACCTTATATCCAAGGACACCTCCCCTGATATCGGTTATTATTTCGAGTCTGAAAAGATTGGAAAGAATTCCAGCAAAATAACTAAAATCGTGATCGATCTCAGTGCTGTCAACAGGATGGGAGCCGATGCACTGGAGAACTATATCGATCTAATTATGAGTAATGAGAAATACACCTCACTTGACACAGAGTTCCTTAAAGAAGCCTGGGGTGAGGAAACATACTATCGCTTTTATGCAAAGGAGACAGAATCGCAGTAAAAATGGGAGAATCAAAGGAAAAGAAAACTAAACGAAAAAAACAAACCATCAATGGTCAGCCGTATATTGTTATCAATGTCAAAGTAAGGCCCTACCTCGACAAAAATGGCAACCGCAAGGTTTACAAAAAGTTCTATGGGAAGACTTTAAAGGAATGTTATGCAAAGCGTGATAAGTTTAACTCTAATCACGGTATCAATGCTCGCGAAATGTTCTTTGGCGAACTGGCAGATGATTTTATCTGTAACACATTCCTTCCTGATCCTAATTATAAGGAAAGTACCAAGCAGCGTTATATAGATGCGTATAACAATAACCTGGCTCCAATGGATATTACAAAAAAACTCATCACAGATGTTGATTACCGTGGATTGCAGGCTGCGTATAACGACATGACCTGTGCCCCTTCCGGAGTTAAGAACTGCCATAAGCTCATGAGACTGTTCTTTAAGCTCATGGAGCAGGAAGATATTTGTAAGGACATTACCAAGAGCCTGGTAGTACCAAAGCCTAAAAAGAAGAATGCTCCCGGCGAAATCATAGTGTTCAATGACGAAGAGATAGAAGCTATCAAGAAATATATAGCCAGAAAAGATCTCCCCTACTATGAAAACCGAAGGGTCTGCAGCTTGAGATTTCTGATCACACTTGCGATAAACACCGGAGCAAGAATAAGTGAGCTGTTGGCTCTTACATATGATGACATACAGCCAGACAAAATCACGATCAACAAACAAGTAGTAGAAAAGCCTATTTTCGAGGATAGCAAGACTGTCGGCCATGAGCTCGTTATCGATGATACAAAGACAGAGAACAGTGTAAGATCAATACCAATAACAGAAGAAACATATTCCAAGCTTGCTGAGCACAGGGAGTGGCAGAAAGAAGATATGAAAAAGAATAAATACAAAACAGATCTTCTGTTCACTACGGATTCAGGTAAACTGTATGATAAGCACTCACTCAGGCACACTCTGGACCGCATCCACGAGGATGCCAAAGTAAGTCAGTATGGGTTCCATGCATATCGGCATACATTTGGTACAAAACTTGCCGCCAAGGGAGTTGCACTTCAGACACTCTCCTCCCTCATGGGTCACAGCGATATATCTGTAACAGCAAAGTATTACATCAATGTACCGGCCGCGGAAAAAATAGAAGCTATAAAAGCGCTAAGCGCATAAATCTAATCATGAATAATATGGGATCATCGCTCGGAAGCGAAACAGCAACCGAGCGATTTTTTAGTACATATTTAGTACAAAAGATGTACTAAATTGCCTTTTTTGACCCATAACCACCTGCGATTACAAAAGTTATCATAGATTATCCCGAATTACCAAAAATGGCTCTAGTGCCTGAAATTTCAACGAAAAAAGGGCTCTTTAACAAAGATTGGGGTCGGCTGTATGCCTATCCAATAACTGGGGGCCTTATGGCAAAGCGTCAGATGACGCTATTCCAATGATGGGGGTATCAATATCCTTTAACAAGCTGGGGGTATTTCTCTCATAAAAACAAACCGCTTTTGCTCATTAAAGCTCAAGCGGTTTTTTAATGCTCCGTCTTTTATGTTACTGTAACTACGCCAATACTCACAGTAACAGGAAGGAGTTCGCATGAAAAATACTATCATAAAAATGTTCAATTTGGAACCTACAGCGATCAGGCACGCCGAGCTGATCACTGAAGGTAATGAGACTTTCGTCCTCGTCACTCTTTCAAGAAGAGTGCATGCATGTCCAGTTTGTGGTAAAGCCACATCACAGGTGCACGACTACCGAGAACGAGTGATCAATCATGCCGTTCTGAATGGTGTCTATACAACGATTGTTTTCAATCAAAGGCGTTACTACTGCAAGGATTGTAATAAAAGATTTCCTGAATACAATCCATTCGCGATGCACGGTAAACGCATCTCAAAGTACACAGTCATGAGGGTAATGGAGATGCTGAGGGATCCAAGAGTGACCTTCTCTTATGCCGCTAGGAATGTCGGTATTTCTGTGTCATCAGCCATTCGCATCTTTGATGATCATGCTGCAGTTACTCCAATGTCTCTTCCGGAAGCGATCTGCATAGATGAAGTCTATGCTGTCAAGTACACTCAGCGGACATACGCCTGTGTCCTTACAGATTTCAAGTCTTGCCAGGTATATGATGTGCTTCCCGACCGCAAGAAATATACCCTTGCAGATTACTTTTCCGCCATTGACAGATCCAGCCGTCTAAATGTTCGTTATGTCTGTTCAGATATGTGGGATACATACAGAGAGCTTGCCGAAGTATACTTTCCTAATGCCAAAGTATGTGTCGACAGCTTCCATGTCGTCAAGCTGATCAATTATGCCTTCAACAAAGTCCGTATACGGATCATGAACCAGTATGACCGGAAGTCTGAGGAATACAAACTGCTCAAGAAATATGCCTGGGTCCTTAACAAGGCGTCATTCAAGCTTGACAAGGAGAATTACATGGATCTCCACCGTTACTATTCCATTCTCGGGACAAGATATATACGGCAGCACGTTCTTGTATCTCAACTCATAGCTGATGATCCTGAGCTTGAGATCGCCTACATGTTGAAAGAAGACTATTTAACGATCAATCAGGAAGCCACACCGGATAATATATCCCGTTGGCTCGACAGATATATTGCAGATCTTAAACTGTTCAATATTAAAGAGTTCCGCTCTGTCCGAAGGACATTGATCAAATGGCATGATGAGATAGTCAACAGTTTCGATGAATACGATGGTCGCAGGCTTTCTAACGGCCCCGCCGAATCTGCTAACTCAAGGATCAAACTGATCAAAACTGCAGGAAACGGTTACCGTAACTTCGAAAGATTCAAACTTCGCATCATGTACTCACTCAATACCGGATCTTCGATCAAATTCTAGCTAACGCACTCAGCGTGAGTATTGGCATTATTGATGACGTCCCCCTTACTGGAGAAATTATCTGCAGAGCATCTTATGTCAAGGGTGCTTCGCACCGCATCGCGGCTTTGCCCTTGACAGAAGATGCTTCGCAGATAGGATGCTCGTAAGGGGAGGCGTCATCATTGTTTCTGTGCGTTAAGTAATGACAAGGTCGCGCTCCTACCCCCGGTTATGGAATACCCCTATCTGTAGAATACCCCCATTTAAAGAACGGGCTTACGCCCGTTCCTTAACATGTCTTTCTTATTTGACCCCAACTTCTGGAAGACCCCCATTTAATGGCCGACCCCCATAAAAGTTATAGAGCCGAAAAAAGCCTCTAATCATTGTGATTAAAGGCTTAACTGGTTGCGGGAGGGGGACTTGAACCCCCGACCTCCGGGTTATGAGCCCGACGAGCTACCAACTGCTCTACCCCGCGTCATCATATTATGCTTTTGTAGTGGTACCGGAGACCGGACTCGAACCGGTACGGGTATCACTACCCACAGGATTTTAAGTCCCGGGTGTCTACCAATTCCACCACTCCGGCTTATAGTGTCAAAAATGGCTCCGAGGGTGGGGCTCGAACCCACAACCTACCGGTTAACAGCCGGTTGCTCTGCCATTGAGCTACCTCGGAACATCTGTCGCTTTATGCGACTTGATTATTATAGTTGACACAAAGTGCTGTGTCAACACCTATTTTAAATTTATCCTATGACTTCCCTTATGATTCTGTGAAAGTTGCCGTAAGCGATTTTTTCCAGCTCATCCTCACGCATTCCCCTCTGTCTCAGGATGTCAAAGAAACCCGGGATCTTTGACGGATCCTCCAGGCCCTTCACTGCGCCTTCCGAAAAATCCGAACCGTCAGGATCCTCAAGGTAGTCGCAGAAGTCGAATCCGCATCCCACATGTTCTATGCCCATCACATCTATCATATGCTCGCAATGATCGGCCAGTCTGTAAATATCCGCCTTTGCATGGTCCCTGTCGACAAACTCATGCCAGGTGTTCAGGCCGACACAGCCGTTTGCGTCGCGTACCGCTCTCAGCTGTTCATCAGTGAGGTTGCGCGGATGATCACTGAGAGCCATGCAGTTCGAATGTGATGCTATGAACGGTCTGCCGTCCATAATGCGGACAATGTCCCAGAACCCTGCTTCGTTGAGATGAGAAGTATCTACTATCATCTTCCTTTCGATCATTCTGCGCACTGCTCTTTTTCCAAGGCTGCTGAGGCCTTCAGTGCTGCCTGAGACCGCACTGTGGCCGAATCCGTTCTCCTCGTTCCATGTCAGGATCCCGTGCCTGGCGCCGAAGTCGTAGTATTCATCAAGCCTTGCCAGTGATGCATCGCAGGATGCGTATGCCATCCCTTCTACGCCTATAAAGACATAAAAGATGCCCTCATCCCTGGCTCTCAGCATCTCGTCATAGGTCCTTACGATGCGGAAGTCGCCGGTCTCTTTGATCTCATCAGCAACGCAGCGGAAAATGTCACGGGTCCTCTTTTCAACATTCTTAACGCTGTATGTATCGACCCACACAACTAAAACAGAGCCTTCCACTCCGCCCTTTTTGATGTTTTCAAAATGGTGGTTGTGGAAGACGTTTGTCTCTCCCCTCATTCTTTTGCCGGTTACATCGGCCCAGATGTCGCTGTGTGCGTCAAAGCATTTCATCAGTTCAGCATGTCCGCCTTTTCTGCTTCGAGATTTCGGCCTACGATGCCGATCTTGTTTCTGTACTTAGCGGCGTTTTCAGCATCGCCTGTAGCCTCGTACAGGTTTGCGAGCTCTTCCATTGCATCGGTGTTGCTCGGTGAGAGTCTGAGCACCCTCTTGAATGCCTCAATGGCAGCATCAGGATTGGCGAGCGCGGATTCCGCAATGCCCAGATAAAACCAGAGCGGCCACCACTCGGAATATCTTCCCTCCTTAAAGCGGGCAAGCATATCCCTGCCTCCGGCAAAGTCGCCTCCCATTATTTTGTTACAGCCAAGCTCTATCTCCACCGGCTCTTCGAGCTCTTCAACACGCTCAGATATCTCATCTCTGAGCGATGCGAGCAGCTGATCGTCCATTTCGTATGTCTCCAGCTCACTGCCTGCTGAGTGCTTCAGGAAGTCCTGCCATGTGAGCTTCGCCTTGAGGTAGAGTCCCATGTTCAGATACGCGTAGCCGAGGAAGTAATATCCCATGGCAAAATCCGGATGGATCATTGTAAGGAGCTCGAAGGTTTCGGATGACTCCGCCTTGAAAAGGCCTGTCTTCTCCTCATCGCCGATCCCGTCTGCGGCTTCATTCTCGTATATCTCCTTGCAGACTCTTGCATAGAGATACATCGCCTCCCTGGACTTCGGCTCTATGCGCAGAGCTCCGCGCAGGAGCATGCATGCATCCTCGAAATCCCCCATATCAGCGGAATGAGCGCCTTCAGACACCAGCAAAGGTGCTGCGTTGTCGCCTGTCGCATGCTTTATGAACTCTGCATACTTTTCAGCATACACAAAGTACGGATCGCCCCCTATCACCCTGCCCATGTTGAGCACGATGCTCTTAAGATCGATCTCGCCCTTCGCGTCACTGCCTTCGATGCCCACAGGCACAGCAACGCCCGAGAGTATCTCAAGCGCGCCCGTTCTCGAAAGGTACTCAGGTGAAAGCTCCGCGAACATCATATTCTGTATCCGCGGAGAGAGGTATTTGCTTATTCTGTCTTCGTTTCTGGTTTCGTTCAATCCAGTTCCCAGCCTTTTCTGTCAAATTTCTTCATGGCTTCTTCGCCGATCATCGCTTCGAGATCAGCATAGATCACATCTTTAAGGATCTCGTGCTTCACTGAGTCCGCAAGATCTTCGTAAAGGCCTTCAGTATACGCGTAAAGGATGCGTGCAAGGTGCTCCTTCTTGCGGGTCTTTCCTGTCAGACCGTTCTTGTTGATATACCCAGTAAGCCTTCCGAAAAGATCGTATGGCTTGAGGCCCGTGTCATTGAGCACTCTAGGGATCGATCCGGAGAAGCCTCCGTCGCCTATATAGCGCTCAACCGTACGCGCTATGCCTTTGATGCGGAGGATATCGTCAGCAGACATACTGCCTGTAGAGATCACCTCGTAAGGAGGTTCCGCAGCGTATATATAGCCATAGTCGTGAGCTCCGGCCCTTATGGCGGTGCCCTTGCTTATGCATATACTGTCTATGTGCACCGGCATGCCTTCAGCAAGTCCGTAAGCCTTGTTGAAGGAGCGTGCAAACATGGCTTCATTCTCGAGCGGGAGCCCTGCCTTTACGTGGATCTCAGTGCGCACCCTGCCGCTCTGGAGCATTTTGGTGGTGTTATACATGAGACGGTAGATATTCTCTCCTCTGCCGCATGCGGCCAGCACTTCAGCGTTTGTGCTCGCGATATCCATGTTGAACACGAACTGGCCTTCCCTGGCTTCGGAGAGAAGCCTCAGTGTCTCTTCATCGAGCAGGTCTCCGTCGATGTTGAACTCGAACGCAGTGATGCCGTTATCGTTGTTTATGATATACTCGAATATCCTGTAGGCCCTGTCCGTGTTGTAATTGAACATTTTGTCGAGAAAAACGACGCGCTGCACTTCATTCGCAAGGAAGTACCTCAACTCAGTGCATACCCTGCCGAGGCTGAGAGCCCTCACCCTCGCGTTAGGCAGGAACTGCGAATAAACAGTGCGGTCTGAGGTTCCTCTTATCGTTTCATAGTATACGGTTCCTGAGCCTGCCTCGAATTTCTCATAAGGGAAAGGTAGCGACTCCATATCTACCGGGGCGTCATACGGATTGACGACTATCTGATCACCCTCCCTGTATGCGAGTCCGGCGATGTTTTCGAAATCAAACTCGTAATCGAGAACAGACTTAAGGAAGTTGAACAGTACGCTCTCTCCCTCGCCTCTTATAACATAGTCGACGAAATCGTTGTTTTTGATGAACAGGCGCGTGTCGAACGACACCTCCATACCGCCGAATATGATGGCGATATTAGGGATGGCCTTCTTTACCATGTCAGCGACCCTGCTCAGCTGCCTTATGTTGAAGCAGTCGGCATGGAAATAGACGATGTCGTACTGCCCGGCAGTGATGTCCTCAAAAATGTCGCCATACAGTTCGTTACGGCCGTAGACTTTGACGTTCACGTCGACCGGAGAGTCGCACACCACGCTGTAAAGGTATTTAAGCGCCAGTTCGGACTGTTTGTTGTCTGATTTGATTGTGGTCAACAATAACTTCATATCTGTTCACCCCACATTTGCTATCAGTAAAGCTCAGAAGAAAGGCTTCTATCGGAGGAGCTCAGCTTACATTCTTTCAGGTGCTGCTATTCCAAGAAGTCCCAGACAGTTTGCAATGACGGTCTTTGACGCCTTTACGAGTGCCAGCTTGGCGTTTCTTTCAGCCTCATCCTCAACCAGTATGTGCTCATCATGATAGAACTTGTTGAATGACTGAGCTATATCCACCAGATGGCGAGTAACTATTGACGGCTCGTATTTTTCAGCAGCTTCCACTACTACCTCAGGCACTCTGTAAAGGAGCTTGGCCAGCGTGTAAGCGCTGTCGCTTCCGAGGTATGCGGTATCGATGCTTCCAAGATTATCGGTATCCACTCCGGCATCCTGTGCCTTGCGCAGAACGCTCGAAGCTCTGGCGTGTGTGTACTGTACATACGGACCTGTCTCTCCGTCAAAGTTGAGCACCTTGTCCCATGAGAAGACGTAGTCTTTGATCTTGTTGTTGGAGAGCTCCTGGAATATGACAGCTCCGATGCCGACTTCTTTCGACACCTCATCGATGTCCACGCCCTGAGCGTCTTTCTCGCGCATGATCTCTGCTGTCTTGGCGACTGCAGTGTTGAGCACGTCTTCGAGGAATACCACTCTGCCCTCGCGCGTCGACATCATCTTGATGTCGTCTCCGTCTGAGAGGCTGACCAGACCGAACGGAACGTGGATGCAGTCCTTCTCCCACTCGTATCCCATCAGCTCCAGTACCTTCTTCCACTGTTTGAAGTGGAGGTTCTGCTGCGAAGCAACAACGTAAATGCATTTATAGAAGTCGTAATGCTCCTTGCGGTATACGGCCGCAGCGATGTCTCTTGTAACGTAGAGGCTGGAGCCGTCTGACTTTGTGATCATGGCTGCTCCGAGTCCGTACGGCTCGAGATCAACTATCTGCGCGCCCTGCGATTCTTTCAGCAGACCCTTGTCCTTGAGCTCCTGGATGAATCTCGGCATCTTGTCAGAGTAGAAGCTTTCGCCTGCATAGGAATCAAATGTGATGCCCAGCATGTCGTATACGCGGTTGAACTCCTCGAGGCTCAGCTTTCTGAACTTCTCCCAGAGTTCGAGCTCCGCGGCTTCGCCCGCCTCAAGCCTGACAAAAGTCTCCCTGGCCTCGTCCTCGAGTTCAGGATGCTCCTTTGCCTCTTCATGGAATCTTGTGTAGTAGCCGAGCAGCGCCTTGATAGGCTCCTTGGCGAGCTCTTCCTCGCTGCCCCACCTGCGGTAGGCAACGATCATCTTTCCGAACTGAGTGCCGTAGTCACCAAGGTGGTTGATCCTTACGACGTCAAATCCTACGGCATCATAAAGCTTGTAGAGCGCGTTTCCTATGACTGTGCTCCTTATATGGCCGATGTGGAAAGGCTTGGCGATGTTAGGAGATGAATACTCCACGATTACCTTGCGCCCTGCGCCGCCGTCCGACTTTCCGTAGTCCGCACCGCGTTTCTCTACCTCTTCAATCACCTCTCCGGCGAAATACGCTCTGTCAATGAAGAAATTGACATAGGCGTTGACGTTCTCTACCTTTGCGAACGCTTCTGCGCCGGCAGCCTTCGCGGCTATGTCTGCAGCGATCATCTGCGGGGCCTTGCGGAGCGCCTTCGCCAGTCTGAAGCATGGGAAAGCATAATCTCCCATCTTTTCATCCGCCGGGATCTCGATCATGTTGATGATCTCATCTCTGGTAAGTCCGAGTTCTTCGCTGTAAATCGATCCAGCTATAAGTTCTTTAAAATCTGTCATTATTTATCCCCAAACACTTTCATGAAATGATTCTCGTCGCAGATCCTGAAATCATCCGCGAACACTCTGTCTTCAGCCTCTATATCAGGGTTTGCCCTCTCTTCGAGGCAGGCATCTATGAGCTTGTCGGTGAACATGCCGTTTCCGCCCGTCAGCTTTCCGCTGAACGTTCCGTCATAAATGGCTCCCGACCCGCATGAAGGACTGTTTGCCTTGAGTATGGCTCCTTCTATTTTGCATGTACCGTGCTTTCTTGAGCCGTGCTCGACGAGCACAGAATTGAGCGAGAGCTCAGAGCCCTCGTCAAAAGCCTTTGTAAGATCATTTCCGGATTTGTCAAGCACCTTGAAGTACTCATCGTCTATCGGAACGATCTCCGCCGGTTCGCGCGGCACAGCCAGTCCTGCGGCTGTCTCAGGGCATATTGTAACATAATCATGAGTTCTGCAGAACTCTATGACGTCATCATTTTTGTTATTGCCGCCGTTGTATTTGCAGTCAAATCCCAGGAGGCATCTGCTTACTATATACATATCCTGCTCTTCTTTCTATATCTTTTTCTGTTATATCCTCATGAACGGTCTACAAGAGTGACTATGGTGTTGCCCTCTCCGCCCTGATCATAAGGCGCTGATTTATATGACTCAACATGCTTATTGTGTCTGAGTTCGGCTCTCAGGCCCTTTCTGAGTATCCCGGAGCCCCTGCCGTGAATTATATTGACAGTCTTGAGTCCCGCGAGAAAGGCGTCATCGATGTATTTGTTCATCCTTTCAACGGCATCGTCAAGATTCATTCCGATGAGGTTGATCTCCGTGCTTACACTCTTCGTTTTGCCGAATGACATATTGCCGTATCTGACCCGCTTCTTCTCCTTGTTGCCCTGCGGCTCCGACTCGGCGATCACGACATCCTTCACGTTGACAGTCATGCGTATCGATCCGAGCCTGATGCGGAAATTGCCCCTCGAATCCGGAAGGCTCTCCACATCTCCGGTCTGATCGAGCTTTGTGTACTTGACCCTCATTCCGATCTTAAGGTCTTCAGGATCCGGCATCTTGCCGGTCTGTATGGTCTCTACTTTAAGAGCGTCAGCCGGTCTGAGAGCAGATTCTGCCTGTCTTAGCTTTCTGCGGCTTTCGGCAGCCCCTCCGGCTATGTGGCCCTCGTTGAATCCGGCATTCTTTTTTCTGTGCTGTATGTCTCTCAGCTCAGTGGTGATCTCGTCGATCGTGCCCTGCGCATCTCTCAGCATGACGCCGGCCTTTTTGCGGGCGTCTTCAACGATCTTAGCGGCCTCTGCCCTCGCCTTAGCAAGCTCCTTTTCTGCCTCACTCATGGCTTCCTGAGCGGCTTCTCTTTCCCTGCCGGCTTCAGCCAGTCTCGCCTCTGCCTCAGCCTGATCGGCCTCAACTCTGCTCACAGCCTCTTCGAACTCGAGCTGCTCTTCTCCCATGAGCTCCGAAGCCCTCTCGATTATCGATCTGTCAAGTCCGAGCTTCTCGGATATCTCAAAGGCATTGGATTTGCCCGGGAGCCCTACCCTGAGCTTATATGTCGGAGAGAGCGTCTCGACGTTGAACTCCATGGAAGCGTTCTCTACTCCCGGAGTCGAAAGCGCGTACTTCTTGAGCTCCGTATAGTGCGTCGTTGCCGCGACGAGCGCTCCGGCATCCTTGAGTCTTTCGAGTTCGGCTATTCCGAGCGCCGCTCCTTCAAGAGGATCCGTTCCGGCACCAAGCTCATCAAGGAGCACCAGGCTGCCTTCTCCAGCGTTCCTGAAGATCTCTATTATGTTCTTCATGTGCGACGAGAACGTGCTCAGGCTCTGCTCTATGCTCTGCTCGTCGCCTATGTCAGCGAATATCTCCTTAAGCACAGGCAGGTCTGTCCTCTCGTCAGCCGGTACGTGCAGTCCGCTCTGAGCCATCAGGCAAAGCAGCCCTATGGTCTTCAGCGTAACGGTCTTTCCTCCGGTGTTAGGGCCGGTTATGAGGAGTGTGGTCCAGCCGCGTCCGAGTTCAATATTTGTAGGCACCACCTTGTCCGCCGATATGAGCGGATGGCGCCCCGTTTTTATGTCTATTATGTTGTCAGTGTTGAGATGCGGCTCTGCTCCGTCCATCATCACAGAGAGCTTTCCCTTTGCGTTGATGAAGTCGAGTTCGGCCATCAGTCTCTGGTCGTTGAGCAGGCTCTGATGATGCTCCCCGACTCTGCTGCTGAAGAGCTCCAGTATCCTGGTGATCTCCGCCTGCTCGTCGAGTTCAAGCTGCCTGAGCTCATTATTTAGGGTCACTACCGCCTGCGGCTCCACGAAAAGAGTGGCCCCCGTCGAGGACTGGTCGTGCACCATTCCCGGGAACAGACTTATGTATTCCCTCTTGACCGGGATCACGTACCTTCCGTTGCGCATCGTCACGATAGCGTCCTGCAGATGCGACTTCGCTGAGGAAGAACTTACCATCTTCTGCAGACGTGACTTGATGAGGTCGTTTTTGTTGCGCATATCGCGCCTTATCGACTTAAGCACAGGCGACGCGTTGTCAGACATCTCGTCTTCGCTTATTATGGCGTCGTAGATATCGTGCTCAAGCTTAACAGGCGGATCGAGAAGACCTGCGATCTCGGAGATCACCTTAAGCCCGTCCGGCATGTCTTCTTTCAGGAAGCTCTTTACCGCGCGTGAAGACGCTATGCTCGCGCGCACCTGCAGCAGCTCTCTCATGCTGAGGCATCTGCCTCTTCTTGCCATTGAGACTATGCCGCTTATGTCTCCTATCTCTCCGACCGGAATGCTTCCCTTATGAACAATAACGGAAACCGCTTCTGTAGTTTCCGTTAGTGCATCCTTTGCCATGCGCATGTTGGTCATCGGCTCAAGCTGCGCTATTCTTTCCCTGGCGAGTCCTGAGCCTGCCTGATCGCGCAGGAGGTCAAGTATTTTGTTGAATTCGAGGAGTGTCAGTATCTTAGAATTCATCGTCACTGTTCAGTCTCTTGATTGATTTCAGCTCGTTCTTGAGATTGACATTCTCCATCTGGAGATCGAAGTAAGCATTCTCCATCTCTACCAACTTCTCCTGGAGTTTTTTCTGGTCTTCTGTGTTCTGTGTCTGCCTGTCGAATTCAGAAGACATCTTGTCCTTGAGATCGGTAACCTGCTTTTTCGACTGCTCCCACAGCTGGATGTAGTGCTTTACATCGTTGTCGAGCTGATAGTTCTCTGTCTGGAGCTTGAGTGTCATGTCTGTATTATCCATGAGCTTCTCTGCGATATTAAGTGCAGTCAGTACCGCAGCCTTGTAATTAGGATTGACATTGAGCGCCTTGCTGACGCCTCTGAGCTCCTCATCCACCATCTTAGCGATATCCTTTATGCGCTCCTCGCTTTTGTCGCTGGAAAGCACATAATTGGTTCCGCAAATGATTACATCGGCTCTGTTCTTTTCCATTTCTTACCTCGCATTGATCATTCTTGTTATCTGCTGCGCACAGCCTCATACATCAGTATGGCCGCCGCGACAGCCGCGTTCAGAGATTCGATCCTTCCCCGCATCGGAAGCGTCACCTTCACATCTGCCATTTCTATCATGGCGTCGGATACTCCGCTCCCTTCATTGCCTATTATCAGGGCTATGCCTCTGCTGAGATCCTCCTCGTAATACGGCACGCCCCCGTCAACAGCTGTGACGGCTATTCGCCTGCCCGATCTTCTGAGGATCTCTTTCAGTCTGTCTTCACCCGACACATATACGACAGGTATCTCGAAGATCATGCCCGCGGTAGCCCTGAGCACCTTCGGTGAATATATATCCACCGTGCCGCTCATCGCGATTATCGCCTTGTAGCCAGCGGCGACCGCAGTCCTTATCAGGGTGCCCATGTTGCCGGGATCCTGTATGCGGTCGAGCACCAGCAGGTTGCCGTCCGCATCGAGTCCGTCTATGAGTTCCGGGCTGTATTCGAGCTGCTTCACCACGGCCAGCATTCCTATGCCGCCGCCCGCGTCTGTCAGCGTGGAGAACTCGCGCTCCGGTATTTCGCAGACAGTCACTTCTGATGAGCTTATGCAGTCTTTTATGAATCCGGGAGCGTCGTCTGAAGCTCCCTCAGGGATCATGATGAAGTCGACATCGAGGCCTCTCTCGAGCACCTCGCTGACCAGATTCCTGCCTTCTACCGCAAAACGCTTCTCAGTGCTTCGGCCCTTGCGCGTACTGAGCTTTCTGACGAGTCTGATCCTGCTGTTGTCACCTGATGTTATCCTGATCAGCATATCCTGGTGTCCGGACCGGTTTCTTCCGGTTTACTTGAGGAATTCCGGAATATCGAAATCGTCAGTTCTGCGTGACGACGGAGCATCGTTGTCATCGAAGAGCTTGTCGAGCTCAACTTCAACAGCGTCGAGACCGTCTACTGTGATCCTCTTTGCGGTAGCAAGAGTGTCTCTTTCGGTCTGCGGTGTGATGTTGATGCCTTCCATTCCCTCTGTAACTCTTCCGAAATCAGTAGCAATGATGGTAACGGAAATCTTGTCTGTCATATCCTCGCTGATAGTAGCACCGAAGATGATGTTGGCATCTGCGTCTGCCTCGCCCTGTACTCTGTCTGCGATCGTATTGATATCGAGCATTCCCATGTCGTATCCGCCCGTAACATAGAGCAGGATGGACTTGGCACCCGAGATCGAAGTCTCAAGCAGCGGGCTGTTGATGGCGTTCGTGATAGCCTCTTCGATCCTGTCTTCGCCTTCTCCTGTACCGACGCCCATGTGAGCCACTCCGCGGCCTTCCATGATGGTTCTGACATCGGCGAAGTCGACGTTGACGAGTCCGTACTCGGAGATCAGATCGGAGATTCCCTGTACGCCCTTTCTGAGTACGTCATCGGCCATAGCGAAGGCTTCGAGCATTGAAGTCGACTTTTCGCTTGAGTCGATGAGCTTGTCGTTAGGGATAACAACGAGGGAGTCAACGAAGTTGCTGAGATACTGTATGCCCTTTGCGGCACGGTTCCAGCGCTTTTTGCCCTCGAAAGTGAACGGCTTTGTAACTACAGCTACTGTAAGAGCTCCGCAGTCCATCGATGCCTTCGCGATGATAGGAGCTGCTCCTGTACCTGTGCCGCCGCCCATACCTGCAGTGATGAATACCATGTCGGCATCCTGGATGTTGGCGATGATCTCGTCGATGCTCTCCTCGGCAGCCTTCTGGCCTACCTCAGGATTTGCTCCGGCACCGCGGCCTCCGGTGATCTTTTCGCCGAGCTGCACTTTGATCTCAGCTTTACATCTCGAGAGAGCCTGTCTGTCTGTATTCACACCAATAAAGGTCACGCCCTGCAGACCGGCGTCGACCATGCGGTTGATCGCATTGCATCCGCCGCCGCCGATACCGACGACCTTGATGATTGCGGCATTGTCCGGTTCGGAAACAAAGTCGGAAACGAATTCCATAATGAAGTCCTCCTCAAATAAATATACTTATAAACATATATTGTAATAGTAACATATAATAGCCCCTGTTGCACCAGGTTTTTGGCAAAAAACACAATATTTAGGGGTGTTTTGCTTGACAAGACACAATTACTTGTAAACTAGAATATAGGCATGAACGACGCCGATCCGTCCTCGAGGAATGTTATGGTGCCCCTCTCGATACCGTCGGCGAACAGTTTCTCCATCACCAGATGCAGTTTTCCGTTCTCCATATTCTCTATCAGAGTGTCATAATCCGCTTTTACAACGAGCGTGTTATATATATACGCCTTTATAGTTTTTACGTTTGATATATCAGCTTTGACAAAGTACAGATCGGAGCTGATCATGGTTTTTATGAGCTCCAGCGCCCTTTCCATATCCTTGCTGTTTTCGGTACCTATCTGCTCGCCCAGCTTTATCCTGCTTACGACCACCCCCTGTATGATGGTGGTTTTCGGTGTATTTCTTGTTTTTCTGAGGAGTATACCTTCCTCGTCCATTACCAGGTAGTCATCATCATATTTGAACGCCAGACGCTCCTGCCTCTCTGTGACCTTGATCACAAGTGTTGACGGGAGTCTGCGTCTTACCTCAGCGCGCTTGATGTACGGGTTTTTCTCGAGGTATTCCTTCGTCTCCTTGATGTTTGCCTTATAGACGATATTTCGGCCGGATGTGGCGTGCCCGATGTTTATTATCTCCTCAGCGGTATAGTGTGAGTTGCCCTGCACCACTATCGCATCTATGGTAAATATGCCCGTGGTCGAAATGATCAGCCAGGCAATCAGGAGTATCGCGCAGGTGATCAGCACGTAAAAACGCGTCCTGAAACGGTTTCTCTTTCTCTGATTGTATATGCGGCGGGCCTCCTGCTTCTGCGCAAGCTCTCCCATTTCAGGGTGATTCACCGGGAGGCCATAGCGGGTCACTTCTTCGTTCCCGCTGCTTCTCTCAACTACCTTAGTCTCCGCTGAAAGGATCTCCGCTCTGCCCGCTTCAGCAGCCGCCGCGGCTCTTCTTGCTTTTTCAGCTTCTTTTGCCGCGCGCTCTTCCTCCGGATCGGGCTCTTTGTAGATCTCGCCCTTAGGCACTACGAAGGTGTATTCGATATCATCGTCCGACAGTCCTGTGGCATCGTAGACAGGGGGTTCTATAATTATAGTATTTCCTGTAGGATCAGCAGCTTTATATGTGTTGAAAAAGCCATCCGGATCGAAGGATCCGTCCTCATCAGCTTCTGCTGCGTCTTCGAGGACCCTGTTTACCTCTTCAGTAAAGCGCCTGCGGTCAGCAACTATAGTCTTTTCCGGCTCTGAAGCCTCTTTCGGAGGATCCTCAGGAGATTCTTCTGCCGGTTCCGGTTCCACCACAACCGGCTCCGGAATAAGATCCGGATCCTGATAGATCTCCCCTTTCGGGACCACGAAGGTGTACTGGATGTCGTCATCCGGCGCACCTGTGCCGGCCGGCTCATTCCGTTCTTCCGCCGGCGCCTCGTCCGTGCTGTTATTCTTTAAGATATCTTCTCTGATTTCTTCCAAATATATTACCTTTTGCAGGTCTGCACTACCGTATTATAGATGATGTCTGCAGCATCCACAGGAGCAATGCTGCGGCTGGCTATTTTCATGGCTTCAAGTTTTTCCCTGTCAGCATCGATGCGGTGCAGCTCTTCCATCACCTTTTCTGCGGTGTCAGGATTTTCTCTTACTATGATCGCACCGCCGGCATCCGCAACCGCCTTCGCATTGTAGTACTGATGGTCAGCTGTCACATTTGGCGATGGGATAAAGATGGCCGCTCTGCCGGCCATGGTGACCTCTGCCGTCGAAAGAGCCCCGCTCCTGCTTATTGTGATGTCACATGCAGAAAGCTGTGCCGGCATGTCATTTATATATGCGCTGATCCTGACATTCGACGGGCTGAAGCCCTCGCCTGCCAGGCGTCTGCTGATAGCATCGTAGTATTCGCGGCCTGTTCCCCAGATCACGGTATAGCCGTCCTTGCCGGCGTATTCCCTGGCTGCCGCCTCGCCTATGCTGTTGGTGGTCTCTGAACCCAGACTGCCTCCGAACACCATTATGACGAAGTCATCTTCTGGTATTCCGAGAGCAGATCTGTCAGCAGATCTGTCTCTTCCGGCAAATTCAGCTCTTACAGGGTTGCCGCTGTAAACTATATTGTCTTTTCTTTTGAAATGCTCGCGGGCGGATTCAAATCCCAGAAATACTCTTCTGGCACTGCGCGCCCCGAGCCTGTTTGAAACCCCCGGAAATCCGTTCTGTTCATGAAGGTACACAGGCACTCCCAGCCTTCTGGCCGCCAGCACTACCGGTACGCTCACAAAGCTTCCGGTGCTTATGACAGCGTCAGGTCCGAACTTCTTCATGAGCTTCACCGCGTCACGGGTTCCGCGGAGCGTCCTCCTTATAGTGGTCGCCAGCCTCACCGGATCACTGCGGTCGAGCCATGTCGAATCCACTTCATACAGCTTGTATCCGTGAGCCGGGATTATCTGACGTTCGAGGTCTTCTCCCTTTGCAATGTATATCACCTCACCTGAAGGATCCTCGGCCCTGAATTTATCCCCGATCGCAAGCGCCGGATAGATGTGGCCGCCCGTGCAGCCTCCTGTCAGTACGATCTTCATGCCGCCTCCTCCATTTTCACCTTTGCCGGTCGCCTCGGCAGCCGTCTTTTTGATACGTTGAGCACTATGCCCATGGCTATCATGAACGACCATATCGATGTGCCACCGTAACTGATAAAAGGCAGCGTAATGCCTGTTGCCGGCATGGATGAGGTAACAACAGCAACATTGATTATGACCTGCAGCCCGAGCATTACGCCGACTCCGGTCGCAAGATAAAATCCCAGTCTGTCTCTGGCTTTGAGGGCCACCATGAATATCCTGAACAGCAGGATAATATAAACCAGCATCAGGATCACAAATCCGATGTAGCCCAGCTCTTCGCCTATTATTGCGAGGATGAAGTCATTCTGAGGCTCAGGCAGATAGAGGTTTTTAGCGATGCTGCGTCCGAATCCAAGTCCTCTGAGTCCGCCGTTTCCGAGTGCGATAAGCCCTTGTGACACCTGATATCCGCTTCCCTGAAAGTCAGAGAAAGGATCGCGGAAGCTCGTTATTCTGTCATACCAGTGGGCAGGAGTCTTCGCAGCCATAATGTAGAAATAACCTGCGATGCCGCCGGCAAGCGGTAGTGCAAGGAAGATGTAATTGAGTCCTGCCACAAGCATGATAGCTATCATGATGGCAGCGATTACGATCGCAGTGGACAGGTTAGGCTGCCTTACGATGAGATAGAAATGGATGCCCATGACTGCAGTCAGCACTATCAGCCCCTTAGCAGTACGTATATTGGAAGGGTTCTGAACGAGATAGCACGATGTGAAGACGATCATGGCAACCTTCGAGAACTCACTCGGCGTTACGCCGATGCCTCGTATTCCTCTCTGAGCTCCGCCGACGGTGGAACTCGTCATGATAACAAGCACGAGAAGAACCACGGACACAACCACTATCAGATAACTCAGTTTAGTGTAATAGTGATAGTCGAAATTGGCGATTATAAGCATTACGAACAGTCCGCTGCCAACCCATATGAGCTGCCTCACAAGGTAGTATGTAGGATCGGGATGCGCCGTGTTTATGGTCTGATAATAGCCCGCGCTGAATACCATCGCGACTCCGAAGAGTGAGAGCACTATAACCAGAGCAACTACTCCGAAATCGTAGCCGCTTACGACCCTGCCGAGTCCGCGTCCGAAGTCCTTTACTTCATCGACAGCATTGGCTCTGTTATTGCTGCGTCTCTCGCGCCTTATGGCCCTGCGTATCGCAGCTTTCTCTGCCCTTGATTTTTTCTTTTCTACTTCAGCATCTCGTTTATGCATTGTTTGAAGTGCCTGCCTCTTTGTTCAAAATTAGCGTACATGTCCCAGCTGGCGCATGCAGGCGACAGAAGCACCTTCTCTCCGGCTCTGGCGAGCTCAGCTGCCTTGCGCACGCATTCAGGCATGTCCTTGCAGTTATATATATTTGTGAAGCCTGCCTTTGCGGCTGCCTCTTCGATTATATGGGCATCTCTTCCAAGAAGGATGAGTGCCTCTACGGCTCCGTCAAAGTGGTTGGCGAGCTCTGTGAAATCCTGCCCTTTTCCGTCTCCGCCGGCAATGAGTATGATACCGTCTTTCAGTGCCTTTATGGCGATCACGGCAGCGTCTACGTTTGTTCCCTTGGAATCATTATAGTAGTCTACTCCATCGACTCTGCCGCAGAATTCAATGCGGTGTTCCACACCAGGAAATTCCCTGATAACTTCAGATATAACGGCCGGTTCTATGCCGGCGTAAAAGGCTATAGCTGCTGCGGCAAGCACGTTTTCAACGTTGTGATCGCCTATGATGCGAAGATCCGACCTGTCGCAGATGAAGTGTTCACCGCCCTCAAGGTCCTTGACGATAATCTTTGTGCCGTCAAGATACGCTCCTCTGTCTGTTTTCACCTGTCTGCTGAATGGTATCACTGTCGCTTTTGTGTTTTTCGACAGCGCAAACGCCTGCTCGTCGTCCAGATTAATGACAAGGAACTCGTCTTCTGACTGATTCGCCGCAACCTGCGCCTTTGCGGCGCCATAAGCCTCCATGGTGCCGTGCCTGTTGAGGTGATCAGGCGTGAGGTTCAGTATGGCCGAGACCACAGGCCTGAAGTCAACAGCTGTCTCGAGCTGGAACGAAGAGACTTCTGTCACGAGCCAGTCATCCTCTGTGCTGTCAAGGGCTTCGGTGACCACTGGGTTTCCTATATTGCCCACAACGGCTGTATTCCGCCCTGAGGCCTTGAATATCTCGCCTACAAGTGTTGTAGTCGTTGTTTTTCCGTTTGTGCCTGTGATCGCCACAAAACTGCCTTCTCCGAGCCTGTAGGCAAGCTCAAGCTCACCGATGATCTCTGTTCCGGCATCCCTGGCCTGCTTTATATAGTCAAGCGTCGGCGGCACACCCGGGCTCATCACGAGCATGTCGTATGCTGTCATATCTTCAGGTACGCTGCCGAGATATGACTTTATTTTCTCATTCTGCATATACTGCAGAAACTGTGTATCAAGCTTGTCAGGTGTCTTGGAATCCTGCACCGTTACCTCAGCTCCGGCTTCTGTGAGAGCCCTGACGGAGGCTTTGCCCGACTTGCCCAGACCGACGACCAGCACACGGCGGCCTTTCAGCATCTGTTTATAACTATTCCCTCTTTTCATTATTTGATTTCCCCTCTTTATTTATATCAGCGGACTGAGAAGTAAGCTATCACGCAGCACACGAAGGTGAATATGCAGAATACGCGCACCACCTTGGTCTCGCGCCAGCCTCCGAGCTCAAAATGGTGATGTATCGGCGCCATTCTGAACACTCTCTTACCGCCTGTCTTCTTGAAATATGTGACCTGAATGATCACCGACAGCGCCTCGATCACGTAGATGAGGCCTGCTATCGGCAGGAGCCACTCCATGCGGCCTACTATCGCCATCGCGGAAAGCACTCCGCCGAGTGCCATGGAGCCGGTGTCTCCCATGAATATCTTCGCAGGATAGTGGTTGTAAATGAGGAAGCCGATGAGTGCTCCGAATACAGCCTGCCCCGCAGCGGCCATAGGCTCACTTCCTCCGTTCACGGTCATGCCTATGACAGCGAAGGTGCCCGCCACGATCGCCGAAGTGCTCGAAGCCAGTCCGTCGAGACCGTCTGTGAGATTGACGGCATTGGACATGGCTACCTCAATAAACACAATGAACGGGATATACATTATCCCGAAGTCTACAGTCTTTCCCAGGAAAGGGATCAGCATCGTCGTGCCTTCTTTTACCATCATGAATACAGCGAGAGCCGCACCGAACAGCACCTGAAGCACCAGCTTCTGCTTAGGTGTAAGGCCTTCGTTCTGTTTCTTGGCAACCTTGTTGAAGTCATCGATGAAGCCTATCGCTCCGAAAGCATACATGCTCAGAAGTATGGCGATCTTGCCGGTCGTCATGCTCCCCTTCATGAACATGCTCGCTATTACAGCGACCGTGATGCCTATTATGAATGCCAGCCCGCCCATCGTAGGGGTGCCGGCTTTGCTCAGATGCGCCTGCGGTCCCTCTTCACGTATAAACTGCCCGAACTGTCTGTGCCTCATCAGAGGTATCAGCCTCGATGTCACAAACATGGAAACCGCAAAAGCGATCGCCGCTATAAGTGCATATGCTCCGATTCCGTGACTTATATCCATTTGATCTTTCTATTCTCCGTTCTTCCGCCGGCATCACTCGCTGTAGATGTAAACGACTGCGTCCTTCTCTACTCTCGTGCCTGCCTTCGGATACTGATCGACGACCACGAACGACTGGTTGCTGTGGTCCTCAGGAATAACTGTGTATTTCAGTCCGTAGTGTTCGATATTACGGATAGCATCCTTGCTGTCCATTCCGGTAACATCCGGTACTTCTACGGTATTCTTTTTGGCCGCCTTCTTCTCTTCCTTTGTAAGCTTGCGCTCAACTCCGAGATATTCGAGCGACTTCTCTGTGATCTCCTTTACGATAGGACCGGCCGTATAGGCTCCGTACTGGACCTTCTTAGGATTATAGACGATACATATCATCGAGATCTTAGGGTCATCCATCGGGGCCATAGCCACAAAGGATGTATTTGTCGCCTCGCTGTACTTCTGGTTTTCTACACGGTTGGCAGTACCCGTCTTTCCGCCTACCCTGAAACCAGGGATGTACGCCGTAGTACCGCCGGCATCGGATACGTAGTATTCCATGATGTCGCACATCTCAGCTGCGGTATCCTCTGAAACTACCTGTCTTACCTCTGTGTCCGGCATCTCTTCGACCGTTTTGCCGTCGGTATCGACTATCCTGTCTACGATCTTAGGCTTCATGAGAATGCCCTTGTTTCCCAGACTGTTGACAGCGCACAGCACCTGCAGCGGGGTTATGGCGATTCCCTGTCCATATCCCGTAGTAGCAAGGTCTACGTCGCTCATTGTGGCCGGGTCTTTTACGATAGACAGGCCTTCACCCGGAAGGTCTACTCCCGTGGGATCATTGAAGCCGAACATATCGATATAGTTGTAGAATGTATCGGCACCCATGTCGAGAGCAACCTTGGCCAGTGCCGGATTGCAGGAATTTCCGACTGCCTCTTTGAGGGACTGTTTCCCGTGAGTAGCCAGACAATGGAGATAATAGCCTCCCACCTTGATCGCTCCTGTGCACTTGTAACTTGACTTTTCAGTGGCGCTTCCGGAGTCCAGAGCCGCCGCTGCTGCGATGAGCTTGAATGTGGATCCCGGCTCATACACATCGCTCACAGCCGTTATCTTCCACATATTGCTGAGATACTCCGTCTTCTCCTTGTCAGTCATCTTTTCGAATTCTTCTTTTTCCTTAGGATCAGACGGCTCGTTGGATTCATTAGGATCATACTCCGGAGTAGTCGCCATCGCGAGTATGTCTCCGGTCTTAGGATCCATCACGATACAGGTTATGGCATCTGCACCGGTCTTCTTCATGCCGGTCACCAGGGCATCTTCCACAAAGTGCTGTATGACGGAATCGATCGTAGTAACGATGCCGTAGCCGTCCTGAGCCTTGTAATACCTTGTTTTGCTGTTTGACAGCGTGTCTCCGTTGTTGTCTGTAGTCCTTACCGTTCTTCCCTTTATGCCGGCAAGGGTGGAATTGTACTCATACTCAAGGCCCGAACGTCCGGCATTATCCTTATTGACTCCTCCGAGCACCTGTGCTGCGAACGCTCCGTTAGGGTAATATCTGGCGGACCTTGTCTTGACCACCACATCACCCTCGAATTCATTTTCTGCAGCCTCTACCTGCTGCCTGGTAAGTCCTTCACCGAGTAGCACCAGGTTTTCTTCTCCCTCCAGGAGCGCCTTTATCTCAGCGGCATCTCTTCCCGTTATATGAGCAAGCCTCAGTATCCTTTTGGCCTTATCATCGGCGCTTATGCTCTCGTCTTTATAAATGTACTGAGTATAAGCGTAGAGTTCATATTCGGTCACCGTCTCAGCCAGAGTATTCATTCTCGAATCATAGATGGCTCCTCTTACAGGCGCGATCTCAGTATCCACTTTCTGCATATCTGCAGCCAGCACCTTGAGCTCGTCTGATTTGTAGATCTGCCAGTATCCCATACGGAAGATAAGCACAAAAAGAAGAGCAAGGACCACGCCGAAACCGAGCGCCAGGCGGTTGCGGTTTTTTGACGTGATAACGTCGCTGCTGTCTTCAATTGCCTTCCTTCTGATTTTGATTCTTTTCTTCTCTGTGTTCATACTTCCTCATTCAAGCATAAATATACTGATATACTATACCACATATGGTGTTCGTTTTAAAAGAGCGATACTGTATTTGGAAGCATCTATTTCTATTAAAAATGCCACCGAACCGTCGCCGGATCAGTGGCATCAGGGTATCTGTTCTTCGCTTTAGTTGTACGCCTCGCTTCTTATCGCAGCCGCGAGATTATCGACCTCGGATTTGGCATTGCCCAGCTTCACGACATTCTCAGTCGACGGATACACCATGCCGAACTGCTGTGTGGCGACGTTTTCGATCCTTGTGACCCTTGTCTCATCGACTATCTGGCTCTGCAGCGAATCGATCTCCGCCTGAAGATATTCGTTTTCTCTCTCGAGTATGTTGTTCTCGTGCTGGATGATAGCCGCATATGACCTCATGCCCACGAGTACGAATATTCCTATCATCACGACAGTCAGTATCCTGACCGCGCTTCTTCTGTCAGCTCTGATCCTGTCTGCTCTTATTCTCTGTGCTCTGCTTTCCATGGTCGTATGTCTCTTTCGAAGTGTGTTTTATAAGTGTTACAGCTTCTCGAGCACCCTGAGCTTTGCGCTCCTTGCTCTCGGGTTTGTCTCCGTCTCTTCTTCCGATGGTGCGATCGGTTTCCTGGTTACCCTTTTTACATCGGCTACCTTGCCGCATACACATACCGGAAACTCTTTCGGACATGTGCACGGGTCGAGTCTTCTTTCAAACTCCGTCTTTACTATCCTGTCCTCGAGCGAATGGAAGGTTATTATCGCTATCCTCCCTCCGTGATCAAGGAGATCCGGAAGCTTTTCCACCGCCTCCCTGAGGTGCCCAAGCTCGTCATTGACTTCTATCCTGATGGCCTGAAACGTCCTCTTTGCCGGATGCGGTCCGGTACGCCTCGCCTTTGCCGGTATAGCCGCTTTTATGATCTCTGTAAGTCTGCCTGTCGAATCTATCGGCGACTCTGCCCTGTCCCTGACGATGAATTCCGCTATCCTCGAAGCCCAGCGTTCCTCACCATAGTCTCTTATCATCCTGGTGAGTTCGTCCCTGCTGTAGCCGTTTACTACATCGTAGGCCGTGAGCCTGTCCGAATCGTCCATCCTCATGTCGAGAGGCGCGTCCTGCATATAGCTGAATCCTCTTTCGGGATTGTCGAGCTGGTATGAGCTGACTCCCAGGTCGAGAAGTATGCCCTGCACCTTTCCTCCGGCGGCTTCGGCGATCGCTTCCGTATCGCTGTAATTGGCGTGTACGAATCTCTTTTCGCAGCTGTACTCTTTGAGTCTCTTCTCTGCTGCCGCCAGCGCCTCGCGGTCTCTGTCCACCGCTATAAGCAGGCCTTTGTCCGTGAGCCGGCTGCATATCCCTGAGGAATGTCCGCCTCCGCCCACTGTGCCGTCGACGTATATGCCGTCCGGCTTTATAGCCAGGGCTTCCATCACTTCGTCAAACAGTACCGGTACGTGTTCAAATTCCATGCGGTGCCCCTTTATATGCTGAATTCTCTGAGCTTGTCAGTGAACTTGCTGTCTTTCATCTTCTTTGCAAGGTCGAAGTCCGCTTTCGTCTCTGCGCTCCAGATCTCCACCTTGTTCATAGCGCCTGTTGTCACCAGATCTTTGGTGATGTGAGCGTATTCCCTGAGGTTCTGAGGTATCTTGATCCTGCCCTGGCCGTCCAGTTCGCAGAGTTCTGAATTTCCGAAGAAGTCCCTGATGAACTCACGGAAGTCGGCATCAGACTGCGGCAGAGCCGCTATCTTTGCAGCCATCTCTTCGAAATCCTCCATCTTGTAGATATAGAGGCATTCATCGAAGCCCTTTGTGAGCATGCACTTACCGCCCAGCTGGTCCCTGAATTTTGCAGGTACGGCCATCCGGTTCTTATCATCTATTTTGTTGGTGTAAGTGCCTAAGAACATTTTTTCTTGGAATTCCAGGGCATTGGAGCCCTTTTGTTATTAATATCGAAAGCTTTGACAAATAGATTTTACCCCACTTTTCCCCACTTTTACAAATGAAAATCTTATTTTTTGTTATGATCCCCCCACTTTTTTGTGTAAAGTTGTCTTTACAAAGTCGAATTTTGAAAAAATAAAAAAGCAGACACAATATGTAGTGTCTGCTTTACATTTTTTCACTATATGTGGGTAAAGAATTCTTTACATTTTTTAGGCTTGTGCCGCTGTATGCACCCTGCCACAAGATGTAGTCAGGCTATATCACGAGGCCTCCGTTGACGCTTATCACCTGCCCCGTGATGAACGACGAGTCGTCAGAAGCCAGGAAAAGCATGGTTTTCGCGATATCTGCCGGTGACCCGGTCCTGCACAGAGGAGTCTCCTCGACTATCATATCCGTCGCCTCTTCGCTTACTGAAGCATTCATGTCCGTATCGATCATTCCCGGCGATATGCAGTTGACTCTGATGCCTGAAGGCCCCACCTCTTTCGCAAGGGCCTTTGTAAGGCCTATAACGCCCGCCTTAGCCGCCGAATACGCGGCTTCGCACGACGCGCCCACTTCACCCCACATTGAGCCTACAGTGATGATACAGCCGCTTTTACGGCTTATCATTGCCGGCAGCACATACCTGACGCAGTAGAACACTCCGCTGAGATCGGTATTTATCACTTCCTCCCACCTGCTTATATCCAGGTCAGTTATGAGTCCGTAGTCCGCTATTGCTGCGTTGCAGATAAGGACATCTACATGTCCCATGACCGAAACAGCCTTGTCGACAGCTATCCTCACCGAGTCGTGATGCTTTACGTCGCATCTCACCGGTACCGCGCCCGTCTCCTGTCTGAGGCGGTCTGCCTCCTCCTCGGATCTGTGATAAGTAAACACCACTTTGTGGCCGGCAGCAGTGAACTGTCTCACAGCCTCAGCTCCTATGCCGCGGGATCCGCCTGTTATCAGAATATTGGACATTGCCGCGTCACTCGCCTCCCTCAACGAATTTGTCGATCTTATCCAGAGCCTTTCCGGCAACTTCGCTTACATCTGAAGCTTCAAGTTTTCCGTTTCCGAGAGTGCTCGGCTTGCCGCCCGCAGCGATGCGCTCCTGTTCGAGTCTTTCCTTCTCGAGTCTGGCCTGCTCCTTTGCTTTTTGCTTCTTAGCTTTTCTGATGCTGTGTCTGATCATGAGGAAGATTATAAGAAGCACTGCGATGATGATGACCGCAACCGTGAAGCCGAAGCTGGCTTCAGCCTTGAAGCGCCGCCAGTTGAGTTTTATAAACACTCCGGCTATGATCACCGCCACAAGGATCAGAATGACAAGGTATACAGTTGCGCTCCCCTTCTTGTTGTTTTTCATACGAGCTCTCCTCTGTCAGCTTTCTCCTGTTCTTCCTTGGTCATATATGTCACTGTGATGCCCATGAAGGCCATGATAAGGCAGATGATAGGCATGATGTAGTTGAATACCGCCCAAGGAGCATATACGGCCCAGCCGACTCCGAGAGTCTTGGCGATGAACAGGCCGCAGGTGTTCCACGGTACCAGACACGATGTAACTGTACCCGCGGACTCAAGCGCGTTGGACAGGCTCTTAGGATGAATGCCTCTCTCCCTGTAGGCAGGCGCGTACATGCGGCCCGGAACAAGGATGGATATGTACTGCTCAGGCATTACCACGTTGGAGAGAACGCAGGTAGCCTCTGTAGCCGCCACCATTCCGGCTCCGCTTTTGATCCTGCTCGATACGGCGTTGATGATGACTGCCAGCTGGCCGGAGCCTTCCATTATACCTCCGAACATCATGGCGATCATCGTCATGAGTATGGAGCTCGACATGTTCATGAGACCGCCCGTCGAGAGCAGGTCGTTCAGCGATTCGATGTCGCTCACCATCATAAATCCGTTGAGTGAAACATCGAGTATGCTTCCGAGGCTGACTCCCGTCTGAGAGAACGGAGCCATTACTGCCGCTGTAAGGAAGCCGAGTGTGATGCCCGGTATGGCCGGCACCTTGAGTGCGATCGACAGTATAACAACGATCGGAGGGAGCAGCAGTATCGGGCTGACCCTGAACGAGTCACTGATCCCATCCATGATTATAGTCGCCTGCGATGTGTCCACATTGCCTCCGGTAGCGTGCATGAATCCGTATACTCCGAAGAATATCAGGGAAAGTATGTATGCGACCATTGTGGACTTCAGCATGTATTTTACGTGTGTGAATACGTCAGTACCAGCCATCGCCGGTGCAAGGTTCGTGGTATCCGAGAGCGGTGAAAGCTTATCGCCGAAATACGCTCCAGCAAGAACAGCACCCGCGGTCGGGCCGACCGGCATGCCGAGGCCCTGTCCTATACCGATAAGCGCCAGACCCATGGTTCCCATTGTGCCCCACGATGTTCCTGTGGCGAGCGATGTTATCGAGCAGATGAGCACCGCGGCTACGAGGAAGATCTTAGGGCTGAGAAGCTTGAGCCCGTAATAGATCATTGTCGGGATGGTTCCGGATATGAGCCATGTACCTATCATCATTCCGACGATAGCCAGTATCAGTATGGACTGCATGGCCTTTGAGATACCGTCCACCATCATCTTCTCTATCTGTGACCAGTTGTACCCGAGATACATCGCCATGACAGCCGAGATTATAACTCCGATAAACATAGGTATATGCGGATCCACCTCGAAAACGATGATGCCGACAGCCATGACGGCTATCAGTCCGCAGAATGTTATCAGAGCATGTATCAGCTTAGGCTGACGCACCTCCCTCTCTTCTACAAAAATGTTTTTCATTGATTGCTCTATCCCTTTCTTTTTGATTGATATAATGTCATATAATACACAACGCTGTGTATTTATGCAAGGTTTTGTATTAATATTAACGCCGTTTATCTGTATTTTACTTGCGCGGTCCGATGAACTCCCTCAAAATGGCATTGTCAGGCACAGCGTCGGTCGACTCTATCCTGTCAAAGTATTTAATAAATGTGAGTATTCTTTTCGCCTCATCATGCTGCGGACTCGATTCCGGTATCGCTCTCAGGAGCGGCTCGGCAAAGGTCTTCAGCATGTTGGTCTCATAGACGGTGCTTGAGTTGAACACCACATCGGCTGAGGAGCTGTAAGGGAAAATGTTGACGCTCTCGCCCGCTCTCACCTTAGGCCACGCCTCAAGCGTAGCCTCAGCGTTGTATCCCCTGAACTGATTGTCTCTTACCATGCGGCGAAGCAGCCTGGCGTCTGCCGTAGACAATCTGTTGTGCCTGTCGATGGCTATCTGGGTCAGCGGACTTATGTATATCTTGAACTTATCCTCTCTCGGTATATTCTCGGTCAGCACGTCATTGAGACTGTGTATGCCTTCGATCACAAGCACCTGCTCGCTCTGAAGGCTCGTGATGCGCTTTCCGAACACCTTTGTGCCATTGACAAAATCAAATTCAGGCAGATCGACCTCCTTGCCCGCGAGCAGGTCTTCCATCTGCTGATTGAAAAGCTCAAGATCGACTGCTCCCAGTCCCTCGAAGTCAGGCTTGCCGTCAAGGCCCAGAGGCGTCTCCGTCCTCTCTACGAAGTAATCGTCAGTGCCGAGATACAGCGGATCCACATCCGTGAGTCTTTTTATCTCAGCGCAGATCCTTTTGGCAGTAGTGGTCTTTCCGCTGCTGGAAGGGCCCGCGATAAGCACCACTTTTTTATGCTCTTCAACGATTCTCTCGGCAAACTCCTCCAGCTGCCTGGACTGGAGCCATTCGCTCTGGTGGATTATCTTATCTGTGTTTCCGTTTCTGATCTCCCTGTTGATGTCAGCCAGGTAGCTGATGCCTGTATATTTACGCATGCGCCTGCATTCAGCGTACGCCTCGTACAGCTTGTCATCGTCTCTGTATTCCGGTATGGAATGCCCGTGCAGAGCGTTCGGCAGCCTGAGAAGCAGCCCGTTGCGGTATGGCCTGAGATCGAAGAGATCGATATAGCCCGACGAAGGGAGCATGTCGCAGTACATGCAGTTTCTGTAATTGTGAAGCTCCGCTATCTCCGCGACCTCGTCCTCGGGACGGCCCGCGAAAAGATCGGCCTTCTCGGGGTATCCGAGCGACCTCCATTTCTCTGCCGCGTGCTTTGCGTTATCGCGCTCTATGACTATCTCTGTATCATGCGCGATGATCTTCTCCATCTTGTCTCTTATCTTATGTATATCTGATGTGGTGAGCTGAGCTCCGCCGAGGTTTATATAGCTGTAATAGCCCTGATTCAGGGAATTTCCGATGGTGACATCGGCATGTTCAAAGACGCTTTTGACAGCCTTCAGATATATAAGAACAGCTGTACTGTGGTAGGCTCTTTCATCTGTAAAAGTCCTGATTTCAAATCCCTTGCTCATCTTGTACTCTCCTGTTTTTCTCCATAGTCCTGCGCTTGTATTTTACCACTATTCAATTGACTAAGAACACCCCATGCTTTAAAATGAAACTAATATTGGACATTCAGTTTTTTGATGTGCATTTGATATTGTTAACCTAATGAGGCACTTATTTTTATTCATAGGGAGGGATAATCAATGAAGAAGGAATATGAACCTCTATTCACCCCTTGGAAGATCGGCAATGTCGAGATCCCTAACAGGATCGTTCAGACATCCATGGGCGGCACATCGCTCTTCGGATGGCTCGAGCCTTGCCACTTCGACAAGGAAGCTGCTCATCACATCCTCGGCCGTGCTCAGGATGGTGTAGGTCTGGTTCTTCCGGGCATGCAGTGCGTAAGAGACACAATGGGCAGAAGATGGCTCTATCAGAACAAGAAGATGTTCAAGGATCTCGCTGAGTGGATGCCTGAATTCCACAAGACAGGATCCAAGCTCTTCATCCAGCTCGCAGGCGGATTCGGACGTTCAATGGCTATCAATGATATGTTCGTAAAGATGCTCGAGAACAAAGCTTTCGGCGCTGCTGCAAAGCCATTTGTAGATATCGAATACTGCTGTGCTTCAGCCGGCGAGACTCCTAACAGATGGTATCCGTCGATCAAGTCGAGAATGATGACCATCCAGGAGATCCAGGAGATGGTAGAAGCTTTCGCCAAGACAGCCAAGCTCTGCAAGGATGCAGGCGTTGACGGCGTTGAGATCCACGCTGTACACGAAGGCTACCTCCTCGACCAGTTCACCATCGCAAACATGAACTACAGAACCGACCAGTACGGCGGCTCCTTCGAAAACAGATTCAGATTCCCTGTTGAGATCGTACAGGCTATCAAGAGAGAATGCGGACAGGACTTCCCTGTCGCTCTCAGATACTCCGTCGTATCGAAGACAAAGGGATGGCTCCAGGGCGCTCAGCCTGGCGAGGAATTCGAAGAGTTCGGACGCGACATGGCTGAATCCGAAAAGGCTATCAAGTACCTCGGAGACATGGGTTATGACATGTTCAACTGCGACAACGGTACATATGACGCATGGTACTGGGCTCACCCGCCTGTCTATATGCCGGACAACTGCAACTATGAAGACGTAGCTCATATCAAGAACTTCACAGACAAGCCTGTCGTATGCGCAGGTAAGATGGATATCAAGTTCGCTGCAGAAAAGATCAAGGAAGGAAAGATCGACGCTCTCGGTATCGCCCGTCAGAACCTCGTTGACCCTGACTGGGTAACAAAGCTCAGAGAAGGCAGAGAAGAAGAGATCAAGCCTTGCATCAGATGCCACAATGCATGCTTCAACTTCGCAAAGTCGAAACACACTGCAAACACACAGCCTCTGTTCGACTCGCTCCAGCTTGCACGCTGCGCTCTGACACCTTCGACAATGCAGCACAACAAGTACAAGATCGTTCCTGCAAAGACACCTAAGAAGGTCGCTGTCGTAGGCGCAGGATTCGGCGGACTCGAGGCAGCTCTCGTACTCAAAAAGAGAGGCCACAACCCTGTCGTATTCGAAAAGAGCGACAAGATGTTCGGTCTGTACAACACAGCTTCTGCAATGTCCTTCAAGGATGCAGACAAGGAGCTCATGAAGTGGTATGAGAGAGAGCTCAAGAAGTGGGATATCGACATCAGACTCAACACTGAGATCAAGGACATCAACGCACTGCTCAAGGCATACGACGATGTTATCGTATCCATCGGAACATTCCCTAAGGCTCTCAACATTCCTGGATTCGACAAGGCTGTTACATTCACAGACCTGCTGATCGGACCTAAGAAGGATGACTACAAGAAGATCGTATTCCTCGGCGGCGGACTTTCGTCCTGCGAAGCAGCATATGACGCTGTACTCGCCGGCAAGAAGCCTGTAGTCGTTGAGTTCCAGGATGACCTCATCACAGCTCCTGGCACATGCCTCGCAAACTCCTCGTTCCTGAGAGAAGCTCTGCCGTTCAAGGGAGTTCCTGTACATCTGAGAAGCTCCATCACCGAGATCGGTGACGGCTACTGCATGATCAAGAACTTCGAGACAGGCGAAACATGGAAAGAAGAGTGCGACTGCGTAGTCAACGGACTCGGATTCGTTCCTAACGACCAGTTCGCTTCGGTCAAGAACAAGCACCTCCACAGATGCGGAACATGCGTCAAGTGGGGAGCACTGAGAGAAGTAATCTGGACCGCATGGGATGTGGCAATGACTATATAGTTCTGACCGCACAACACAAAGCATTAAAAAGGACTGCCTTATGGCAGTCTTTTTTTGCAACAATCAGTTCAGCGTACAGCGCGACTGCAGAATAAATCCTCGTGCTCGTGCCTCGTCGTCACGAAGCACAAGCTGCTTCATCGCTCCTCCAGGCGCCTCCGGAAATTCCGCTCCGCTGCAAGCGTGCGGAGCTCCAGTTTCCGGAGTTCGTTCAGTCGTCAGAGCGCTGCCGCGGTGTGCTTCAGCTCCTCCTCGGGCCATCTCGCGTCGGATTTTTCTGCATCCGCTTATTTGTTCCAGATGTCTTTGTACTGCTTGTATTTGCCAAGATCATTCGTGCTGTTCCAAGGGATGAAGCCTCCTTCGAGGCCCGCATCTATGAGAGCCTGTATCTGCGCCTTCATCTCCTTTTCACCGTAGTTTTCAGTCGGCGCCCAGTATGGTGTATCGTAACCAGTGATCCACGTGCGGGCCGCCGCCGGGTTTTCCAGATAGTCCTGTTGTTTCTTCGCCTTCTTTGCCCAGGCCTTCGTCGTCTGGTATGGATTCTTCCACGCCTCCTCGCTGCCCATATGGTCTGTATAAGGCATTGCACTCACTGCATCAACTATATTGGATATGCCCGGCCAGTACTGACCGTACGCAGTCATGTATCCGTACACGCTCTCGCCAAAGACGTCGATCGAGATATACGCTCCGGCCTCATGGATCTGGTCAGCTGCATAGAAGCAGAAATTCTGTATCGCCTGCCCCTTCTCTTCATCGTATACGTTGCGGAACTTCGTTTTTTTATTCCCCGACATCTCATATGCGTTCTCCGGGAATCTGACGTAGTCGAACTGTATCTCATTGAAGCCGAACTCATCTATAGCTTCCTGAGCCAGACGCACGTTGTATTCCCACACATCGCGCGAGTAGGCGCTCGGCCATGTTGATCTGCCGCCATACTTTATGCAGTCTTCAGGATGGTCTTTGGCATATACAGGATCATTGAAGACGACTATGCGGCCTATCAGGTAGACGCCTGTATCCCTGAGCTTGTCGATACCATTCTTATAATCTTTGAGTGAAGTGTATGCCGTCTTGTATGACCTGGGCGACCACTCCTCTGCTGTCTTCGCCGGCCAGGCCAGCACTCCGTCCTTTATATCCACTACCACCGCATTGCAGTCAGTCTTTTCGATCAGCTTGATATAGCTGTCCGGGCTTGCGGCGGCAGCACAGTTGAGATACATCGCTCTGGCGTCGGCGCAGAACTCATTGCCCTCTATCACAGGCTTTTCATAAGGATAGTAATCGAGGTTCTTTGCCTTGCCGCCGTAAAGGTTGTAACCGTACTTGTCCTTCTCGGCCTTATCGTAAATGCCGTTTTCGTTGTAAACTTCCCCGGCTTTCTCAGCAGAATCCGTCAGGTATTTGCCGTAAACATAGCCCTCGGCCGTACCGTCGCTTTCTTCATATTCCACTTTATATTTATGCACAGATCCGTCTGGCAGCATGTTATCATATCCTGTAACTTTGAGGCATGCCCCTTTTTCAGCAAATGACGCGATCGCCGGCCCTGTGCTCTCGCCATAGATCGTGGCCGGAGTCCTTACATAGACCTCGGTCTCCTGAACAACTTTATCTGCGGAAAGGACCAGGTTCTCCTCTTTCATGTAAAGATCGGCCGCCCCTTCAAAACCGGTTCTGTCGACTCTGCAGTATCTGACACCGTCAAGCTCTTTTACTCCGAGCAGCTTTTTGACCGATGAGCCGCGCACGAGTCTTCCGATCTCGACCGCCTCGGCATCATGACCGTTGTCCTCCTCAACCTCTTCACCGGATCCCTCTTCTGCCGTCTCGTCCGGTGCTCCACCATCAGCTCTCTCACCTTCCAAAGGTATGCCGATCAGATAGACCGGAACATCCCTCGTTGTGCCGCCGACAAAAGCATACTCAGGCTCCGGAGTTATGACGTTGCGCGAGCCTGCAAAACCAATAAGTATTACAAGACACACAAATATCACCGCAGCATCCCTTATTACCCGGACACGTACGGCACTCCTCTTCTCCGCTTCTGTTTCTGTATTTCTTGCTTTTCTTGACATTTTCCGCTGCATCTTTCCCAGACTAATATTAAACATCATTTGCATTCCGCATTCAACCAAGAGAGAAGTCTTAAAAAAAGACACGATGAAAGAACGCCCTGTCCATCCTCCATGCAAAACAGGCAGATACGTCTGAAACTCAAAAGTATGCGAAAACTGATCTGCGATAATGTATAATTTAAGAGAATATACAGGAGGTACTTATGAGCAGAGCTGACCTTACACGATATATAAGGGAAAACAAGGGATCAGAGATAACGATCAGTCTTCCGTGCAAATCAACGGAAAGAGTATTTTTCAACGGATATCAGACATGGACTCCTTCATACGAGGTGAGGCCTTACGAGATCCAGACAGGCATACGGCGTATTTTCAGGATTCTGGGCGCTCCGTGGGGAACAACTAAATACGGTGATCACTTTTTCGTCAACTACAGCGGAAAGCCCGGCCAGTTCCACGGATTCACTTATTTTTACAAGAGATATAAGAACACATATCTCCTCATAGGTTCTACCGATGAGACAAACGGCTACACCATATTCGATTACGACATGATAGGCGGTGTACTTAAGATAAAAAAGGACGCAGGCAGCGCCGGTTTCGATCAGGACCTTCACATCGCCGCTTTTGAGGGCAGCTACGACGAAGTCTTCGACGAGTGGTTCAAGGCCGCAGGCATAAAGCGCCGCCCTGCCGAGCCTCTTGCCGGATACGGGAGCTGGTACAACCATTACGACAAGATAAGCGACGAAACTATAAGCCGCGATCTTGAGGGTGCTGCCGGCATACTGGAGCCGGGCGATCTGTTCCAGATCGATGACGGCTGGCAGGTTCAGGTAGGCGACTGGGAATGCAACACTGAACGCTTCCCGCGCGGCATGAAAGCTTCTGTAGACGATATCCACAACAAGGGCTTCAAGGCCGGGCTGTGGCTGGCGCCTTACTCAGCACAGGTAAAGTCCCAGCTCGTAAAGGAGCATCCTGACTGGCTTCTGCAGCATAACGGCAAGCCATGGTATGCCGGCTGCAACTGGGGAGGATTCTTCGCCCTTGACTTCGATCACCCGGGAGTGCGCGACTATCTTAAGCGCACATTTGGCACCGTACTGAACGACTGGGGATTCGATCTTGTGAAGCTCGATTTCCTCTACGGAGCAGCTCCGTGGCCTACCTCAGGCGGTGAATTCGACGGAGAGAGCCGCGGCGCACGCATGTGCCGTGCCATGGACTTTCTCAGAGAGCTGTGCGGTGACAAGCAGATACTCGGATGCGGCGTTCCTCTCGGACCTGCCTTCGGCAAGGTGGAATACTGCAGGATAGGTTGTGACGCCAGTCTCGACTGGCACAACAACGTTCTCATGCGGAGCGTGAACCGTGAATACCCTTCCACAAAGCACACCATACTTAACACCTACTACCGCAGGGGTCTTGACGGCAGAGCCTTCCTCAGCGATCCGGATGTATTCTTCCTCAGAAAGAACAATATAAAGCTGAGCGAAGAGCTGAAGGATCTCCACGCGAGAGTCCTCGCGCAGTACGGAAGCTTCTTCCTGACCTCAGACGACATGGGTGATTACGACGCAGAGCAGCGCAGGCATTACCAGAAGCTCAGGCAGCTCTGGCATGATAAGGACTGGACAGACATGCATTTTCTTGATCTGATAAGCAAGTATAAGAAATAAGCAAAAAAAGGGGATGACAATGAGCAACAGCAAAGGCGCCGCCGCGTCACAGGCAGGCATATCCGAAAAGCAGGCAAAACGCAATCTGTGGTTCTTCCCTCTCGGCACGTTCGGGAGAGACATGATCTACAACCTGTTTACCAACTTCATTCTTGTATATGTGCTCTTCACGCACAACCTGACTCCGGCTCAGCTGATGGCCATCACAGGCATCATGATAGGCGCTAGAATCTTCGACGCCCTGAACGACCCTCTCATGGGCAATATCATCGAGCGCACCCGAACACGCTGGGGCAAGTACAAGCCATGGCTGGTGATCGGAATACTCAGCACATCAGTCGTCGTATACCTCGCTTTCAACGTGAGGCTCGACGGATGGGCATTCATATGGTTCTTCGGCATCATATACTTCGCATACAGCATTGCATATACGATGCACGACATATCCTACTGGGGCATGATACCTTCGCTCAGCAAGGAAGGCGGCACAAGAGACAAACTTACCGCCATGACCAACCTTGCCGCCGGTATCGGAGGAGGGCTCGCAGGCCTCTTCATCCCGATGCTCACCACAGGCTCGGGAGCCATAGGAGGCAATGCGCAGACGGCGTACGGCATCGTGGCGCTCATATTCTGCATACTCGCTCCCCTCTTCCTCTGCTTCACCATCTTCGGTGTCAGAGAAGACAGATCATACATGGACACAACACCGCCTCCGGTGAGCTTCAAAAAGATCATATCCACCATAACCGGCAACGACCAGCTGTCATGGATGTGCCTCATATTCCTTCTGCACCAGATAGGCGCGGATCTGATAGTCGGAGGCATAGGGTCGACTTACATCTACTTCACCTACGGCTATAAAGGCGGTCTGTATTCCCTCTTCTCCACCATCGGTCTGTCGGCTTCGGGAATACTGCTGATAGCTTATCCGTGGCTGTCATCGAAATGGAGCAGAAAGACTCTCATGAAAGGCTTCGGAGTGGTGATGGTAATAGGATTCGCTATGATGCTGGCCGCTGGGCTCTTCATGCCGGCCGCCATGCCTTCATTCTGGATCACCACTGCAGGCTACATGCTGGCCCAGCTCGGAATGAACTGCTACTACGTGATAATGATGCTCTCCATCATCAACACCGTTGAATACAACGAGTATAAGAACGGCACCAGGGATGAGGCCATCATAGCCTCCATCAGACCATTCTTCACTAAGTTCGGAAGCGCCCTGTGCGTTCTGCTCACTACGGTCTCATACCTGATTTTCGGGGTTACTGACTACACCAATCAGATCAGTTCACTGGAGCAGGCCGCCAACATGGGCTCCATCACTGAAGCAGAGAAGCTGACTCAGATAGACGCGGTCATCAGTTCGGTAAGCAGCGGGCAGAGCCACGGCATACTGCTTGTCATGGTGCTTATACCTCTGCTGATGATGCTGGGAGCCTACCTTCTTTACAGGAAGCACTACATACTTGACGAAGACGAGTACGACCGTATCGTCGAGGAGCTCGGTCACAAAACTGTGCAGTGATATACGCTGAAGCAAAAGGGTCCGTTCCGGATGTGTTCCGGAACGGACCCTTTTCTTTTTTTGCTTTTCGGTTCTTACCACTAAAGACCTACATGTTGTCTGCAGATGTGTTCAGTATGCGTGGTCCACGCTTCTGGATGGTTGTGCAGAGAAGCTCACCTATCCCATAGCATCCGATCACCTCTCCGATCAGGATCTGCAGCATCAGCACCGGTATGGCTATATCCACCACGCCGTAGCCGTATCTCAGTACGAACGGAACTATGATGGTATTTGCCAGTACTGCCGGAAGCGGTACGAGCCAGCGGTTGCTGCGGAGCAGGTATCCCAGAACAGCTCCGATCAGTGTGGCAAGGCTTCCGAAGATCACGTCGAGCATGATGCCTCCGCCGATGAGGTTTGCTAAAAGGCAGCCTATGAACAGCCCCGGTATAGCCGCAGGGGTGAACATCGGCAGTATGCAGAGAGCCTCAGCTATCCTCACCTGCACCGGGCCGAAGGATATCGGCGCGAAAACTAATGTGAGGACCACATAAAGAGCCGCTATAACAGCGCCCTGAGTGATCCACAGAACTTTTGGGTCTGTGTTTTTCATTTGATTTTTTCTCCTTTGGTTTTGATATTTTAGAAGCAGGATATCGGACCCGAACTGCTTCAGACGCCTGTTTCAGCGGACGTCCACGCTGGATTGTACTATTCTCCTACTTCAGGCTCTTCGATGCTTTCTCCGAGCTCTTTGAGGATCTCTCTGGCCTGTGTGCATGCAGGGCAGTCACAGAAAGTCTTGCCTTCTGCCTTCATTGCCTCTGCGTGAGCTTTGATCTGCTCAGCAGCTTCAGCGCCCATCTTGTCTGCCATCTCAGGCTTGCTGAATGTGTCGATGACTTCATCGAGCGATGAGATGCCTGCCTTGAGCTGCTTGATGAACTCCATCTCTGTGACCTTATCTACAACAGGAGCTGCCTTGCCCTTGAGTTCTTCGATCTTCGGAGATGCTTTCTCCTTCAGGTCATCAACAACAGGAGCTGCCTTCTCAGCGAATTTGCTTGCGCTTTCAGCTACCTTACCGCCCATTTTGGACAACTTTTCATTGGTTTCAATGCTCTTTTCAGAGTACTTGTCTGCGAGTTCGCCAAGCTTGTCCCATGCGTCGCTGCCTTTTTCTTTCAGTTCATCGAACTTGTCACCATACTTTTCGTCAGCTTCGTCGAGCCACTTTTTCGCTGCGTCCTTGAGTGACGCGTTAGCGTTGCTGTCGAGCAGCGCTTTGACCTTATCGATCAGTTTCCCATCTGCCATCCTATACCTCCTGTAATATTCTGTTTATTCAACCGCTTGAATCAAATTGTCAAACGTAACATATCAAAGGTTTTTAACAAGTGTGAGAATGTTGCTTCCTTCCTTGTACTCGTATTCAACAGCATCCATGGACTGTTTCACCATGAAGATGCCAAGGCCGCCTATCTCTCTTTCTTCCGCGGAGAGCGTAACATCCGGATCGTCCTTGAGCAGCGGATCGTACGGTTTGCCGTGGTCGACGAACGTGATCTTTACCTGCACAGGATCATCCACTACCTCAACGCGGACAACAGCTCTTCCTTTATCCGGGTGATAAGCATATTTGCAGATATTGACAAAGATCTCCTCAACAGCAACAGCGATCTGCATCTGAGCCTTCATCGACACATCTGCTGCTTCGAGATTCATGTTGACATACTCCATCACCTCATCGAGGTTCGTCTCAATGGCTTCTATGTCGAGATCCCTGTTTTTCTTTACACCCTCAAGATCGGCTTCAAACAGCAGCGTATCTGTTTTTTCGAGTAGCTCTAAAAGCTCTTTTCTCCAGAATTCGATCTCCGTACTGCAGGTTTCGTCGTCGAAGCCTCCCCTATTTATCGCTCTTCTGATCAGCTTTGTATAGCCAATGATGCGGGCCTTGTCTTCAACGCTGCGAATCACCTTTTCATCATTTGTTCCGAGGTATTTCGCGAGCGTCTTGTGCCAGAATTCCTGAGCCACTTCATAGCTGAATCCCTGGAAGGACAGGATCGCGTCGTGATCGAGCTCGTAAAATCCCACATACGAGTTGAACATCTGCCCAAGCTCAAAAATAGGATGTCCGACAGAGAGCGTGTCCATGTCGATGAGAAGCACCTCGTCATTCTGGAGCTCGATGTTCTTTGTGTGATAATCTCCATGCAGCATGTGGTCATCATGCGGGACTGCCTCAACGAGAGAAAGCAGCTTTCTGCCGGCCTCCTCAGGAAGGACATCCTGTATGAACTGAACCCATGAGATGGCTTTCTCTTTCATGTCCGGAAGCTTGCCCTCAGGCACTTCAGTGCTGTGGATGCGTTTAAGCATCTCAACATACTCCCTTACGCACCAGTCGAGCTTTTCAGGCTCAGTGGAGAGTATTTTTGAGAACGACCTCGCGTTGAGAAGTTCGAATACCGATCCGTAGCTGTCGTTTACCTTGACGACATCATAGGAAATGGCCGTAGGTATGCCGAGGATAAGAGCCAGCCTCGCGACTTCACGTTCATGCTGTATGTCTTCGAGCGCCTCAGGATTGTTGTATACCTTAACGACATTATCTTCGTCTATGCGGTAAACACTGCCGTTTGCGCCCCTGCCTATCTCCTCGCAGCCTTCAACAGATACGCGGCGGTAAGCCCTTTCGATCTTCATCATCTCAGTGAACCCGGTCATTCTGAAGACATCGTAAACTTCCGGTTTTACGTCGATGATGCTGAAGTCAGGGTATTTCTTTCTGAGACGAAGTATTATCCTGAGGCCCGCACTGGAGATATAATCCAGGGCTTCAGCATCAATGATAACAGCCTTCGGCGCGTGATCCTTCACAACGCTGTTGATCTCAGCCTCGACTTCGGCGGCATTTCCCGAATCTATCCGGCCCTCAAGTCTGATCGTTAAATTGTCGTTGTTCCAGGAAGCATTCATATCCCGCACAGTCCCCTACTCTATTGTCAGAATATCTGAAAATCCGGTTACATCGAAGATCTCCTGAATCTCGTCTGAAACGTTCTTTACAACCATGCTGCCCTTTTCGTTCATTGTCTTCTGTGATGACAGAAGCACACGCAGGCCGGCACTTGAAACATAAGAAAGGCTGCTGAAGTCAAAGACCAGTTCTGTGACTCCGTCGAGGGATGATCTGACCTCCTCCTCGAGCTGCGGAGCCGTGATAGTGTCGAGTCTTCCGTCAAGAACAAACTCGAGTTTTGAGCCTTCCTGATTTTTCTTTATATCAAGCATAGATTCCGGTTCCTCCTTTATTATTTTATGTCCGGCATGGATCCACACCTGAGGTAAAACAACTTATTCCAAATACATTATACTACAATTTTTTTAATTTAATCCACTATAATACGCAGAATGAGCTGTCTTAATAAATCAAAGTTTTGTCTCCCGACGGAGCCTTCACGATCCGGTGAGCACCTCCCTTTCTGTCGGTGAGTTTCTTCTCATTGACAGGATGCTCGGTGATCATGAGCGGTATACCTCTCTCATCAGACACTCCTGTCTCATGCGAAGGCATGTAGATCTCTGCTCCCATCTCTTCATACGCAAGCTCAGCCTGTCTGTTGTACACGTTAAGGCCGTAGTCGCCGTAGACTTTTACCCCCGCGTCTCTGAATCTCTCTATCCAGCACGCGTTGCCGCAGAGTATGCCGCTTTCCCTGCACGCCTCAGCTATCTCATCGAAGTGCATCCCGATGAATCTGTCCAGGCTGCCTTTTGAAACGTTCATTATGTAAGGGACGGATCCCGGTCTGAGGTCTTTGCCTCCGCTCTCCATGAATCTTTCAAGAGCGACCGGTCTGATGCCGCTCCTGTTTACCCTGCGCTGCCACTCATCAGCATCAAGCACGTTCACGCCAAGCTCTTCTGCCTTTTTTATCTCCGCGGTCTCCTCTTTTGTCAGCGCAGGTCTCCTGCCGCTTACGACATGCTTTCTGCGCTTTTCCATGAGCTCATCCGCCGCTTCGCGCCTCATCCGGTTCACTACGGAAAGAGGCATCATTATCCCGTCATCCGTCTGCACGTCTATCCCCGTGAGCCCCGGAGTATAGACTGTATCGCCCAGTCTTGCGAGAGAAGCCTCTATGCGCTCCCTGTCAGTCGGCACCTTCACCGCGTACTCTGTCCTGTGATCGGATACTATCTCCACGCTGTTTCCGTTCTTTACATCCGTCATCACGAGCACCGGATACTGACCGGCGCGGGCCGTAAATGCCATGGTGACAGGCAGCTTTTTCTCGGGAACATCAAGGGCGGATTCAAGGAGCTTATGATCGGTCACCTTGCGCACCGTGTCTCCGGTGAAAGCCCCTCTTTCAAAGTCTCCGGCCAGAACGCAGCCGTGACCTATATCCTTCACGTATGTGACCACCCCGCCAGCTGGCGAGCTGATCAGATAATCCGCGTCCTCTCTTATGAATTCGATGCCGTCTCCGTTGTCGAGCTCAGCACCCTGCTCTCCGTCCTGATGGGAGAGCTCTATGCATACAAGCTCCCTTCCGCGCTTAAGAGCGCCTCTGGCAGCAGCCTTTTCGTCCTTTTCGCTTACCTTGTTTTCGCTGTCTATGACCGCTATCACTCGGCCTATGCGGAGTCCCTGATTTTTAGGACTCGATCCCGAAAGGATGTCCTCTCCGGGATTGCCGTACAGATAGCCCTCGGTGAAATCACCGCGGTTGAATATCTGCCGGAGTTCGAGCATGTCGCTCTCGTCGACGCGGTACAGCCCGGCGGCCTTTTCAGGCCCGTGTTTTGCTGCCAGCTTTTCGAAAAGGTCGATGTACTTGCGGTATATCCTAGTTACCACAGCCACATACTCAGGAGTCTTCATGCGGCCTTCTATCTTGAATGACGAAGCTCCCGACATCACGAGTTCAGGTATGTGCTCTATAAGGCAGAGATCCTTCGGACTGAGAGCGTAGTAAGTTTCGCCGTCATCGCCCCGGTATGCCTGTCTGCACGGCTGCGCGCAGGTGCCGCGGTTTCCCGTGCGGCCGCTTCCCCCGCCAAGCACCCTGCTCATCTGGCACTGCCCGGAATAGCACATGCACAGGGCTCCGTGGACAAAGACCTCCACATCCACCTTCGGATCAAGACTTCCGCAGTACTCTGCCAAATCCCTTATTTCTTCAAGAGACAGCTCTCTTGCGGGCACTACCCTGCAGAAGCCCATCTTAGCAGCAGCAAGAGCTCCGCCCTTGTTGAACAGAGTCCCCTGCGTGGACAGATGCAGCGGAAGATCGGGCAGGTACTTATGCAGCAGCCTCGCGAGGCCCATGTCCTGCACTATCACCCCGTCGACCCCGAGTCCGTATATGTAATTGCAGTAATCAAAAGCTCTGGAAAGCTCATTGTCAGCGATGAGAGTGTTTATCGTCATATAAACTTTCACTCCATGTGAATGAGCGTAGTTTATGGCATCAGGAAGCTCTTCATCGCTGAAGTTGTCGGCGAATATACGCGCGTTGAAAGCCATGCCTCCCATATAAACGGCGTCAGCCCCGTTATTGACGGCGGCTATAAGATGCGCCTTGCCCCCTACGGGCGATAAGAGTTCAGGTCTGTTCATGATCAATTACCTCCCTTGTTGACATATTAGCACATATTTCCTACAAGTACACAATTTGTATTAAATGGAGACCACATTGTCAACTGGATTGAAAATAAATTTTTCCAGTATTACACTTGAATACAGAGAATGAAATCGGGAAAACGCCGGTATCTAAGGAGAGCGGAGCAAAAATGAGTACAAAGGACATCGTCCTTGCTTTGTTTGAAAAAAACAAAGGGTTTTTTATTTCGGGAGAAAGGATAGCCGAAGAACTCAACATTTCAAGAACGGCTGTCTGGAAGGCCGTAAAAAAACTGCAAAGCGAGGGTTATGATATCAAAGCAGTGACAAACAGAGGTTATTGCCTCAGCACGGAATCAGATGTTATGACAGAGCGCGGAATAGCCAGTCATCTCAATGACAGCTGTAAGGGTCTCAGACCCGAGGTGTTCGTGAGAGTCGATTCCACAAATACAAAGTGCATAGAAAAAGCACAGCAGGGTGAACCTGAAGGCTATGTGGCTATAGCGGGGTCCCAGAGCGCAGGCAGAGGCCGCAGAGGAAAAGCGTTCTTCTCCCCTGCTGACAGCGGCATTTACATGAGCATACTGCTAAGGCCGACCGGTCTTACTGAAAATCAGGTGCTGCACTTCACTACCATGGCTGCGGCCGCTGTAAGCGAAGCCATCGAGGAAGTTTCAGGCAAAAAGGCCGAGATCAAATGGGTAAACGACATTTTCATCGACGGCAAAAAGGTCTGCGGTATCCTTTCCGAAGCTTCATACGGTCTCATGAGCGGCAATCTCGAGTATGTAATAGTCGGGATCGGTGTAAACGCATATGAGCCTGAGAGCGGATTCCCTTCTGCCATAGCGGATGTTGCCGGCAAGGTGTTCGACGCACCAAAGGAAGGCCTCAAGAACCGCCTCGCGGCAGAGATACTGAACCACTTCATGGAGTATTACGAGCACCTGCCTGACACCCCTTATTCAGAGGAGTACATAAAGCGCTCCATGGTGACCGGCAGAGATGTAACGGTGCACAGAGGAAATGAGCGGGTCAGAGCTCACGTTCTGGGAATAGACGAAGAATTCGGGCTGAAAGTCCAGTACGAAGACGGAAGCGTCGAAATACTCAGATCGGGCGAAATAAGCATAAGGATCTAAAATAACGGAAGCCGGCTGCAGTTGACAACCGGCTTCTTTAATTATACGATTCTCTTTGTTCAAGGAGAATAAAGCAAATGAAAGATTTCACACCAGTATATGTTCCGGTCGGCGTTCCGACCTTTCATCTTGAAAGTGCGAAGGATCTTTTTGAAAGATCGGTAAAGATTCTGAGGGGCACAGACCCCTCTTTCATCGTTCCTGACGACATGCTTCTTTCTGTCGATTCCATGTGCGCATATATTGACGGTCTCGATCCCGATCTCATCGTTTTTCAGGACCTCACCTTCGCGAATGCAGCTTACATGACCGAAGTGGTGAAAAGATTTGACTGTCCGCTTCTGCTCTGGACTCTGAGGGAGCCTGTCATAGACGGCACCAGACTCCGTCTGAATTCTCTCACCGGAGCCTACAGCGCGGCAAACGCCATGCGCCTTCACGGGAAGACCGACTACGGCTATGTATTCGGCTCGCCTGAAGAGGACTCCGTGATAAGCAGTGTCGCGGCCTTTGTAAAAGCTGCAAAGATCAGGCATGCGATGAAGGGACTCAGGATGGCATCTGTCGGAGAACCGCCTCAGGGCTTCGATTTCGGAAGCGCCCGTGAGAGCGAGCTCAGGGAGATATTCGGTGTTGAAACAGTATCGATATCTGTAAAGGACATGATAGAACGCGCGAAGTCCTGTTCAGATGAGGAATCCGGGCCATATATGAACCGCTCGTATGAGCTTACAGCCGGTCTCGAAAAAACACCCGGGAACAACCTGCGTGATCACGCAAGACTATATAAAGCGTACAGTGATTACATACGCGAAAACGGCATCGGCGCTCTCGCGTCAAGATGCTGGCCGGATTACTTCACCGAGTACGGGACTCCGGTGTGCGCGGTGCTTTCGATGCTCAACGACGACGGCACGGCGGCAGCCTGCGAAGCGGATATGTACGGCGCCCTTTCGATGTGGACGGGGATGCAGCTTTCAGGCTCTCCGGTCTTCTTCGGCGATCCCGTAAGCCTTGATGAAAAGGAAAACACCCTTACCTTCTGGCACTGCGGTACGGCGGCCTGCACCCTGGCGCGCAGGGATACCGGCGCGGTGATAGGCGTGCACCCTAACAGAAAGATCGGCCCTGCCATGGACTTCGGATGCGAAGCCTTCCCGGAGGCCACCATATTCCGCATAGGGCGTGAAGCTGACGGAAGCTACCGCTTCTTCATACTCGAAGGTGAAGCACTCGACAAGCCTAAGCAGTTCACAGGCACCACGATAGTAATAAAAACAACGGCCCCTGTGCGCGAAGCCGTTGAAAAGAGTGTGCTTGACGGTTTTGAACCTCACTTCGTCGTAATGAAGGGACATCATGCTGAGACGCTGAAAGCTCTGGCTAAAATGACCGGGGCTGAGGTTTACCTGTACCAATAATAATTATTTGTTTAGTCGGGCTGCCACAGGGCAGCCCTGTTTTTTTATATGTCCGCTGCCCTTCTGAAAAGCTCTTTGAATGCACTTTCAGTCCTGTAGAACACAGGAATTCTGCCCAGAGGCGCTTCCACCGTATACTTTGAGCCTCCCCTGTATGGCTGTCCGTCCCAGAATCCTTCCCAGCTGCCCTCAGGCAGATGCACTGTACGCTCTTTCGCGTTTTTCTCTATTACCGGACAGACGTATATGTCATCTCCGAAAAAGTATGAGTATTCATCACGGCTCTGCCTGTAGTCCACCGCGTTCCAGAAGTCGGGCTTCATCACAGGTATGCCCTCTTCAGCCTTCTTAAGGCATTGCTCTATATATGGCCTCAGAGCCGCGTGTATCCCGGTAAGACGCACGGTATGCGGCAGCACGGCCGGAGCGTCGAACTGGCTGTTTGCCCAAGGTCTTATGGATTCATGGCTCCTCATCAGCGGCGAGAATGCGTTCATCTCCATCCACCGTATGAAGAGCTCATCATTTCTTTTCAGTCTGGCAACAGAGAAGAATCCTCCAATGTCGCTGTGCACCAGCGGCACACCTGAGAATCCCAGCGAGAAAGATGCAGGCATCACGCATGGCATTCCGTAGTCCTTTGTAAGATCGGTATGCTGATCGCCGTTCCACATCACAGGCGCGTATTTCTGCTCTCCAAGATAGCCCGAGCGCGTGAAGAACATCACATCCTTATCGCCGTATTCATCCACTGCCTCGCGGTTTATCTTTGCCCACAGGACGGGCCACATATTGTGCAGCTCTGACGGATCGCCGCTGTGGAGCACACAGTCGGTAGGCAGATATTCGCCGAAGTCAGCCATCCATCCCTTTATGCCTATGTCAAGCATGTTCTGCCTGATGAGAACATCCTTTATGAAACGCACGGCTTCAGGGTCTGTAAGATCGAGCATGCCGGCGTCGAACGTGGTCGATTTCATGTGCACTATGCTGCCATCCCTGCTCTTGATGAGCAGGCCCTTTTCAGCGCACTCGTTATACAGCCTGCTTCCCTTCACCAGATATGGATTCACATAGGCCAGGAACCTGACGCCCATGCTCTCGAGCTCTTTTATCGCTTCAGGAAGATCGTGATACAGCTCCCTGTCGTATTCGTAGTTCCACCACACCTGCTTGCCCATGACTGTGCGGTTCTCACCGCACCAGTCCTGGCTCCACACCGCGCATATCTTTGCGCCGGCATCGAGCATTCCGCGCACCTTGGAGACCACCTTTTCGGTGCCGCCTTGCACCGCTATGATCATTCCGTCAAGGCACCAGTCAGGGAGGTACATTCTCGGCGGATTCTTTTCTGCAAGAGCTCTCATCAATGTATCGTAAGAGTCCGCGTGAAGCAGCATCATCGACCGCGGGCAGCTGTCGAATCTCATCCTGTAATTGTTTATGCCGAATTTGGAGATGCCGTCAGAAGGCGTATCGAAGTAGAACAGCCTGCCCCTGTCTGTAACAAACACAGGCATAGGCGAGTAGCTTCCGATGCTTTCCGCTTCTTTTTCACGGTAGCGGTTGTCCGGAAGTATCACCTTCTCGAAAAGCGTACGTGCGGTGATGTGCTCGGATACGAAATTCATTACGCGCTCTCCGCGGAGGTTAGTGCGGCGGTATTGCTCTCCGCCCCCGAAGACCGCCTCTCCTGCCATGGCCGGGATCTTGAACTCGTAGGCCCAGCCCTCTTCTCCCTCAAAGAAGAGCTCACAGCCGAGGCCGCGCTCCTCTATCTCCATCGTGAGAGAATGGCCGTCTCCATACATCCGGAAGGTATTGCCGTTTATCCTCTCTACATTGTTGAGCCGCGCGTGCTCCAGTTCAACCACGGACTCCTTTACCGACCCGCGCCTCATGTTATAGGTCTTCTCGAGCTTTATGGCGGACACAAAAGGTGTGGACAGGAGTCTGAACCCGTCCACAGATATTTTCAATGTTTTTCCGTCAAATTCGGTTTTCAGCATAAGTCCTTTCCCTAGATATCCGCGAGATACCTTCCCAGTTCCTTATTGGAGTCCGCTACTACCTTCTCCTCGTCTATTCCGGTGATGACGCCATGTTCTACGGTCACCTCGCCGTCTATCACCGTGTAGTCGACAGCTCCCCTGAGTCCGACGGTGCCGAGAACGGACTTAGGATCATAGCACGCTCCTGTCAGCTCGAGGCGTCCGGAATCGACCATGAAGAAGTCAGCACACTTGCCTGTTTCGATGGAGCCGATCTCCTTCTCCCTGCCCAGCAGCCTTGCCGATCCCATGGTCGCTATCCTGAGCATGTCGTAGCCTGTAGGTGCGAGCCTGCTTGAGTTCAGCCTGTGCAGCAGGAATCCCACGCGGAGCTCCTCGAGCATGTCGGAGCCGTCGTTCGAAGCCGATCCGTCTACGCCCAGCCCCACAGGTATGCCCATCTCCAGCATTTCAGGTATGCGGGCGATGCCCGATGAAAGCTTCATGTTGGATATCGGGCAGTGACATACGCCTGTGCCGGTCTCCGCAAGGAGTTTGAGCTCCTCATCGTTGAAGTGTATGCCGTGGGCGTACCAAACATCGTCGCCTATCCAGCCGAGGCTCTCCATGTAAGCGAGCGGACGCACGCCCTCACGCTCAAGCATGTAATTCTCTTCATCTTTTGTCTCGCAGAGGTGTGTATGCAGGCGTACGCCCTTCTCTCTTGCGAGTATCGCTGATTCACGGAGAAGATCCGCTGAGACCGAGAACGGCGAGCACGGCGCTAGGGCTATGCGGCGTTTCGATCTGAACGATCTGTCGTGATATTTATCTATAAGATCGATGCTGTCCTTCATTATCTCATCGACGGTCTGCACCACGCTGTCAGGCGGGAGTCCTCCGTCCTTGACCGAGAGATCCATGGAGCCGCGCGAGAAGTGCATCCTCACTCCCAGTTTGTCGGCTGCCGCCGCCTGCGCTCCGATAAGATCACCTGCCCCTGCCGGGAACACATAGTGGTGGTCGAACACCGTTGTGCAGCCGTTCTTCATCAGCTCGCCCATTCCGGTAAGAGATGAGAGATAGACTGTATCTTCATTGAGGTTCTTCCATATCTCGTAGAGCGTCTTCAGCCAGTCGAAGAGCTCCATGTTCTGCACCTTTTCAAGGTTGCGCGAGAACACCTGATACAGGTGATGATGCGCATTTACCAGCCCCGGGTAGCAAAGCATCCCGCTTCCGTCGATAACGGTGTCCGCGTCGTGCTTATCCGGTCCTATATATTCAATAAGGCCGTCTCTGCAGAACAGATTGGCGTTTTCATAAACAGTGTCCTTCCCGTCACAGGAAACTATCGCCCGTATGTTGTTTACTGCCAGTGTACTCATTTTCAGCTCCTTTCCTCTGGATCCCTGTCCAGTATCTCTTCATAGATCCGTCTGTCTCTGTCGCCGAATACGTTGAAAATAACTTTATTTATACTGCTGTCATGACTGTCAAGCCATTCCCTGACTGTTTTTACGGCCGTCTCCGCCGCCTCTTCTGCCGGAAAGCTGAACACTCCCGTAGAGATACAGCAGAAAGCCAGGTTCCCCAGGCCGTTTTCAGCGGCCAGATCGAGGCACGCCACGTAGCAGGAGCGGAGCAGCCTTCTATGCTCGTCCGTGAGCTCCAAATCGACTGAAGGGCCTACCGTATGCAGCACGTACTTCGCGGGCAGGCAGAACCCCGGTGTGATCTGCGCCCTGCCCTCAGGCTCGTCATGGCCCTGCTTTCGGATGATCTCGCTGCAGCTGTTTCTGAGTTCGACTCCGGCTGCGCTGTGTATGCAGTTATCGATGCAGTTGTGAAGCGGTATATAGCAGCCCAGAAGCGTGAAATTTGCCGCGTTCACTATGGCGTCGGCCGCAAGTCTGGTGATATCCCCCTGCCACAGATAAAGACTCTCATCAAGTCTGCACGGCTCGAGCGAGTCAATGCTGACTATGCCCCTGATAAAAGCCTCTCTTCTGAGATAAGCATCATGCACCGCGCGGAAAGCGGCGCTGACCGGCTTAGGGTCTCTGACGTTCATCAGAGATCGCAGAAGATCCTTCTGTTTCGCCTCGTCAGCGGGCACAGCTACCTTTCGGTATAGAGGATTCTCTTTTTTCAGCTGCTCTATGAGCCAGAGCCTTGCCTCAGTCTGATCCATTGCTTCTCCTCATCGTGAGCATGAGAGCGGCGAAAAGTATCACTATGATCACAGCCGAAGCGGACCATATGCCCTTATCCGGCAGGAACGATTCGGTGCCGTCGCTGTTTACTATGACGTCAGCGTTCCTGAGCACCCACGCACCTATGGCAGGTCCGATAAGACCCGGCACGAATACCTGTCCGATTATGCGTACGCCCTGAAACTGGCCGGCTCTTCCATCAGGAATATTGTCCCTGATCATCGCTCCGAATATGGACATCCCGGCGAGGTATCCGGTCATGACTATAAGCGAACCCGCAAAGGCCTGAAGGGCTGCATGAGCTTTTGTGAAATATAATATAGTATACCCTATAATGAGCATCCCCGTCACGGGAAGTATGCTCTTCATGAAGCCTTTGCTGTCATAGAGTCTGCCGTAGAAAACAGTGGCAGCAGCCGCCAGGATTATAGCCGGCGCAAATATCATGACATAATTGTCGAGGCCAAGAGTCTGCTCGTAATAGATGATCAGATAAGGCATGAATATCTGTATGGACGTACCGAATACCGCGAAATTCAGCAGAGTCAGATAAAGCTTCCTGTTCTCGGCTGCCACAGAAGGCCTGAAGCTGTACGCGAGCGTCTCTCCAAGACTTTCCTCAGACTTTTTCAGCCGCGGGTCGTCCTCTATCAGGAACCACCCCAGCACGCCTATCAATGTTGTGGCTATGCCTATCACATAATATATGGTGACCCATGAGGAATGCTCATCAAGGTTGAAGCTCATGAAACCTCCGAAAACCACCAGTACGGCAACGAGCGGCATCATGGAGTTGACGCCTTCTATCTTTCCCCTGTTTGTGGAATCGCCCCTGTCAGTCAGCCACGCGTTGTACGCCGCATCGTTTGCGGTTGAGCCGAAGTATGTCATCACGCAGTCCATCACTATGGTGAGCGTTATGCTGCGTATGTATGCGAACGCTATGATGCTGATGCCCCATATTATATATCCGGCGCTCATGAATGCTTTTCTTTTTCCGACCTTATCGGATACGGCACCCATTATTATGGTGGTAAGAGCGGCCGTGACCGCGCTCGCCATGACCATGACAGAGATATCCGCCGCCGAGGCGTGGAACATCTTGTAAATAAACACGTTGAAGTACATGTTCTCTACCACCCATGCCACCTGGCCCATAAGGCCGAATACCAGCATGGATATCCAGAATTTCTTTCCGGGTTTAGTCTGCATCCTTCATCAACCTCTCATCTGTTTTCCCCGGTCTCACCGTTATCCATACACCGATGAATACCAGAACGATACCGGCAATCTGCCGGGCGCTTATCTGCTCACCCAGCATAAGAAACGAGAACAGCGCCACAAATACCGGCTCCGACGCGTAGATGAGCGTGGTGTGCGACGCAGGGCTCAGTTTTTCGGCCGAGGTCTGGAAAATGAATCCCAGAGCGCCGCAGCCCAGCGCCAGATACATCAGCTGCCACCATCCGGCGGCGCTCACCGGCAGCCTGAAGCTGTCCTCAAGGATAAAAGCGAATATGAATCCGTACACCGATACGAACGGCAGCTGAAGCGTGCCGAGCACAACAGGATCGTGCCTGTGCGCGTAGCGTTCGGTGTAAAGCATCTGAAATGAATAGAAAAACGCGCTCAGAATGCATATAAGATCTCCTTTATTGAGTGCGAATCCGGGAGACAGGCACATGAGGCCCACTCCCACGAGCGTTATTATGACGCTCACAGCCTGCACGCGTCCCGGCACTATATGCTCCTGCACCAGTATGATAAGTGGCGTGAAGAAGGCCACCAGACTCATCATGAAGCCTGCATTCGAAGCCGTAGTGTATTTGCAGCCCAGCACCATGCAGAGATAGGACAAAAACAGAAACGTTCCCAGCACGCCGGCGTGCAGGAACGTTTCTTTATCGAGTTTCAGGTATCTTTTGCGGAAGACCGCAAGACAGGCGGCAAAAGCAATCAAAAATCTGAGAGCCACCATGTTGAATACTTCGAGCTCAGCAAGTATCTGTTTGGAGAATATCGTCATGGCGCCGAAGATCATGGTGGCCGCAAGCATCATCATATCACCGTATGCGACGTGTTTTCTGTCTGCGGCCATGCCTGTTTACATCTTTGCTTATCCGGATAAGTTCACCTCTTTATCTGGAATTATACACCAGTTTCTCTCCGTCTGAGTCGCAAATCAGAGATTGTCCGTCAAGTATCGTGCCTCTTATCACGCCTGACGCTATCTCAGTCTCAACATGCTGCTGCAGATAACGCTTTATCGGCCTTGCGCCGTAGTGAGGATCGTAGGCCTCTTCGGCGATGAATCCAAGCGCCGCATCTGTGACGCTGAGTTCGATATCCCTGTTTTTGAGTCTGTCAGCGATATCCCTGAACGAGAGTTTTATGATGCCCTTTATCTGCTCCTTTGTGAGCGGGCTGAACAGTATTATATCGTCGATACGGTTGAGGAACTCAGGCCTGAAGCCTGCCCTGAGCTTCGCCATTACCATGTCCTCGACAGCCGGGTCAATGGTGCCGTCCTCTTTCATGTTGTCGATGAGATCGGCACTTCCTATGTTGGATGTCATGATGACTATGGTGTTTTTGAAGTCGACGGTGCGGCCCTGATTGTCGGTCAGGCGGCCGTCATCGAGAAGCTGCAGCAGGATGTTGAACACATCCGGATGAGCCTTCTCTATCTCGTCGAAGAGGATAACGCTGTACGGCTTGCGGCGGACCGCCTCGGTCAGCTGGCCTCCCTCGTCATATCCGACGTACCCTGGAGGAGCTCCTACCAGTCTGGATACTGAGTGCTTCTCCATGTACTCCGACATATCTATTCTTATCATGTTGCGCTCGCTGTCAAACAGGGCTTCTGAAAGAGCTTTCGCGAGCTCAGTCTTGCCGACGCCCGTAGGTCCGAGGAAAATGAACGATCCGATAGGTCTGTTCTCATCCTTGAGGCCTGCTCTGGCGCGCAAAATCGCCTCTGAGACGGCTTTTACACCCTCATCCTGACCGATCACCCTTTCGTGCAGTATATCCGGCAATCTGAGGAGTTTATCGCGTTCTGTCTCGACCAGCCTGCTGACAGGAATGCCTGTCCAGCCGGATATGACTTCCGCGATCTCATCTTCAGTGACTTCCTCCTGGAGGAGCCTATCCTCTTCCCTCTTGTCAGCTGAAGCCTTCTTCTCTTCGAGCTGTCTTTCGAGGTCAGGCAGCACGCCGTATTTCAGCTTGGCACCCTTCTCGTAATCGGCCTGCCTTTCGGCATCCTCTATCTCGAGCTTTATATCTTCGATCTGCTGCTTGAGGTTCTTCGCCTCGAGTATCTCGGCCTTCTCATTCTCCCACTGAGCTCTCATGCCGGCACTCCTGTCCTTGAGCTCCGAGAGTTCCTTCTCTAGTATGGCCAGTCTTGCCTGCGAGCCCTTGTCTTCTTCTTTGGAGAGAGCCTGCTTCTCTATCTCGAGCTGGGTGATCTTACGCGATATCTCATCGAGCTCTGAAGGCATGCTGTCTATCTCGGTACGGATGCGGGCAGCAGCCTCGTCCATCAGGTCTATCGCCTTATCAGGAAGATATCTGTCGCTGATATATCTGTCGGACAGTGTAGCGCACGCTATGAGAGCACTGTCTGTGATCCTTACACCGTGATGTATCTCAAACTTCTCTTTCAGTCCGCGGAGGATGGAGATGGTGTCCTCAACGCTCGGCTGATCGACCAGCACCTTCTGGAATCTCCTCTCAAGAGCCGCATCCTTCTCGATGTACTTCCTGTACTCGTCGAGAGTAGTGGCGCCTATGCAGTGGAGCTCGCCTCTGGCCAGCTTAGGCTTAAGAAGGTTACCCGCGTCCATGGCTCCCTCAGCGGCTCCCGCGCCTACTATGTTGTGGATCTCATCGATGAAGAGGATTATCCTTCCCTCCGATTTTTCGATCTCATTGAGGACAGCCTTCAGCCTCTCCTCGAATTCGCCCCTGTACTTTGCTCCCGCGATAAGGGATCCCATGTCAAGAGCATAGACTGTTTTGTCCTTGAGGCCTTCAGGGACATCTCCTGCAAGTATCCTCTGCGCGAGCCCCTCAACTACGGCTGTCTTTCCGACTCCCGGCTCACCTATGAGCACAGGGTTGTTCTTGGTGCGCCTTGACAGTATCTGCACCACGTGTCTTATCTCGGAATCCCTTCCGATGACCGGGTCGAGTTTGCCTGCCCTTGCCATCTCTACAAGATCCCTTCCGTACTTCGCAAGCGCTTCGTAATTGTCTTCAGGATTCTGGCTCGTGATCCTCTGATTGCCCCTCACCTTTGTGAGCGCCTCGAGGAACTTGTCCCTGGTGACACCGTACCTGAGGAATATCCTCTCGCTCGGCGTTCCCTTTTCCGCCAGGAGCGCAAGATAGATGTGTTCGACGCTGACGTATTCGTCCTTGAACTGATCTGCTGCCGCCTCGGCATCCATGAATATCTTGTTGAATCTGCGCGTGCCGTACATGCCGTCGCCGCCGCCGGAGACTTTAGGGATCTTATCGACCTCGGCCTGCACGTCCTTTGTCATGGCGATGATGTTCACGCCCATCGACTGGAGCAGCTTCGGGATAAGTCCGTCCTTCTGCTTCAGCAGCGCAAGGTGGATGTGTTCGCCGTCCACCATCTGGTTGCCCATCTCGACCGCGATGTTCTGGCAGTCCATCACGGCCTGCTGAGCATTCTGAGTATATTTTTCTATGTTCATATATGCATACCTCCTGTTTGAGAAGATTTATTGACGCATCATTTTTACAAAAACAAAAATAGCACACATCCCAACGTTTGTAAACACAAAAATTAGCACTCTCTTCGTGAGAGTGCTAACAAAGTCCTGAATCGTTCATTCTCCTGCTCTTCGGGCAGGGCTCCTATGTGAGTTCGCGGCCGTCGTGCCTGTCTTTGAGTTCCGGCACGTATTCCTCGTCGGCCAGCATGTAGGTGAATCCGTTGCCGTTCACCTCGCTCACGCTGGTGATGGTCATGAAGGCGCCGCTGTCTATGGCCATGACGGCACGCTTCACCTTGTTGAAGTTGCGGTTGCTCGCTGCGCAGAGTATGACTTCCCTGTCCTCCCGCAGGTAACCGCCGCGCGCCTTGATGAGCGTTGTTCCGAAACCTATCTCGAGCAGTTCCTCATTCACTTCGGGTATCTTATCCGTCCATATCATTATCTGGTAGCCGCCCTGCTCCAGCACGATCATGCGGTCCATGACGACCCCGTATACCAGGGCATACAGGATGCCGAGGATTATTCCTTCGGTCTCCGTCACCGGTATCTGCAGAAGGAATATGGCGATATCTATGCCCGACATCACCGTCGCGAGCTTCCATCCGAGCTTGCGGTTCATAATCATCGCCGGAACGTCTATGCCGCCGGTCGAGCCGCCCAGCCTGAGCACGAGTCCCAGGCCGACGCCGTCGAGCACACCGGCGCATATGGCCGCGAGCAGAGGCTCATTCACGAGATGGTGCAGCGAGGTCATCTGCTCAAAAATGCCCATGAAGAGCGGGAACGCGAAGGTGCCGAGCGCTATCGTGGCAGCAAAGCGTCTGCCGAGCACGAGCGCGCCGGTAATGAACAGGACTATGTTGAAGGCAGCGACGACTGCGCTGACACTGGCTCCGGTCAGTATGTTCACTATCCTTCCGATGCCGCTCATCCCGCTGACTACCATGTCGTACGGAAGAGCGAAGCATGTAACTGAAAAAGCACAGATGGCGTTTCCGAGCACCATCTGCGCAAATTCGAATGCATTTTTTCTTGTCAGTAAGTTTTTCACTTTTTTCTCAGCGCCTTATGACGGGTGTTTTATCCTTGAGCTTTTTCTTTTTTCCCTTACCCTTGTCTTCGGCCATTTCCTTTAAGAGATCGACTATCTCTCCGGCACGCTCTTCAGCTGTCTGCAGTTCGGCGGTTTTCGCCTCTTCAACATCCTTCAGCGCCTCAGTGATCTCGGCCTCTCTCGCGGCTATCGCCTTGAGCTCTTCCTCATACGCGTCCTTAAGATCGTCGACCGTTATGGTCGTGAGCATCTCCTCGTCAACGTCTTCAAGAGCGGAGACTCTCGCGGCCTGGTTCGTTATGATCTTCTCGAAAAGGTTTCTCACCTCTCTGGCGTTCGCAAAGTTCTCGCCCTTTTCAGACTCAAGCCTTACGATCTCCTCGCGGACCGCCTTGTCAGCTTCTTCGGTCAGCTTGTACTGATATTTTTTGCACTGAAGCTCGAATATCTGCTGGAGCTCATCCACCGTGTAGTCAGGGAACTCGAAGAATTTATTGAATCTCGACTTGAGTCCCGGGTTGCTCTCCACGAAGTCCTTCATGAGCTGGGTGTATCCGGCGACGATCACCACGAACTCGTCGCGGTGGTCTTCCATGGCCTTAAGGATGGTGTCGATGGCCTCCTGTCCGAAGCTCTCGTCCTTCTGATTGAGCGTGTACGCTTCGTCTATGAACAGGATGCCGCCCATGGCTTCCTGTATCTTCTTCTGGGTCTTGATGGCAGTCTGTCCGACGTAGCCCGCAACGAGTCCGGAGCGGTCTGTCTCTATCATCTGCCCAGTCGAAAGTATGCCTATATCCTTATAAAGCTTGCCGAGTATTCTGGCGACGGTGGTCTTTCCTGTGCCCGGGTTTCCGGAGAACACAAGATGGAGCGAGACCGGCACAGATTTCATGCCCTTCTCCTCGCGCATCTTTCTTATCTTGGCCAGACCCACCAGCTCTTCAACGTCGTGCTTTACAGTCTGGAGCCCTATGAGCTCGTTGAGCTCCTCCATTCCTGATTTCTCAGGCTCTTTAGGCTCTTCGGGTTCATCGCCCGGAGATTTAGTCGCAACGGCAACAGGCTTTCTTTCTTCCTCCTGCTGTGACTCCACCTCAGTCTCAATGCTGATAGCAGCCTGGTTCTCGTTTGAAAGCTGGCGGACCTTGTCCCTTACGTTCCTCTCCCTTTTTTGTGAGGAAGTCAAAGAATCGTCTGCCGGTCCGTAAAAGTCGTTATACATGTCTCTGAATCCGTCAAGCATGGCAGCCACTGGAATCCTCTCCTGTTAAACAAGCGTTATCGTCTGGTCAGATGATAATACAAACTGAGTTGTTTGTAAAATCAGATGGCGCGTGTGTACTCTCTGAGCCACTCGTTTTCCTCTTCGGTCATGAACGGGCTGAGCTTTTCATAGCACTGCCTGTGATAGTCATTGAGCCATTCACGCTCAGACTTCGTGAGCTCATCAGGATCGATGGCATCGAGGTCTATCGGTACGAAGCACAGCATGTCGAAGCGCATGAACTGTCCGTATTTGTTCTTCTCGTCCTTTACCGCCACCACATTGTTCTCTATGCGGATGCCGAAATCGCCTTCCTCGTAGATGCCCGGCTCTATGGTGACGCACATGCCCTCTTCAAACTGATGATGCTCGTCTCTCTCAGCGGTTATGTACCATCTGAATCCGATCGGAGCCTCATGTATGCAGCCGAGGTATCCGAATCCGTGGCCGGTACCGCACTGGTAATCGAGTCCCAGGTCCCAGATAGGCTGGCGGCAGAGAACGTCGAGCGACCATCCGTGGTTTCCGTACAGGAACTTAGCTGCGGCCAGATGCTGCTGCGCGCGGTAAATGGCGGTGTAATACTTCTTCAGTCTTGGTTCGATGTGTCCGAGTACAGTAGTCCTTGTTATATCGGTAGATCCGTCAAGGTAGCCGCCGCCTGTATCCGAAAGCAGCATTCCGCCTTCCTTCAGCACTACATCCGACTCAGGGGTCGGCGAGTAATGCATCATCGCCGCATGCTCCCCGAAGGCCTGCAGCGGCGCGAACGAATCCCTGATATATCCCTCCTGCTCGCGGCGGAGAGATGTAAGCTTCTCTGACGCGGACAGCTCGGTGATCTCCATCTTATCGTAATTGTTCTTTACCCAGCAGATGAATTTTGTGAGGGCCACGCTGTCCTTGAGCTCAGCGTTCCTGATGTTTTCCACCTCAACAGGATTCTTCATGGCCTTCATCAGGACTGTAGGGTTATGAGCCTCAACCACACCGCACTTCAGCGAGGAAGCGAGCAGATAGTTGAATCTGGCCGGATCGATAAGCGCTGTCTCTGAAGCCGGTATCTCAGTGACATCACTGTAGATATCGTTGTATGGCTTTATGACAACTCCGTCCTCTTCAAAGTGAGCCTTTATCTCATCATTAAGCTTGCTCTCGTCTATGTAAAGGTCGACGTGATCCTTCCACACTATGGCATACGAAAGTACGAGCGGGAAGAAGTCTATGTCGTCGCCGCGGAAATTGAGGAGCCAGCATATGTCATCGATGGATGCGATTATGTGAAGATCTGCTCCGTACTCGTCCATCTTAGCGCGTACTCTGGCGAGCTTGCTCGCAGTACTCTCGCCGCTCCACTTCTCTTCAAGGTAAAAGCAAGGCTTTGCCGGGAGCGCCGGACGGTCCTGCCAGATGTCGTTTACAAGATCGACGCCCGGCTTTATGCTGATGCCCTTCTTTCCGAAGGTCTTCTCATAATCTCTTCCGTCCTGAACGGAAACAGTACGGCCGTCAAAACCTACTGCTCCGCCTTCAGGCACCTGGCTCATGATCCAGTCTGTAATCGACGGTGTGCCTTCGACGCGTATCTTCATGAGCTTTACGCCGCTTCCCTCAAGCTGGTTCTTAGCCTGTGTGAAGTAGCGGCCGTCTGTCCACAGCCCTGCGTCGTCCATGGCTATGACAGCCGTTCCCGCGGATCCGTTGAAGCCTGTCATGTATTCCCTGGCCTTGAAGTGAGCGCTCACGTATTCGCTCTGATGATAATCAGCCGATGGGATTATGTATGCGTCCAGACCCTGCTCTCTCATAAGCTGTCTGAGTTTTTCGATTCTTTCTGCATGTATGTTCATCATGGATGTCTCCTGGTAATAATTCTTTTCCTGAATGTCAGGCTATTTCATGATAGCCTCGATGTCTTCTATGCGGCGCGGTATACCGGCTGAAAGGTTTTCACATCCGTCTTCAGTGATGAGGCAGTTGTCTTCGACTCTGAAGCCGATGCCCCACTCTTCATGGTAGATGCCTACGTCTATGCAGAACACCATATTCGGAGCGATGTACTCAGGAGTCTCCACAACGTCATGAACGTCAAAGCCGATGTGATGCGCTCCGCCGTGCCACATGTACTTGCGGATGTTGGCCACGTCATCGAGCACTCCGGCGTCCTTAAGGAGCTGAGCGTTATATTCCTTGATAGTCGCATCTACAGCGGCCATCTTCATTCCCGGCTTAACGATAGAGAACATGTAGTCAGACGTTGCGAGGGCGCATTCATACAGCAGCTTCTGCTTGTCTGAATATCTGCCGTTTACCGGCCAGCTGCGGGATACGTCGGTTATCATGTGATCCCAGTTGACTCCGACATCGTTGAGAACGAGGTCTCCGTCCTGAGCCTGCCCGTCATATGAATAGTTATGGATTATGAAGTTGCCCTTTCCGGCGGAAATGATAGGCGGGAATCCGTAAGGATACGGCTTGTGACAGCCAAGCGCCCTGTCGAACTCAGCCTTATACTGATACTCATACATGCCCGGCTTTGAAGCGCGCATCATAGCGAGTATTCCCTCTCCGGTGATCTTCTCTCCTATCCTCAGCGCCTCTATCTCGCAAGGCTGTTTGAAGAGCCTGAGCTTTCTGAGAAGGACATCCGCGCTGCAGATGAGAAAATACGGCATGTTCTTCTGAACATATGCCTGGAATCCGTGTGCCGGTCTGTCGATCTCATTATCGTTGATCTTGAAGAGATCGAGATAGAGCTTTCCGTAGTTTCCCGAAAGAGCCAGTTTGCGGAAGTCCGCGATAAAGCTGTCCCTGAAACGGATATCCGATGCGCCCGAGACAGCCTCGGCCTCAGCCGGTTTTACTCTGATCCCGGTCCATCTTTCTGCGTAGTCATCCGGAGGAAGTATGTAGAGTCTCTCGTCCACCTTCCCCTCTCCGTCCTTGGCAGCAAGGAGCACTGCGTCCTTGCACTCCAGTCCGGTAAGGTATACAAAATTCCGCTCCGCGAAGAACGGATAATATTCATCATTGGTTTTCAGTATGTCTATGCCGGAGAACACCGCCAGCAGCGATCCCTCAGGCATCATCTCATACAGTCTTTCACGATTGCCTTTATAAAAAACAGCATCCATTGTTATTAATTACCTCGCAATAGTTAAATATGTCTAATTTGATTAGCGAAAAAGCGACCAGACTCCGGTGAAAGCTCAATCATTCCTGATGGCTTCCGGGCCGGTGTCTGATCGTTAAGTCTGATTGTTTTTACTTTACATCATCCATGAGATGGCAGGCAACGATGTGCCCCGGTGACATTTCCCTGGTCACCGGCATCTCATTGAAGCATCTCTCCGTTGCAAACTCGCATCTGCTTGCGAATCTGCAGCAGTTCTTAGGGTTGATAGGGCTTGAGATCTCACCCTTGATAGGTATACGTCTGTTCGCCCTGGCCTTGTCCGGATCCGCCTCAGGGATCGAGGACAGAAGAGCCTTGGTATAAGGATGCATCGGATTGGAGTACAGCTCTTCAGATGTTGCCGTCTCCACTACTGTACCAAGATACATTACTATAACTCTTTCAGACAGGTATTTTACTACTGAAAGGTCATGCGCGATGAACAGGTATGTAAGTCCGAGATTATCCTGAAGCTCGTTGAGCATGTTCAGTACCTGTGCCTGAATGGATACATCAAGAGCTGAAATAGGCTCGTCGCAGATGATGAATTCAGGATCTACCGACAGAGCTCTTGCGATACCGATACGCTGTCTCTGCCCGCCCGAGAACTCGTGCGGGAATCTCGACATGTGATCCTTATTGAGGCCTACAGTCTTGAGGAGTTCCTCTACCTTTGCCTCGATCTCTTCGTTTGACTTGCCCTGAAGCTTGAGGCCCTCGCCTACTATCTCCTTGACAGTCATTCTCGGATTCAGGGATGCGTAAGGATTCTGGAAGATCATCTGCACCTTGTGGCAGAATTCCTTCTGCTCATGCCTTGAGAGCTTCGTGATGTCCTTGCCTTCATACAGCACCTGTCCGCTTGTCGGCTCATAAAGTCTGATAAGGCATCTGCCGGCAGTCGACTTTCCGCAGCCTGACTCGCCTACGAGACCGACAGTCTCGCCTCTGTAGATATTGAACGAGACTCCATCAACGGCTTTAAGCGTAGCATGTCTTCCGACATGGAAGTACTTGCAGAGGTCTTTGACCTGAACGAGAGGTTCTGCATTATAATCTACTATCATTTCGCTTCTCCTTTCGTTCTTTTGAATTCTGTATCAGGTGCCATCTCGTGCTGGAGCCAGCATCTCGTCATGTGCTCGTCAGAGAGCCTGTACTCTTCAGGCGGCAGCTGATTGCAGACGTCCATGCAGTAATCACACCTTGCGGCGAACGGGCATCCGACCGGAGGTGAGAACAGATCAGGCGGAGTTCCTTCGATAGGATGGAGCTTTTCGCCTCTGTTTGTCTCAAGCCTTGCTATCGAATGCATGAGACCGCTGGTGTAAGGGTGGGCAGTCTCATAGTAGATCTCTCTTGCGGTACCCTTCTCGACGATCTTGCCGCCGTACATTACGACTACTCTGTCGCAGATCTTTGCGATGACGCCGAGGTCGTGAGTGATCATGATGATCGAAGTTCCCAGTGTCTCCCTCAGCTCGAGCAGGAGTTCAAGTATCTGAGCTTCAATAGTAACGTCCAGCGAAGTAGTAGGCTCGTCGCAGATGATAACGCTCGGTCTTGAAACCAGAGCGATAGCTATCATGATACGCTGCTTCATTCCGCCGGAAAGCTCATGCGGATACTGGTTGAATCTCTTCTCCGTATCGGAGATGCCTACCAGCTTCATTATCTCGAGTGCTTTCTGCCTGATCTCTTCCTTGGTATGGCCTTCGCGTCCGACGAAGACTTCCATTATCTGCTTGCCGACTTTCATGGTAGGGTTCAGCGATGTCATAGGATCCTGGAATACGAAGCCGATCTCTCCGCCTCTGATTTTGCGGATGGCTTTATTATCCATCTTGAGGATATCTTCACCCTTATAGATGATCTCTCCTCCCTCGAAGAACCCCGGCGGTTCAGGATTGAGCCTGAGGATGCACTGAGCTGTTACGCTCTTTCCGCATCCGGATTCTCCTACGATTCCGAGCACTTCACCGGCGCGAACATCGAAGCTGACATCACGTACAGCCTTGACTTCTCCTCCGTAAGTCTTGAAGGAGTATACAACATTCTTAAGTTCAAGAATGGTTTCTTTCTTTTCTGCCATATTACTCCTCCTTTCTATTCAGTTCCTCTCAGCCTTGGGTCGACTGCGTCTCTGAGACCGTCACCAAGAAGGTTTAGAGCCAGCATTGTAGTACAGATGATGAGAGCCGGTATACCTACTTCATGCGGATGTACTCTTAGATATGCGATACCTTCCTTTGCCAGAATACCCCAGCTGCAGTTAGGAGGCGCGATACCCAGGCCGATATATGACAGGAACGCTTCCTGGAAGATAGCGCCCGGGATAGCGAGGCACAGGTTGGTAACGAGCATTCCTACGATATTCGGAATAATATGCTTGATGATTATCGCAGTATCAGATACGCCGAGCACCTTCGCTGCCATTACGAAATCCTGCTCCTTAAGTCTGTATACCTCGCCTCGTACGAAACGGCAGGTGCCGATCCATCCGACAACGCACAGGGCTACGATCAGCGGTGCAACACCCTTTCCAAGGACCATCATTACCAGGATGGTGATGATCAGGCTAGGGATTCCGTAAAGTATATCTACGATACGCATCACGATCATATCCAGCTTGCCGCCGTAGAATCCGCAGAATCCTCCGATGACCGCACCTACACACATGTTTATGGTTGCCGCGAAGAGTCCGATCGAGAGCGATACCCTGGCGCCCATCCATGTACGCACCCACTGGTCACGGCCTGTTGCATCTGTTCCGAACCAGTGTGCTGCCGAAGGGGCAGCATGCTGATGTGCAGCATCCATTGTTGAGAAGCCGTACTGGCTCAGCATCGGAGCGAATATCGCCAGCAGCACGTATACCAGGATTATGCAAAGTCCAACGAACGCGGCTTTATTTTTGCGGAATCTTCTCCACGCGTCCTGCCAGAAAGACAGTGACGGGCGCGAGATAGTCTCCATTTTTTCTACATTTTTGCCTTTGATGACAAACATATCTTTATTTAAGTCCATCATGTCTGCCACCTACTTCTTTCCTATGCGGACACGAGGATCCGCTACACCATAGAGAATATCAACGATAAGATTTGCCGTTACGAGGAATATGCCGTAGAACACTGTCATTCCCAGGATCATGGAGTAGTCGTTGTTGTTTACGCTCTCAACGTAATACTTACCCATGCCGGGGATGGCGAATATCGCCTCGATAACGAATGTACCGGTAAGTACTGAAGCAACTGTAGGGCCCAGTATGGTCATGACCGGCATGATGGCATTTCTTATCTGATGCTTTATTGTTATGCGGGCTTCAGAGAGACCCTTTGATCTTGCTGTCTTGATGTAATCCTGCGATGTAACCTCGAGCATGCTCGCACGCATGATACGGGAAACCGATGCCAGTGTGTAAAAGGCCAGCGCCGTAGCAGGCAGGATCGTATATTCAAAACCTTTATATAAAGCCACCGGCAGAAGGCCCCACTTGATACCGAAAAAGTACTGCAGCAGAGCTCCCATAATGAAATCCGGAATGCTGGTGCCGATGATGGCAATGATGACGCAGAAAAAGTCGATCTTTGTGCCCCTCTTACGTGCAGCCAGTATGCCGAGTACAAGCCCGAATGAAATAGCCAGGCAGAGCGCTCTTATGCCGAGGTCTGCCGAGAACGGGAACGTCTGGCCGATGATGTAATTAACTGTTTTATTGGTGTACTTCATCGAGAATCCGAAGTCACCGTGAAGAAGATTGCTCAGATACTGAAAATACTGGACTATCAATGGTTTGTCGAAGCCATAATACTTTGTCATATTTTCTATGACCTGTGGAGTCAGCTTAGGGTTCGTGAACGGCTCTCCCGGCATAAGCCGCGTAAGGAAGAATACGATCGTTACGAGCGCCCACAAGGTCAATATGGCTGCGATGACACGTTTTATTACGTATTTTGTCATCGTTGTCCTCCTAATCATTTAATGAAAGCCCCGGTATTTCTGCCGGGGCTTTCAATGTAATTAGCTTATAAGCAGTTATATCTTGTGAAGTTTATCTGAGGTAATAACTGATTATTCAGCAATGTCAGCGTAAGCCCAGTCGATATTGATGCTGAATGAGTAGAATGTTACATCCTTCATCTTAGGATTCAGCAGGTACGACTGATTTCTTGCCTGAAGAGGTACCCATGCACCGTCAGCGATGAGGATCTGCTCAGCCTCGTTGAGGAGATCCATTCTCTTGTTTGCATCCTCTGTCTCTGCCATGGCTGCATCGAGCTTGGCGTCGAATTCTTTGTTGCCATAAGGTGTGTACCAGTTGATGTCAGATCTGAACAGGTTCAGGTAAGTTGTAGGGTCGTCGAAGTCAGGGCCCCATCCTGCATATCCGATCTCATAATCGAACTTAGGATATACTTCGCCGTAAATGTCAGCGTATGTGACCTGACGGATGTTGACCTTGATGCCGAGAGCGTTCTGCCACTGCTCCTGAAGTACTTCAGCGATCTTCTTGTTGGACTCAGCGTCTGTTGTAACGAATTCGATCTCGATCTCAGAAGGATCAGCGATTCCGAGCTCGTCCATTGCAGCCTTGAGGTATTCCTTAGCCTTGTCAACGTCGCCTTCCATCGGGTATGCATATGAATCAACATCATATGACTCGCCGTATGTCTTGCCGTCCTTGCCGGAGAGGCCAGGGAAGCAGAGTGCGTTGTAAGGTTCGTAGAGTCCGGCATTAGCCAGCTGGTTGTACTCAACTCTGTTGAGAGCGTAGTTCAGAGCAAGTCTGAAGTTCTTGTTTGCCCATACAGGGTTGTCGCTGTTAGGGTTGATGTAGCAGTAGTCTACATTACCGTTGAGGTATACGCCGTAATCCTCGTTGTCCTTGTAGTTCTCAACAACTGCGTTGTCAAGTCTTACGAAGTCGAGTTCGCCATTCTCATACATAGCAAGCTGTGTATCAGGCTTCTCGATGTAGTTGAGCTCTACTCTGTCGAGCTTGATGTTGTCAGCATCCCAGAACTCAGGGTTCTTCTCGAATACATACAGGTTGTTCTCTGTCGATGTGAGAACGAAAGGACCGGAGTAAACGTTCTTGTCAGCTGTAGCAGCAAACTCATCACCGTACTGCTCTACGATGTCCTGACGGACAGGAGCAAGGTTGGACTGCATGCCGAGAGCCGAAAGAAGAACTGTCATAGGCTGTGAGAGCTTGACTTCGAGAGTCTTGTCATCGATAGCCTTGATTCCGAGCTCGCTAGGATCCTTTTTGCCTGCCTCAACATCTGCAGCATTCTCTACGCAGATAGTGTCAAGGAACCATGAATAAGGTGAACCGACGTTAGGGTCTACCAGTCTCTGCCAGCTGTAGACGAAGTCCTGAGCTGTGATAGGCTTACCATCACTCCAGTTTGCATCGCGGAGATGGAATGTGTAAGTCTTTCCGTCTTCTGAGATATCCCAGGACTCTGCAATACCAGGAGTTACCTCACCGCCTGTGTTGCGGGTAAGTCCCTCTGTAATAGCATGCTGGATCTCATTGTCTCCGATGCTGTTGCCCTTTGTAGGGTCGAAGGTAGTAGGCTCAGTATTTACCGCATATCTGAATACCTTTTCGCCTCCATCAGAGCTGCTGTCTCCTCCAGGTGTGCTGCAGGATGCCAGTGTTGCGATCAGCATTGCAGCTACCATTAAGAGGGCAAATAGTCTTTTCTTCATAAAAGCCTCCTTTTGAAAATAGCCTTTCTTATATTTGTATACCGCTTTGTCGGACAATTGAGATTGTCAACCGCCATGAGAGCAGTAATACAGACATATTGTAATCCTTTTACAGTATTTCTTCAAATTTTTTTAAGGAACACTGCACTATCTGGTAAGGTCCTCTGAAATCGACTTCAGATACATGAAGTTTGTCAGATAGTTAGGAGTTCCGGTCTTGTGGTCTGTTCCGGAAAGATTGAATCCTCCGAACGGATGCTGCAGAACGACAGCCGCAGTGCACTTGCGGTTGAAGTACAGGTTGCCCACGTTGAATTCGTTCTTTGCCTTGATGACATTCTCTCTTGTCTCGCTGTATACCGAGCCTGTGAGGCCGTATTCGGTCTGGTTGGCGATATCAAGAGCTTCATCGAACGAGTCCACAGGGATCACTGCCACTACAGGTCCGAAGATCTCCTCGTTTGCGATACGGTCTGTGCGGCTGATGCCGTCGATGATCGTAGGATCGATGAAGTATCCGACCTCGTCGCTGTATGTACCGCCGAATACCACTTCACCCTCGCCTCTTCCGATCTCGATGTACTTCGCGATCTTATCGAAGGCTTCCTTGCTCGATACAGGACCGATGGTCTTGTCATCCCTGCCGGCGCCCTGGTTTGCCTTGAGAGCCTTTGCCTCTTCGATAAGAGCCTCAACGAATTCATCGTGAACGTCTCTCATAACGATGGCCCTGGAGCATGCCGAGCACTTCTGGCCCTGGAATGTGAACGCCGAGCTTGCAACGCCCTGAGCGGCTTTCTTTATATTTGCCGAAGAATCGATGATGATGGCGTTCTTTCCGCCCATCTCAGCGACTACTCTCTTGAGCCATCTCTGTCCCGGATTCACCTTTGCTGCTCTTTCGTAGATGCGGCAGCCGACTTCCTTTGATCCGGTGAAGTTGATGAATCTGATAAGCGGATGATCTACGAGCAGATCGCCTATATCCGAGCCCGCCCCTGGCAGGAAGTTGATGACTCCTGCAGGGATACCGCACTTCTCCATGATCTCGAAGAACTTGAATGCCGAGATCGGAGTGTTGGATGCAGGCTTGTTGACGCTTGTGTTGCCTGTGATGGCTGCAGCGATCAGCATGTTTGCAAAGAGTCCTACAGGGAAGTTCCAAGGCGATACAGTCGCTCCGACTCCCATAGGGATGTATACGCACTTGTTGTATTCAGCTGTCTGTATGCATGGGATACCCTTGTCGAGTTCCTGGATGTGAACACAGTACGAGTTGATAAAGTCGAGGAGCTCGCAAAGCTCTCCGTCTGCCTCGCCCCAGTTTTTACCGCTCTCCTCAACATTCCACGCGTCGAGATAGAATCTGTTCTCGTCGAGCATTGTCGCAAGCTTGCGCATGCAGCGTATCCTCTCATCGAGCGAAGTGTTCTTCCATGTCTGGAAAGCCTCGTGCGCCGTCTTTATTGCCTGCTCGCACTGCTCAGCGCTTGCCGAGCTCGAATAGCCGAGCACTTCCTTGTTTGCAGGATTGAGCGACTCAAACTTCTTCTCGGTGAAGATCCTTTCGCCGCCTATCACGAGCGGGCATGTCAGTCCCTTCTCTTCGTCTACCTGTTTAAAGGCTGCAAGCATCTTCTCTCTGTTTTCAGGAATGCTGAAGTCAACTTCTACCGCGTTTGCAAATCCTTTGTACATAAACTACCCTCCTTCATAACCATTGATCAAAGTATCACAAGATGTATTATACTGCGGCAGCCGCGCTGCCGGATACTTTTCTGAAGTAAATATGGTATTTTTCCTTATCGATCCGGTACAGGGGTCTGTATATCGCTGCCCCGTCCGTGAAAGTCCCCTTTTCCTCGCCCGGAAGCTCAGACATGGCTGATACTTCAGGGTGCATGTATTCCGAAGCCTCGGATACTGCTGCAAGGAGATATGGTCCCCATGCCAGATTATAGTAATCACTGTCAGATGCTGACGTCATTGCTCGAAGTCTCATCGGCAGATCGAAGCTCACTGATTCTCCTGTCTTCAGTCTTCCGCAGTTTACATAGCCGTCTGAGGCCTCAGGGAAGCTCTCCCTTGCCCAGGCCGGTATCCTGACGGCCAGTTCTGCTGACATGTCAGCGTCCGCTCGTACGGCAAGCCTGCCGTCTTCAGCGAAGCTCACTGTCACTTTCTCTTTATCATCGAGAACAGACGGTACAGGGAGATCGACTCTGAGAAGCGAATCTTCCCCCTCTCCTTCGTATGAATATATATCTGTCATGAACCTGAATCTGCTCTCCATGCCGGTGCCGTGGCAGCAGCTGTTCTCTTCTGTCTCATAATGCTTGCAGCTGCCCGGTGCCAGCGGCATGAAGTATGTAGTGCCGCCATCATCGCAGTGGCTGTGAGACATCAGTATATGATTGAAGAGCGTCAGCTCATAGTAGTCCATGAGTTCGCAGCGCGCGTGCTCCTCGTACTCGAAAAGCCTCGCTGTGAGCCTCAGCATGTTGACGCTCGCGCAGCTCTCAGCCGTCTTTTCGGTAAGAAAAGAACATTCGCTGTCTGCCGCCCTGAAGCGCTCCTCCTCGCCGGTGCCTCCTATGGAATAGCAGTGATGCCCTGTTACGATACTTTCGAAAGTCCTTACGATGTCCAGGTTTTCCCTGCTGCCTGCCGCGGCATACAGCTCCAGAGCGCCCGATATCTGTGGTATGTGCTGGTTGGCGTGCATTGAGTCGAGCTCATCGCGCCCTTCGCGAAGCGGACCCAGAAGAGCCTCGTTTTCAAACAGTTCCGCTGCCCTGAGGTGCTCCTCCCTGCCGCTTAACCTGTAAAGTCTGACGAGCGTGCCCGTCATGCCGCCGTACTCGCCCGCGATATAGGTGTCCCACATTCTGCGCCTGAGATCTGCCGGAAGCTTTGACAGTCTCTCATAGACCCAGTCTCCCACAAGCTCCGCCACATCTCTCGCCTCAGGAATGCCCGCCAGCTCATACGCGTCGAGAAGGCCCGACATTATCTTGTCGAGAGTATAGTAAGGCGCCCATATGTCAGGGTACTTTGTCAGCTTCTCGAGAAGATCGAACTGCTCTTCATCATACGCACTGAGAAAGCCCTTGTGCACTTTGCCTGACGCCTCCATGGCGTGCTGGCATTTGGCAAGGCCTGTCACGATGGCCTCCGCTTTCCTCTTATATGTTTCGTCGCCGCTCACAGCGTAAGCCAGCGAAACTGCTGAGAGGTAATGCCCTGTCGTGTGCCCTCTTAGCTTGCAGTCTTCGGCATCCCAGCCTGTCATAGGCTCAGCGCCTCCTGTCGGAAGCCCCGCGGCCTTTCTGAAGCTGTAAAGCAGGCTGTCTGTATCCTGTCGGGCAAGAAAACGCAGCATGTTCAGCTGGCTCTCATGGAACGGAGAGCCCGGCAGAAGCCGCACCCTGCTGATATGCGGATGCTTCCTGTAAGGTCTGACAGCATCTGTCCTGCCTGCTGTTGTGTTTCCCATAACTTTTTATCCGTCGTGCCTGTTCATCCAGCTGATGAGCTCGGCACAGTAATCATCATGTCTGTCGACAAAGCAGGTATGCCTTGCTCTTTCCCAGAGGATCCACTCTGAGCCCTTTATGCCGTCGTGCATCGTCTTTGCGACGAGCGGCGAGCAGAGGTCTGAGATGCCGCTCATTATCAACGAAGGCACCTCTATCTCTCCCAGCCTGTCTATGTATTCAAAATCCTTAAGTGTGCCCGTCGGAGCGAATTCATTAGGGCCCCAGCCGCACACATATGCTTCGCTGCCTTTCTTTTTAGGCCTTGTGCAGCATTCCGGTAGATCCTTCTCCCAGTAGTCACAGTATCTGGCCATATATTCCTCTACAGCAGCGTCATAGGCTTCGCCGCTGAAGTCGCCCGTATCAAGAGCGTGATGTATGGCCTCCTGCATATCCTCAGGCATCATGGCTATCCTGCGCAGGCCTTCCTTCTCCCAGAGGCTGCTCGACGGATGCCCGCTCGAGATTATGAAGCTTCTGACGCCCTTTGTATGTTCCTTGTAGTCGATGCCCAGGCATATCTGCATCATTCCGCCCCATGACTGCCCTATTATGTGGCACTCATCGAGGCCGAGGTATTCCCTGAGCGCAAAGAGCTCATTCATCCATGTCTCTTTAGTCCACAGCTCAGGATGTCCATCTATATATGAAAGACCGCAGCCCAGCTGATCGTACATCACGATCATGCGGTCATCTTCGTCTGCAATGTTATCGAGCACTTCAAAATAATTGTGAGTGCTGCCCGGACCTCCGTGCAGACAGATCAGCGGAGCCTTTCCATTGTCTGAACGCGTGCCGGTGATCCTGTAGTAAGTCTTATATCCCATGAAAGGCATATAGCCTTCGGTTATCTGTGCCATTAAGACACCCCCAAGTGTCTGTTTTTCTTATTTACAAAATACAGGCCGGATTGTTAAAGATCCGGCCTGTAAATATACATCTGTGAAAATGCCTGAGATGACGGACCGTTTGAATGTTTTTTCACATAGCCTAGAACGACTGCGCCGTTCTGTTTATGATCTCGTTCTGCAGTTCTTCATCAAGGTTTCTGAAGTAATCGGAGTAACCTGCTACGCGCACGATAAGATCCTTGTAATCATCAGGATGCTTCTGAGCCTCGAGCAGTGTCTCCTTGTCGAATACGTTGAACTGGATGTGGTGTCCATCCATAGCGAAGTATGTGCGGATAAGGCTTGCCAGGTTCTCAAGTCCGGTGTCGCCCGCGAGAGCGCTCGGAGTGAACTTCTGGTTGAGCAGTGTTCCGCCTGTGGAGCAGTGATCCATCTTCGCGCAGCTCTTGATAACGGCTGTAGGTCCGTTTGTATCAGCGAATTTCTCCGGCGAGATACCCTCGGATACAGGCTTGTTGGCAAGTCTGCCGTTTGCTGTAGCGCCTATTACCTCACCGAAATAGATGTGGCATGTAGTAGGCAGCATGTCTACGTGGTACTGTCCGCCGCTCATTGTAGGACGTCCTGTTACCTCGTCTCTGTACTGCTTGAATACGGTCTGCATGATGTCATCAGCGTAGTCGTCATCGTTGCCGTACTTCGGTGTCTTGTTCTGTACCATGTTGAAGATCTCTTCGTGGCCGACGAAGTTGTCGTCCATTGCCTCGATGAGCTCCTTCATGGTGAAGTTGTGGTTGTCGAATACGTTGTACTTGATAGCCGAGAGGCAGTCAGTGACTGTTCCGATACCAACGCCCTGGATATATCTGGTGTTGTATCTTGAACCGCCGTTGTTGTAGTCCTTGCCCTTCTTGATGCAGTCGTTTGTAACGATCGACAGGCATGGAGCAGGCATGTAGTTGGCGTAAAGCTTCTCGATGACGTTGTTGCCGCGGACCTTTACGTCTACCATGTGATGCAGCTGCTTAGCGAAAGCGTCCCAGAGCTCTTCATAGCTCTTGAAGTCTTCAGCGTAACCTGTCTGAGGTCCGAGCTGCTTTCCGGACTGATTGTCAAATCCGTTGTAGAGAGTCAGCTGGAAGATCTTAGGGATGTTGAGGTATCCTGTCAGGATGTAAGCCTCGTTGCCCCACGAACCTGTCTCAACGCATCCGGACGATCCGCCCTGGCGCGCGTCATCAAGAGTCTTGCCCGCGTTGAGCAGCTCCTGAACGATCTCATCTGTATTATAGAAAGCAGGCTGTCCCCATCCTTCTCTCGAGATCTCGCAGGCTCTCTTGAGGAACTTATGAGGAGTCTTCTTGCTGATCTGAACGTTCGAGTTAGGCTGTACCAGCTTCATCTCGTCCATGCAGTCGAGAATGAGATAGCTGACAGCGTTGACGCCGTTCGTTCCGTCTTCCTTGATTCCGCCCGTATTGATGTTGGCGAAGTCTGTATATGTGCCGCTCTCCTTGAGAGTGACGCCTACCTTTACAGGTGCAGGCTGGTTGTTGAACTTGACCCAGAGGCACTCGAGGAGTTCGAGAGCTCTCTCGTCATCGAGGATGCCGTCCTCAACGTCCTTTTCATAGTAAGGGATGAGGTGCTGGTCGAGTCTGCCCGGGCTGAAAGCGTCCCAAGGGTTGAGCTCTGTTGTAACTGCAAGGTGTGTGAACCAGTAGAGCTGGATCGCCTGCCAGTAGGTCTGAGGCTTGTGAGCCGGAACTACTTCGAGGTTCTTTGCCATCTGCTCGAGCTCTGCTTTGCGTACAGGGTCTTCGCATTTTGCAGCCTCTTCTGTCAGAAGCTCTCTGTATCTTTCGCCGAGGATCATGACAGCATCGCAGTCAATCATCATGGCCTCGAGCTCGTCCTTCTTCTGGAGAGCTTCAGGATCGTTCATGAAATCGAGAGCGTCGATGGCTTCCTGGATCTCTACCTTATAGTCAGCGTATCCCTTGATGAATACGTTCTTGCCTCCGCATGTGTGTCCAGGGCCTCTCTGCTCCATGAACTCTGTGAACATGCCGGCAGCATATGCTTCTTTCCACTCTTCAGTCATGCTGTTGAGCAGCTTGTCTCTCATCGATTTGCCCTTCCAGAAAGGGATGATCAGCTCTTCCTGATCCTTGAGATCCTGCTCTGTGACAGAGTAGTTTACGACAGCTCTGTCGTTCATGATGTGCATGTCCTCAAGAGTGTGGCATGTGAGCTCAGGGAATGTAGGCGACGACTGAGGGTCCTTGCCCTTTTCACCTACGATAAGCTCGCCCTCTCCGAGATAGAGAGTCTTTTTGCTGAAGTACTCCTTCAGTACGAGCGCTCTGAGTACAGGGAGGGATACCTTGTCTTCCCACTCCTTGTAGACCTCTGTCTCGATCTTCGCTCTTTCGAGATCGATGTGAGGCTGTGTCTCCATGCTGACCTTTCTCAGCGCTTTGATCCTTGCGTTCATTCCGCGTTCTTCCATTTTGTCCTCCGTCCGGCTTAACCGCCGATCTTCACATTAGCAAAACCTGCTTTATTCCATTGTTCAACAAATGACTGCATATCTTCATCGGACGGGGCCGTCAGTTCTGCGGCCGGGTAATCGCGTCCGAGCTTACCGTATTTATGGGAGCCTGTGCTGTGATAAGGCAGAAGGTTCACCTGAGGAGCCTGTATGCCGTTCTCCTTCAGGAAGTCTATGATCTGCGCCATCGACTCAGGGTCTCCGTTTACCTCTTTGATGGTCGGTATCCTTATGTATATGCGGGCGCCTGCCTTCGCGATGCCCTTAAGGTTGTCGAGTATGAGCCTGTTGCTCATTCCGATGTACTTCTTATGCTTCTCGTCGTCGATCACCTTTACATCGTAAAGCCATGTGTGCACATACGGCAGTATCGCCTCGAAATTGCTGTAAGGAGCCTGTCCGCAGGTGTCTATCGTGACATCCACGCCTTCCCTGTAAAGAGTCTTTACCAGGGACTGTATGTACTCAGGATCCATTGCCATCACCTCGCCGCCCGACAGCGTTACGCCGCCGCCCGACTGCTCATAGAACATCTGATCCTGAAGGCATATCTTCACGAGCTCTTTTACGGTGTACTCCTTGCCGACCAGCACTCTGAAATTGCCGAGGCAGGCATCGACGCACTTTCCGCACCTGATGCACTTCTCGCGGTCGATCACCGACTTTCTTCCGTATTCATCAGGCTCCGACATGGTTATGGCGCCTGACGGGCAGACGTCCTCGCATCTGCCGCAGCCCGTGCACTTCTGAGTATCTATCTGAAGCTCAGGCTCAAATCTCTGGGTCTCGGGGTTGTGGCACCACCAGCATCTCAGGTGGCAGCCCTTGAAAAAGACTGTTGTACGTATGCCGTCCCCGTCATGTATTGAATATTTCTGTATATTTGTTATCGCATGCATAGTTATAGGCTCCGTTTTAGACCGCGGTCTAAAAACTTTCATTAATATTATACAGTTTCATGATATGTATGTGCAATAAAAAAAACAGTTCATGCGAACTGCTTTTTTGTTTCATCCACTGCGGGTCATTGCTTTTTTAGACCTTCGAGCATCACCGGAAAGACCTTTCTGCTGAACTCAGCGAGCGAAAAGCTGCCGTTGTTCATGCACCAGTCGGTGACCAGGGCTCTCTCACACATGCTGAAGTAGCTGACCATGTCGCTTACAGGCATGCTGTCTGTCAGCTCGCCGTTTCTGCGGCCCTCTTCCATGATGCGCTCGATATATCTGTAATAATACCTGTTGCGGTTGAGCAGGGCCGAGAAGCTCTCCTTGATTATCTGCGCGGAATACAGATATGCCAGAAGCCGGTAGTCCATCGTCTTCTCCATGAACGAGTGCACTTCGTAATTGAGCCATATGAGCTTTTCAAAGCAGCTGAGACCCTCCGGCTCTTCCCCTTCGAGCCTTTCGTACTCATGGTCGAGCAGCTCGGAAAGCGTGCTGAGCAGATCATCCTTGCTTCTGAAATAATAGTAGAGCGTGCCCTTTGAGATATCCGCCTCGCGGATTATGTCATTGATCGTTGTCTCGCCGAAGCCCTTCTCGTAGAAAAGCTTCCATGCAGTCCTGACGATCTTCTCTCTTGTATCTTTAGCCATTTCAGTCTGTCACAGTTTAGCGTTTGCCAGGATATTCGTATCGAATGTGAATGTCAGGGATTCCTCAATGCGTGCCCTCTTAAGAGCCAGCTGTATCATGCGGTCGAGCAGCTCCTTATACGGAACGCCCACAGGCTCCCACAGATAGAAAGCGAGCGAGCCCGGTATAGGGTTGATCTCGTTGAAGTAGAGCCTGTCCTCATCCACATCTATCATGAAGTCTATGCGCGATACTCCGCAGCAGCCGAGAGCCTTGAACGACTTAACAGCGAGCTCACGGATCTCTTCGCGCTTCTCAGGGCTCAGCTCCGCCGGTATCTTTCTTGAGAGATTGGCCATGCCTGCTCCCTTTGAGCCGCCGGCGCCCTTGGCTCCGCCCTTTTTGCCTCCGCCGTTTACATATTTGTCATCATAGCTGAGTATCTCTCCCGAAGTCATCGGCTCTTCGCACTCCGACGCCTCAGCCCCGTTCTCGTCTCCGAGCACCGAGCAGTTTATCTCCCTGAGCTTTGATATGGCATGCTCAGCCATTATGCGGGCGGCGTATCTGAAAGCGTCATCGATCGCGTCGATGAGCTCATCCCTGCTCTTTGCGACGCCTATGCCGACGCTTGATCCCAGATTGACAGGCTTGATTATGACAGGATATCCGATAGTCTTCTCGATATCCTCCGCTATCTTCTCAGGGTACTCGTAATCAGCCATGGTATACACCCTGGCATCGAGCACAGGAACTCCCGCCTCCCTGAGCACGGCTTTGGTGATGAATTTATCCATGCTGATGGCAGACGATGTGACATCAGGCCCCACAAACGGGATCCCTACTGTCTTCAGGTAGCCCTGAAGGGCTCCATCCTCTACATTCGTGCCGTGGACAACCGGGAAGGCAATGTCGATGGCTATCGGCTTCTGTCCGCCGAACATCTTCGCAGGATAAGGCACGAGCTGAACCCTTCCGCCCTCGTTCACCATAATTACGCGCTGTGATTTCTTAAGCAGTCCCGGGATATCCTTATATGATTCTATCTTTCCGACATCAGCGCCGGTATACATCTCATTATCCTTGGTCATGTACACCGGTATCACTTCGTATTTGTCGGTATCCATGGCTTTCAGAGCCTGGATGCCGGATATTACAGATACTTCATGCTCAACAGTCTTGCCGCCGAACATCATCGCGACTTTCGTCTTCATTTCTTATCTCCTGTGAAGTGTGGTTTCTTTGATTATAATCCCCGAGTCCTGATTTTCGGAGCTGCTGCCAGTATGCACATCCCCATTTCCAAGCGGCTGCCATCCAGAACAGCATCCTGGGTCTAACTTAAAACAGCACAGGGGTCTCCTGAAGGACTTTTTCAAAAGTTGCTAAAACTTTTGTTTCATTTGTTCCATATATTTAGCAATTGTTTGTTCCTTCTACATTAAGCCTCTTTATGCATTGATATACATGATACAACTGTCAGACTCTTTTTGCTGATTTGCCGATAATTCTTTTATTTAAGCACACTTGTGGGCAACCAGCAGACATTGTACATGGATCACAGATGCTTGTATATTCCCCGCAGCATTCGACATACCGAATTGCTAAATATGGGAAAGAGGCCATCCGAAATATTTAACAAAAAATTTTAAAGTCCTTTTTAAGTGTAAAACCTGCCGAAACAGTATGTATATGCATCAGTCTCCATGCATATTTACACATCATGAGTTTTTGATGGAAGCTGACCCCGCATATACCAGCCTGGTGCACCCGGGGTGCCCGGCTAACATATATAAGCCGGCTGTAATACTCTAGTAGTTGTCTGGTAAATCGTTCTCGAGCAGTATGTATTTGTGCTGATCTGTCTTTACTGCGTAGGCGCGGCTGATGGCGTCCTCCACCTTGTCGAATACTTCAAGATTCTTCTCAGGGAAACCCTTGCTGAGTATGCCTTCTTTTATAGGCTCTGTGTGCTTTCTGCCGACGAGGAATATCCTGTCGCAGCAGTCTGCCGCATAGGTGCCGAACTTTCTGTTATACTCAGCCTCGTCTTCGCCGAGCTCTACCATGCCCGGTGTGATGAGTATACGCATGCCGTCCATAAGCGCAAGTGTCTCAACGGCGGCCTTCGATCCTATAGGATTCGAGTTGAAGGCGTCGTCGATTATCGTAACGTCGCCGTGGTTCTTCATCTCCATGCGGTGAGGCACGCTCTTGATCCTTCTTACAGGTATCCTGAGCTCAGCCAGCGATATGCCGAGTTCGTGTGCCACAGCTATGGCGCCCACTACGTTGATGACATTATGACCTCCGACGAGTTTCATCGAGAATCTCTCAGACTCTCCGTCAGGCGCGTTGACAGTGAAGTCAGTGCCGTGATTCGTAACAACTACATCAGACGCGTAATATCCGCTTCCGGTATTCTCCGAATGATAAATGACCGGATCGTCATAGAGCGGGCGGCTGCCCTTTCTGCGCTGAAGCTCCTCAGTGATGTATTCGTTGTCTCCGTTGAGGAAGAGGATGCCGCCGTCAGGCACCGCATCCGCGAGCTCAAACTTAGTCTTCTGTATGTTTTCAAGGCTGCCGAAAGTGTCGAGGTGCTGCGGCCCAATAGAGGTGATGAGTCCGTGATGCGGATGCACCAGATCGCAGTCCTCTTTTATCTCGCCTACATACCTTGCGCCCATCTCGCACACGAAGATCTCGTGCGTCGGCTTGAGGAACTTCCTGATGGTGATAACGATGCCCATCGGTGTGTTGTAGCTCTCAGGCGTCACGAGCACTCTGTACTTCTGTCTCAGCAGAGTCTCGAGGTAAAACTTCACGCTCGTTTTGCCATAGCTTCCGGTGACACCGATTATTATGAGATCGGGATTCTCCCTCAGTATGCGCTTCGCGTCGTTGATATAGTGGTTGTTGACGCCCTTTTCTATCGGGCGGTTTATGGTGTTTGCCCACTTGTTGAAGTGGAGCTGCATTCCCGTAACGAACGCGGCAAATCCGCTGAGCGGAAACTCAAGAAGGGCGGCCGCTTTGAGGCCTCCCATCGATGCGATCAGAATAACCGGTATCAGAAGGACCAGCAGGCAGAGCACAATGTCTGTCGCGATCATCCTTTTTACCCTCGGAGTGAACTTAAGAGGCTTTTTGGAGTTCATCTCCTTCATCAGCCTGTATACCAGTATGATGACGATGAGTGTCAGCCATATCAGGATGTCCATCACGATACCGAACCATGGCTGCTTTATTATCACACCTCCGCCGATTCGTATGAGACCGACAGCCACCGCGAAGTTCAGTATCCACTGCAGATGGCTGTTGCGCCGGAGCCACTCGTTCTGCTCATTGTTCATGTATGTGTTGAGCTGGAACATGTGCATGTTATAGCGCAGCGCCAGCCAGAAAGCAGGTACGCCGAGGAGCAGCGAGATCAGATTGCGTATTATCATGCCGCACCTCCGATCCCGAGGAAGGCCCTCAGTATGCCTTTGAACTCGACAGGTTTGTAAAGGAACGAATAGTGGTCTGTCCCCTCAAGCACCACGAGCCCGGCGTTAGGCATATGCGCCTCCATCTTGTGAGCGTCGCTTATCGGGGTATCGACGTCGAGGTCGCCCCACACCAGCAGCACCTCCTGCTCTATGGAAGGCATAAGATGCTGAAGGTCTTCATTTACTGCCATCACGAGGCACTTCTTCATAACAGGGCTCGCGTTCCTGTAGTCTTCTGAGCCCTGCTTGCTCATCCAGTAATCGATGACCTCAGGAAACATCGAGTGGATCGGCTTGCTTGTGAGGAAGTTTCTCTTGATCTTATAGATCTTCACCTTCAGTTTCTGTGAAGCGCTTCTCTCAGGCATGACTCCTGCGCTGTCTACCAGAACGATCTTTTCGATCTCAAACGGCAGGCTCTCCCTCGCGGCGAGCTTTATTATGACACGTCCGCCGTACGAATGGCCAAGCAGCACAGCCTTCTTTATTCCCAGCGCCTCCAGGAAGCTGCAGAAGAAGTCGGCATACGCGTCGACATTCCACGCCTCCGGCGGCTCGTCGCTGGAGCCGAATCCCGGAAGGTCGAACTGCACTACCCTGTACCTGTCATTTACAGCAGCCGCCACTGAATCATATATTTCCATCCCTGTGCCCCAGCCCTGGAGCACAACAAGAACAGGAGCATCCTTGCTCCCGTCCGGGCCGCTTATCTTATAGTTTATATTTAATCCGCCGATAGTTATATTCATCCGTTATCCGATTTACTGCTCGCGGAAAGTGATGCCGTCATCTGTCATCTCGTCTACGATGGCGAGAGACTCGATCCTGTAGCCCTGTTCCCTGAGCCTGTCTCCTCCCATCTGGAATCCTTTCTCGATAGCCGCGACACAGCCGACCACAGTCGCACCTGCCTGACCTACTATATCGATAAGGCCTGTGAGCGCGCTTCCGTGAGCCAGAAAGTCATCCACGATGAGGACCTTATCATCGGCCGAAAGGTACTCTTTTGTAACTACGACATTGTTTGTGTTGCCGTGTGTGAACGATTTTACAGGTGTGGAATACACATCCCCCGAAACATTCGATGATTTGTTTTTCTTTGCATATACAACAGGCAGCCCCATGGCAAATCCCGCGGATATGGCGATAGGGATACCGGAAGATTCGATAGTGAGAATCTTGGTAGCGCCGGCGTCCTTATACAGGCGGGCTACTTCATCTCCTATCTCCTTCATGAAGTGTATGTCCACCTGCTGATTGAGAAAGCTTCCGACTTTGAGCACTCCGCCCGGCAGTATCTTTCCCTCTTTCAGTATCATTTCTTCCATTCTTTTCATGTGTCAGCTCCCTCTTTCATTTATTTTTTGTAAAGTTGCTCATACATAGTGAGAATATCATAAACAGACAGCTTTAACAACAAAAGCCCCGCACCCTTTAGAGGACGCGGGGCCTTTATCAAAATATGTTCTGTTGTTATTTGATGTCGTTGTTTGTTGTGCCCTGACGGAACTGTGTAACGTCGCCTATCTTCTCCTGATCAGGATACAGAGGAATAGCTGCTGCGTAGAGAGCTGCGCATGTCACGAGATCCTGCTTCCATGTGATCTCGTTAGGAGCGTGAGCCTGGCTCTCAGCTCCAGGTCCGAATCCTACGCATGGGATTCCGTAACGGCCCTGGATGGATACTCCGTTTGTGGAGAATGTCCACTTGTCGCAGAGAGGTCTGCCGTCTCTGAGGTGCATCGCGCTAGGCGATCCGATCCTCTTCTCTCCGAAGAGTGCCTTGTGAGCCTCTACGAGAGCCTTTACGTGAGCTGAACTCTCCTTGTTGATCCATGTAGGGAAGTAGCACTCAGTCTCATATACCTCGCCAGTCCATGACGGACGGTCGTACATGTACATCGAAACCTTTACGTCATCGCCGTACTTCTTTACGCTCGGGAGCTGTCTGATCTCTTCGAGGCAGCTGTCCCATGTCTCGCCGGCAGTCATACGTCTGTCGATCGAGATAGCGCAGGAATCTGCTACAGCGCAGCGGCTAGGTGATGTATAGAAGATCTGGGATACAGCGCATGTGCCGCGTCCGAGGAATCTTGCATCTTCATAGTGATCCGGATTGAACTTAGGATCGAGCATCTTTACGAGACCGTTGATCTGTGTGCTGTCATCGCATCCGTTGTTGTTCAGCTGTCTGACTTCATCGATGATGTCTGCCATCTTATAGATAGCGTTGTCTCCTCTTTCAGGAGCAGAACCGTGGCACGATACGCCCTTGACGTCTACCCTGATCTCCATGCGGCCTCTGTGTCCTCTGTAGATTCCGCCGTCTGTAGGCTCTGTCGAGATCACGAATTCGATCTTGTTTCTGGCATCTTCAGGACCGTCGAAGTACTTGTTGACGATGTACTGCCAGCACATTCCGTCGCAGTCCTCTTCCATTACGGAACCGACTACCATGATCTTGTATCCCTCAGGAATGAGGCCGAGCTCTTTCATGATCTTTGTGCCGTATACAGCGCTTGCCATTCCGCCTTCCTGGTCAGAGCCGCCGCGTCCGTAAATGATGTCGTCTGTCTCATATCCCTTGTAAGGATCGTCTGTCCAGTTGTTGATGTTTCCGATGCCTACTGTATCGATGTGGGAATCGATGGCAATGATCTTGTCTCCATCGCCCATCCATCCGATAACGTTGCCGAGGCCGTCGACTTCAACCTTGTCATAACCGAGCTTTTCCATCTCGGCCTTGATGCATGCTACGACTTCACCTTCTTCAGCGCTTTCGCTTGGATGCGAGATCATGTCTCTGAGGAATCTGCTGATCTCTGGTCCGTAGTTTTCCGCAGCTTTCCTGATGGCTTCATAATCCGGGATCATTTCTGTATACCTCCGTGTTGTAATGAATAATATTTATTGTGTAAAAAAGATTTTATTGCTAAAATAGTATAAAGTTTTTCAAAGCGTCATACGAAAGTGAGATGATCATATGAAGCCTGACAAACGATTTGAATTTGCGTCACATGTGGCAAAAGGCCTCGCCGGTCAGTTCGGCCGGAACTGCGAAGTCGTTATCCACGACCTCAGAGGCGATAACCATGAACATACCATAGTCGCTATTGAGAACGGTCATGTTACCGGCCGTTCGATCGGTGACGGTCCGTCCCACATAGTGCTGGAGTCTCTCAGGGAAAACCCCAGGATGATAGAGGACCGCATCTCATATTTCACAAAGACCTCTGACGGAAGAGTCCTTAAGTCCACTACTCTCTTCATCCGCGATGATGACGAAAAGGTGATCGGGCTTCTTGGCATCAATTACGACATAAGCATGCTTGTCGCGATAGACGATGCCATCCGCGCCTTTACCGGACAGGACAGCCCGGGCAAGGATGTTGAGTCGATCTCGGGCAATGTCTCCGACCTTCTCGACGAGCTGCTTGATCACAGCGTCAGGCTCATCGGCAAGCCTACAGCCCTGATGAGCAAGGATGAGAAGATGCGTGCCATACGCTTTCTTGACGAAAGAGGAGCATTCCTCGTTACCAAGTCGGGCCCTAAGATCTGCCAGTTCTTCGGCATATCCACCTACACTCTTTACAGTTATCTGGATGAGATCCGCAAAACTGCCGATCAGGAGTGAGTTTGCCGCGCGCCTCAGAAGAGGCGCGCGTTTTTATTATGCGTGGATGCGTGTTCCGGTCTCTCCTCTTATGCCTTCTCTGGCTTTCTCAAGCAGAGTGATAAGAGCTACTCTTCCCGGCTTTGACTCTGCAAATTTTACAGCAGCCTCTACCTTCGGAAGCATCGATCCCGGAGCGAACTGACCTTCAGCGATATACTTCTTTGCCTCTTCAACGGTGATGTCACCGAGTTTCTTCTCGCCCGGCTTATTGTAGTTTATCATCGCGTTCTCAACAGCTGTGAGAATGATGAGGTAGTCGGCGTCTAGTTCTTCGGCAAGAAGTTCGGATGCGCGGTCCTTGTCGATTACTGCAGGCGAACCTTTAAGGTGATGGTTCTCTGCCTTTGTCACAGGGATACCGCCTCCGCCTGCGGCTATGACGATGTGCCCTGCGTCAGCAAGAGTCCTGATGGTGTCGATCTCAATGATCGCTTTTGGCTCAGGACTTGCAACGACTCTCCTGTAGCCCCTGCCTGCGTCTTCGATGAATACGTGATTTCTCAGCTTCTTCTTGGCTTCGGCTTCCTCTTTTGTGAGGAACGGGCCGATCGGCTTTGTTGGGTGCTGAAAAGCCGGATCATCAGGGTCTACCTCGACCTGTGTAAGTACACTTGTGACGTCCTTTTTGATGCCCCTGTCGAGAAGCTCTTCTCTGAGCTTGTTCTGGATATCATATCCGATGTATCCCTGGCTCATGGCTGTGCATACAGACAGCGGGAAGTGCGGATGCTTTTCAGGATACTCTCTTGAGAGAAGCGTCATGGCATCCTGGATGACTCCGACCTGCGGACCGTTTCCGTGAGATACCACTACTTCATAGCCCTCTTCGATAAGATCAGCGATAGGCTTTACAGCATCTGTGACCGATCTCATCTGCTCTATCAGATTACTTCCAAGGGCATTGCCGCCTAAAGCGACGACGATTTTCTTCTTTTCCATTTTAAACTGACCTTCTTTTTTTAGAATGCTTTTCTAGGATCTGCTTCCTCGTCGAGCTTCTTAAGAGCAGCGACAGGGTCTTTGACCTTTGCGAGGAAGATCATAGCTGCGATGATGTAAGGCTTGTTGGATGCCTCTTTGTACAGGGAGTCACGCGCGTGATCGAATACCTTTGCTGTAACTTCGCCGTGCTCGCAGGAAACGCCCTCGATATCTGCCGGCAGCGGATGCATGTACAGCGTGTCGAGACCGTTCTTTGTCAGCTTCATCATCTCGTCATCTACATGCCAGTCCTGATGTGTCGCATTCTGAGCAAGCAGTTCCTTTTCGAGCTTGTCAATGCCGTCGAAGTCGCCCTTTCCGTAAAGGTCTGTTCTGACTTCCATTGCAGCAAACGGAGCCCAGCTCTTAGGATATACAACGTCAGCGTCCTTGAACGCTTCCTTCATGTCATTTGTGATCGAGAACTTTCCGCCGGATTCAGCAGCGTTCTTCTTTGCTACCTCTACTACATCGCTCATGACTTCATATCCTTCCGGATGAGCAAGAACGACATCCATTCCGAATCTGGTGAGGAGTCCGATGATTCCCTGCGGAACAGAGAGAGGTTTGCCGTAAGATGGTGAATAAGCCCAGCTCATTGCGATCTTCTTGCCCTTGAGGTTCTCAACGCCGCCCATCTCGTGGATGATGTGAAGAGCGTCTGCCATTGCCTGTGTCGGGTGGTCGATATCGCACTGAAGGCTTACAAGAGTAGGTTTCTGCTCGAGCACGCCGTCCTTGTTCGCCTGTGTAACGGAGTCCATGAACTCATGCATGTAAGCATTGCCCTTGCCGATGTACATGTCGTCACGGATGCCGATGACGTCAGCCATGAACGAAACCATCGTAGCTGTCTCACGTACTGTCTCGCCGTGAGCGATCTGTGATTTCTTCTCATCGAGATCCTGAACCTCGAGTCCGAGCAGATTGCATGCGCTCGCGAATGAGAAACGTGTTCTTGTGGAATTGTCACGGAAGATCGAGATGCCGAGTCCGGAATCAAAGATCTTTGTGGATTTGTTGCGTTCTCTCAGATCTCTCAGCGCATCTGCAACAGCGAATACCGCCTCGATCTCATCGTCTGTCTTCTCCCATGTCAGGAAGAAATCGTTCTCATACATGTCCGCGATATTCAGTTTCGCGAGCTTTTCTGCCAGTTCTGTTGTTTTCGACATTTTTTCTCTCCTTGTCTGTTCCTGCAGCATTTCCTTAAAAATTTTTTGCTCTCATTAATTTATTTCATTATATACCTGTTGTAGGGTATTTCAAGTGATTTGAGCGAAAAACTAAAATAGTTTTAGCGTTTCGCCGCATTTATTTTGCCAGCACGCTGTTTTCTCGCCTGAGATACTTTCCGTCACCCCGTTTTCCGAGGAAATCTCCGTCTCTGACTATCTCTTCGCCTCTGAGGAAGACATTGTCTATACGCCCTTCGAGCTCCATTCCTTCGTAGCATGAATAGTCCGAAGCTCCGCGGATGTATTCCTTATTTATCAGGGTCTTCTTTTCAGGATCGATGATGACGATATCAGCGTCGGTGCCCGGCTCAAAGCTTCCCTTCTGAGGATAAAGTCCAAACATGCGGCACGGATTTGAAGAACTGTATTTCACCACCTGAGGCAGGCTTATGCGGCCCTTCATGAAGCCTTCAGAGAACAGCAGCATCAGCCTCTCCTGCACGCCCGGGGCTCCGTTAGGACACTTCGTGAAGTCGTCCTTTCCGTACTGTTTCTCGGCCTTGCCTTCCCTGAAATGGAACGGGCAGTGGTCTGTCGCAACGGTATCGATGGTGCCGTCAGCCAGAGCCTGCCATAGCTCCTCCCTGTCCTGATCCTTTCTCAGAGGCGGCGACATGATGGCCTTGAGGCCCTCAACAGGATCCTCATACTCTCTGTCCGTAAGGATCAGATACTGTGTGCAGGTCTCGACTCCAAGGTTAGGCCTGTGTTCAGCTCTTGCTCTCAGCACCTCATGGAGACCTTCGGCGCTCGAAAGATGCACTATGTACAGCGGCGCATCGCCGGCGACAGCGGCCAGATGGATCATCCTGTTGACCGCCTCTGCCTCGCATCTAGGAGGCCTGCTGAGCGGATGGTATTTCGCCTCGCCATGGCCCTCCTCGATGAACTCCTTTCTGAGCTGAGTCAGTATCCCGTGATTCTCGCAGTGCACCGTGATCACGATGCCGGCGTCCTTTGCGGCTCTCAGCACGTTGAACAGCTCATCATCCGTGAGCCCGAAGTCATATGTCATATAGACCTTGAAGCTGCTGATGCCCTCTTTTTCTTTTATCTCAGCAAGCTCTCCGAGCCTGTCGGCAGTCACCGGATGCTGTATGACACCGTGGAATCCGTAGTCGACAACAGCGTTTCCATCAGCCAGGCGGTGGTATTCGTTCACCTGATGCCACAGGCTGCAGTCCTTAGGTCCGAAAGCCATATGGTCTACTATAGTTGTGGTGCCTCCGCAGGCAGCAGCCACAGTGCCGTCGTAAAAATCGTCTATGGCCCTTGCCATGCCTACGTCGAGATCCATGTGCGTATGCACGTCCACAGCTCCTGGAAGCACGTATTTGTCCGAAGCATCGATGATCTCGGCACCGGAAGCGTCGATGTCGCTTCCGATTCCGATAATCTTTTCTCCGTCAATCAGTATGTCACCTCTGAAGATCTCGTTCTCAGTGGCGATCATTCCGTTCTTGATCAGCTTTTTCATAGCAGCTAAACCTTTCAGTCTTTCTTTTTGCTGTAATATGTATTCTCCAGAGGGAGTTTTGTCCTCAGCACTCCGTCCCTGGCGTAATATGCTCCCGCTATAGCCGGCGCTGCAGGTATGGTGGTTATCTCACCTATGCCCTTTGCTCCGAAGGCTACATCGAGCTGACGCTCCTTCTCGACATGGATAGTGTGTATCCTCGGTATGTCTGTAGCCCTGAGGAGTCCGAGTGTGCCGTATTTCGCCTTAGGCACGCAGTCCTCAAGAGGCCAGTCCTCAGTAAGAGCGTAGCCCATGCCCATCAGCACTCCGCCCTCTATCTGACCAGACATCGAAAGCGGATTGACTACCCTGCCGGCATCGAATGCTGCGTATATATCCGTTACACGGCCCTCTTCATTGATGACAGCTACATTCGTAGCGTATCCGTAGGCCAGGTGGCTCTTAGGATTTGGCTTGTCCGAACCGAGCGGATCCGTAGGGTCAAAGTACTCATATGAGAACTCCCTGCCGTTCAGCCTGTCGAGGTTGTCTTCTACGATGCCTTCCTCATTCATGGCCTTCTTGAGCAGCATGGCCGCTCCCCTTACCGCCTCGCCGGTGATGAGAGTCTGCCTCGAGCCCGATGTGGTGCCCGAGTCAGGAGCGTTGCCTGTGTTGCAGAATCCGAACCATATCCTGGAGATCGGAAGGTCTGTGACCTCTGCCACATCCTGGCAGAATACCGTCTGGCATCCCTGTCCTATATCCGAAGCCGCGGTGTAGATGACCACCAGGCCGTTCTCTACGGCAAGTCTTGCCCTTCCCTTGTCAGGGAGGCCTACTCCCACGCCGGCGTTCTTCATGGCGCAGGCCAGGCCGACGCTGTCTTTCGGAGCAGCATCGTAGAACGGCTTCACCGCCTCGAGAGTCTCCCTGAGAGCAGTTGATACATCAGCGATCTGTCCGTTAGGCAGCACCTCGCCAGGCACTATCGCGTTGCGGTATCTTATCTCCCAAGGGCTGATGCCCACCTTCTCAGCCAGCACGTTCAGAAGTGACTCAAGCGCGAACTGGCTCTGGCATACTCCGAATCCCCTGAACGCTCCCGCAGGAGGGTTGTTGGTGTAGTATCCGAAGCCTCTTATGTCCGTATTGTGGTAATTGTACGGGCCGACGCTGTGAGTGCAGGCTCTTTCAAGAACTGGCCCGCAGAGACTTGCGTATGCTCCCGTATCGAAGTTGATCTCGCAGTCGAGACCTGTCAGTATGCCGTTTTCGTCGCAGCCTATGGTGAATCTGCCTTCCATGGCATGCCTCTTAGGATGCACTCTGAAGGACTCCTCACGGCTGAACTTCATCTTCACAGGCCTGCCGAACTTCATTGCCGCAAGGGCCGTGAGATGCTGCGTGGTTACGTCTTCCTTGCCTCCGAAGCCTCCGCCTATCAGCTGGTTCTCAACGACCACACGCTCAGGGGTGTCCTGCCATCCGAACATGATGCATACCTCTTTGCGCGTGTCAAAGGCGCCCTGGTCTGTCGAGAGTATCTTTACTCCGTCTTTGTACGGGAACGATACCGCGCATTCAGGCTCAAGGAAGGCGTGCTCTGTGAACGGTGTACTGAATTCGGAGCTCACGGTGTAGGCTGCTTCCTTGAGAGCCTTAGCCGCATCGCCGCGCACCACGTGCCTCTGCTGGCAGAGATTGCCTGCAGAGTGCACCTTTGCAGCCCCCTCCGCTCTGGCCTCAGTGATGTTCCTTATCGGCTCAAGAGGCTCGTATTCGATCTTCACAGCCTTCTTCGCCTGCTCGAGTATGTACGGAGTCTCGGCTACAACAACGCAGATGGCATCACCTGTCATTCTTGTGATGTCGCCCTCCGCTATCATTACATCCCAGTCCTGCTGTATATGCCCTACTTTGTTGTTAGGCACGTCCGCAGCGGTCAGCACTCCGAGCACTCCCGGAAGAGACTCGGCTTTCTCCTTATAGATCTTCTTGACTACCGCCCTTGGATAGTCAGACCTTACGGCTGACGCGTACGCCATCCGCGGCATCTCAGGGTCGACTATGACAGCGACATTGCAGTTAGGCTCACCCTTTTTGAATATGGTGCTGCCAGGCGCTGTCCTGCCGGCTGCCTCTGCCTCCGCGAACTCTTCTTCAGTCCACTCGGCCTTTTCCATAATGAGATCGGGCCGGTCAGCCGGGATGAAGTACTCAGGTCCTATGTCATCAGGATACTTTCCGTATCCCAGTACTTTCTTTCTTACATCGATGCGGAACACGTCCTGTCCCACGCCGAATCTCGAGGCGTTCTCCCTGTTATGGTAGAACGCTATGCCCGACGCTTCCGCCGGGTCATATAAAGAGCCCTTCACGGAGATGAAGTCGAACTGCTCGTACATCTCTCCTACATTGAACTGCGTTATATTGCGAAGCTCTTCATCTCCGCGCAGAACGGCAGCCGCTCTCTTGATGCCTGTGATGATCTTCTTGTACCCGGTGCAGCGGCACACATTGCCCCTGATCGCTTCCTCTATCTCGTTGGTAGTCGGGTCAGGGTTGCGGTCTATAAGCGCCTTTGCGCACATCACCATTCCCGGGATGCAGAAACCGCACTGTACCGATCCGGCGGTTCCGAACGCGTATACGAAGGCCTCCTTCTCAAATGTGCTGAGTCCTTCGACTGTGATGATGCTCTTTCCCTGAGCCTTCTTTGTCGTAAGTACGCAAGCCTTTACCGCCCAGCCGTCCACAACTATTGTGCAGGTGCCGCAGGCGCCTTCAGAACAGCCGTCCTTGACCGAATACAGCTTCAGATCGTCTCTGAGATATCTGAGCAGGGGCTTGTCTTCTTCTGTTGATCTTTCGATCCCGTTTACTGTAAATGTATACGGCATTTGAGTACCTCCCTTCTGCTCAGTCTGTCATAACGCCGTGCATATCCCGTATAACGCCGCGAGGGCACTTTATTGCGCACATGCCGCAGCATATGCATTTCTGCGGGTCTATCACAGCTATGTTGTTTGTTACATGGACAGCATCTGCCGGGCAGTTTCTTTCACAGATCCTGCAGGCGATGCATGAATTCACGCAGGCATCCCTGGCGGCCTTGCCCGCGTCCTTATTGCTGCACGCTGGCTGTATGTTGAAACCTTTGTTGATGATCTCAATTATGTTCTGCGGGCAGGCTTTCGCGCAGAGTCCGCAGCCGACGCACTTATCCGCATCGACCTTCGCAGCTCCGCTTTCACCTATGCTTATGGCGCCAAGGCGGCACGCATCAACACACATGCCGCATCCGATGCAGCCGTATGTGCAGCTCACGCTTCCTCCGCGGCAGCGTACATATGCAGTTTTTACGATTTTTTTAGCCATTTCTTATCTCCGATCCTTTACAGTCTGTCTCCGAAACATGACAGTATCGCTTCGAGCACTCCCCCGCCTATGGAGAGAGCCTTATCCGAAACAGTCATATGATCTACGGAGATGCCTCTAGGATCCACGTCTCCTGATTTAAGTCCTTTTGTAACGGCGACTCCGTCCTGCAGCATGCCTCTGATCTTTCCGTCAGTCAGCGCATACACAGCGACTCCGTCTACATTTGCCACGCGGTCGCCTTCCTTTACAAGATTGCCTATGTTTTTCTCAGGATGGAATATCCCGTCAGCAGGCGCCTTCAGGAGCCTCTTTATAGTCTGGCCTCCTACGTTGCCCGGCACACCTGTATTAGGGATGGCAGAGCCCTTTGTGATGACTCTGCCCAGAGAATGACCACGTTTTGTTTCTATCACTGCGTGACAGTCTTTGCCCGCAGTAAAACCAGGGCCGACACCGATGACCATTTTCGCGTCGTCCATCGTCGTTCCCGTATTCCTTTTGGCGAGAATGGCGTCAACAACGACTTCCGGTTTAAGGAGCTTTATTATCTCCGCCTCCGGATCAGCCAGCACCGGGATCACTCCCTTTGCCAGGCATTTCTTCACTTCATCTATGCCATCGGCCCTTTCGGCCTTTACATCTTCTACTTCAGTACTGCCAAGACGGATGGCTTCCGAAAAAGCCACCGTCCTGCGCACCGCCAGAGGCACCGGCAGCTCCGTCATCACCACATCTATCTTCGAATGATGCAGCCTCAGCGCTATTCCGCTGGCGAGGTCGCCGGCGCCCTTGATAACTACTAACATTTCATTTAAACCTTTGAACTATTTGATCAGATAACTGTAATTTTCCATAACTGCTGCAATGAATGCCGCTATGCCCTCAGGCAGACCGCACTTCGGATCCGCCATGTCGTAGTCCGCAGCATTGCCGAACAGCCTTACGCGCACCTTCTTGTCTCCGAGAGGCAGGAAGCCGTTGTTTTCGCTGTCCGCGAAGTCTTCCTCGCTCCAGAACAGAGTGAACTTATCCTTGTAAGGACGTCCGCTGTACGGGCAGAAGACGGCGCAGTTGCCGCACTCGTTGCACATTCCGTCGACGTGCAGTATCTGAGGCATCGAGAAGTATGGCACATCAATCGCAACGTTTGCTCTGTTAGGACATACGTCTGTGCAGACTTCGCATAGTGTAGCGCATCCGAGGCATCTGTCATCAGCCTTGCCTTCAGGAGCATCCTTGAGGTCGCCCTTTCTGCCGAGCAGCTTCTCCATGTCGCCTGCAGCGTTTGCAGCTTCGCATGCGTCGAATTTAGCTCCGGTGATGGCTGCAGCTACTGTCTGAGCGTCAGCGATAGCCTTTACGACTGTAGCAGGTCCTCTTCTGCAGTCTCCGGCTGCGTAGAGACCAGGCACTGTTGTCATGAGGTTCTCATCGACTACAGGTGCGCCCTTCTCTGTCAGCTCTGCTCCGGCTGCCTCGTAAAGTCCTGTCATGATCCTCTCGCCTACAGCGCAGATAACTGCTGTCGCAGGCACCTCGCAGAACTCGCCTGTTCCGACAGGTGATCTTCTGCCGCTCGCATCAGGCTCTCCGAGAACGTTGATCTCGCACTTGAGCATGCCGTTCTCTGTACCGACAGGTGCGAGGAGCTCCATGAACTCAACGCCGTCCTCAATTGCCATTACCAGCTCTTCTTCGTCAGCAGGCATGTTGCGTCTGTCTCTTCTGTAGACCAGACGTACGTGCTCTACTCCAGGCTGTCTCTTTGCTGCTCTTGCAACGTCCATTGCAGTATTTCCGCCGCCGACTACGACTACGTCTGTTCCCAGATCGCAGCTTCCCGGTGCAGCCTTTACTGCCTGCAGGAACTCAAGAGCGTCGATCTCATCGCCGTACTTAAGAGCCTTGCGTCCGTGAGCCCATGCTCCGATGCAGACTACGATGTTCTCGAAGCCTTCATCCTTGAGCTCCTGTACGGATGCGATCTCGCGGCCTGTGACCATCTTTGCTCCGTATGCCGAGCAGAGTGCCACATCGCTGTCGAGGGCCTCATCGCCGATCCTGAATCCAGGGATGACGTATCTTGGAACGCCGCCCATCTTATCCTGTTTTTCGAATACTGTTACATCAGCACCTGCTCTTGACAGGAACGAAGCTGTCGCGAGTCCCGCAGGGCCTCCGCCGATCACAGCTACCTTCTTGCCGCTTGGTGCAGCAGCCCTGAGACCCGGCAGCACCTTTGCGCATGCCGCCTCTGCAGCCATCAGCTTCACCTCGCGGATGCGGAGGGCTGATTCATAGTGGTTTCTCATGCATCTGTCTGCGCATGTATGCGGGCAGATGGTTCCTGTCGTGAACGGCAGAGCGTTCTTCTCTAGGATGATCCTGAGAGCTGTCTCGCTGTCGCCCTTCTCCATCGCCTCAAGGTATGCAGGGATATCCTGGTTGATAGGGCATCCGCCGCTGCAAGGAGCGTGGAAGCAGTCAAGCATAGGGAGATCTTCTCCGTTCTTGCGGTCAGGAAGCGGCTTGATAGGCTTGCGGTTTCTCGGTCCCTGAGACATCTCAACAAGAGCGCCTACCTTTTCGATATCCACTCCGTGGAATCTCTCACATCCGCAGTCCATCAGCTTCTCGCCTATCTGCGACATTCTCTGATACCCGCCCGGTTTCAGAATAGTTGTAGCCATTGTGATAGGCCAGATACCGGCTTCGAATATCTCCTTGATATTGAAGTAGTCAGCTCCGCCGGAGTAGCTGATCCTGAGCTTTCCGTCAAACTGCTTTGAGATCTTCTCAGCAAGGTAGATGCTCAGCGGGAACAGGCTGCGTCCGGCCATGTACATCTCTTCCGAAGGAAGCTCGCCGGCCTTTACATCCACAGGGAATGTGTTTGTCAGCTTCACGCCGAATTCGAGGCCCTTCTCATCGCAGAGCTTCTGCAGTCTCTCGAACATCGGGACTGCATCCTTCCACTGGAGGTCTTCGAGGAAGTGATGATCGTCGAATGCGATGTAGTCGAATCCGAGCGAATCGAGTCTCTCTCTTGCGAACTCGTATCCGAGCAGAGTCGGGTTGCACTTGATGAATGTGTTGAGGTTCTTCTCTGTGATGAGGTACGATGCGATACGCTCGATCTCATCAGGCGGGCATCCGTGCAGTGTCGACTCAGTGATGGAGTTCGAGATCCTTGCAGGGATCGCTTTCACGAAGTCCTCATCGACGTTTTTGAGTCTGCCGTCTCTTACAGCTTTGAGAGAAACCTCCATGGCGTTCTTGAACACCTCTGTTTCAGAAGCGTCCTTCATCTCCTCGATGTATTTGTTTACCTTTGGAGTCTTGATGCCCTCAAGGTCATATCCTACGGACATATTGAACACGAATCCGTCAGGATCGCCGAGGCCAAGCTCCTTTGCAAGGATCTTGCAGATGAACCAGGCCTTTACGTATTCCTCATAAGCCTGAGGTACATACAGCTCTGTCGACCACTCGCAGTTGTAGCACTCATCGTGAGCCGTGATGCAAGGCTTTGCAACGCACGCAGCGAGCTCAGCACCGTCCATCACCTGTACTGTCTTGAGCTCGAAGAATCTTGAGCCAGCGACGTACGATGCGATTATGTTCTGCGCCAGCTGAGTGTTAGGGCCGGCAGCAGGTCCGAACGGCGACTCGATCTTCTCATCGAAGATCGGAAGAGCCTGACCGTTTGTATGCTTTACAAGCTTGGAAATGCCAAAAATGCTTCCGCTCTTTTCATACTCATCGATCACCCAGTTAAGCAGTTGATCATAGGGCATCGGTCTCATAATATCACTCATAAATATCCCTCCTGTCAGTATATCTGTCCTGTATTGCAGCTGTCTGATTCAGTATCCTGAGAAGACTCAAAAGTGTCCGAACGAGGGGCCAATTTGCAGCCTGTTTCGAGGGGAGAGCGAGCGGTTTTGCCGCGAAGCTCGAGCCCGAAACAGATGCGTCGCAAATTTTGAGCCGCGAGGCGTACCCGAGAGAGGAACTTTTGAGGCTTCTGCCAGCAATCCTGATCAGTATTCTCTGTGGTTGAGCTCGCCCCAGAGCTTCTTGCTCTGCTCGAGCGTCCAGGCGTTGATAGCCTCTTCATCTATGTCTACAAATTCTCTGTCTTTGTACAGGACTCTTCCGTTGATGATGGTTGTTCTGCAGTTTTTGCCCATCATTCCGAAGATCATGTGGCCGTCGATGTTCTCATCCGAGAACGGTGTGAACGGCTTGTAATCCATTACGATGACGTCAGCCGCAGCGCCTTCCTTCAGTATGCCCAGAGGCTTCTTGAAGTATTTGGCGGCGATCTTTCTGTTGTTCTCGAAGAGCATCGTAACGTCTTCGCCCCATGCCACGTTCGGCATAGCCGCGTTGTGTCTCTGGATTATCAGGAATACCTTAAGGCTCTCGAGCATGTCGTGTGTGTAAGCGTCTGTACCCATGCCGACTGTGATGCCCTTTGCCATCATCTGCAGCACCGGCGCGCAGCCTACGGCATTGCCCATGTTCGACTCAGGGTTGTTGACTACCATGGTGCCTGTCTCCTTGATGATATCCATCTCGGCAGGACTTACATGTATGCAGTGTCCGAGCATGGTCTTCTCGCCGAGTATCCCGTTGTACAGGAGCCTGTTGACAGGTCTGCATCCATAATTTCTGAGGCTGTCATAGACATCGTTCATGCCCTCTGCCACATGGATGTGGAATCCGGTCATGCCGTCGTTAGCTTCGACCATCTTCTCGAATGTCTTGTCTGAGATCGTGAAGAGAGCGTGGCCTCCGAACATGGCCTTGATCATGTCGTCATCCTCTTTGATCGCCCACTTCGCGAAATCGGCGTTCTCCTGGATGCTCTGCAGGGTCTTCTCCTCGCCGTCTCTCTCTGAGACTTCATAGCAGAGGCATGATCTCATTCCGAGCTCCTTCGCTACGTCCTTGATCGCGAAGAGCGATCCAGGTATCTCGCAGAAGCTTGCGTGATGGTCAAATATCGTTGTAACACCGTCCCTGATGCAGTCCAGTATGGTCGCATATGCGCAGGCCTTTGTTCCGTCAATGGTCAGATGGCGGTCGATAGCCCACCATGTGCCGTCGAGGACCTCAAAGAAGTTTGTAGGGTTGTTTCCGACGATCGAAAGTCCTCTTGCAAGTCCGGAGTAAATATGTGTATGCGCGTTGATCAGACCCGGCATGATTATGCCGCCCTTTGCGTCGATGAATTCGGCATCAGGATATGCTGCTTTCATATCGGCGAGTGTTCCGACCGCCTTTATCACCTCTCCGTCGATAACTACGGCTCCGTCTTTCAGGTAAGGAAATTCAGGATCTCTCGTAATAAGCTGTCCGTTTCCTATTAAAAGCATGTTTCATCCTCCCTTCTGAATCCTTCGGGTGTATCTGCCCGGATCTTTCCGGGCAAAATACACCTTATTTCTGTAACCATCTCATATTAGTTGTCTGTTTTTGATTATTTGATCTTTCCAAGCTCTCTCAGTATCTTCTCCGGCGTCATAGGCCAGCTCCTCATCCAGACGCCGCAGGCATCGTGGATGGCGTTTCCGATCGCCGGAGCTGCGCCGTTGCACGCGATCTCAGATATGGACTTGGCTCCGAACGGTCCGTCAGGATCGTCCACATCGATCAGCACAGCCTTGAAGTCATCAGGCTGCTCCGAGATCATCGGAACGCCGTAGTCTGTCATTGTAGCGTTCACGCAGCGTCCGTCCTTGTCGAGTATCATGTCCTCATACAGGGTGTGGCCGATGGACTTGAGCGACGCTCCGTACATCTGGCAGAGAGCCGCCTCAGGATTGATCGGTGTGCCCGCATCCTGCACCGCGTAGAACTTCTGCACTTTGACTTCTCCGGTCTTTACGTTCACTGCCACCTGAGCGAAGTGAGCTCCGTAAGGTACTGAAGATGCCGCTGTTGTGAAGCTTCCCGGCGCTATCAGATGTCCGCGTCCCGTGCCGGATGTAGCCGTGTGTATGATCTCATAGTACGATAATTTTTTACCCGTCTTCTTTGATACTGCTTCGCCCGGCCATGCGAGTTCGATGTCTTCTTTGTCTTCTCCAAGCTGGTATGCCGCCTCATCGAGTATCTTTTCCTTCAGATTCGTGGATGCCACGACCGCAGCGTTGCCGCTGAAGAAGGTACCGGACGATGCGTACGAGCCTGTATCGAAGGCGCCTGAGTCAGTATCGCCCGTAATTACGGTGATCCTCTCTACTGGCACGCAGAGTATGTCGCTTGCCACCTTCGCGATGATGGTATCGAGGCCAGTACCGATGTCAGCCGCTCCGGACAGCACTATGATGGAGCCGTCCATCTCGAGCTTGGCTATCGCGTTGGCGTGATCGAGTCCCGGAAGTCCAGAGCCCTGCATGATCATCGCGAAGCCCTTGCCTATCTTCCAGTCAGGGTCGCCGCTTTCTTCGTGCTTGCCCCACTCTATCATCTCGCAGCCCTTTTCGACCGCTTCTCTGAGTCCGCAGGAGCCTACCGGAACAACGTTTCCTTCACGTCCTTCGCCCAGGCCCTTGAGGATCTCGAGCATGTAGCCTTCCTCGACATGGTTCTTGAGGACCATATCCTTGTAGTCAACTCCCAGCTTGTCGGCGAGCTCGCACATGGCCATCATGAGGCCGTATGTGCCCTTAGGCGTTCCGTAGCCCTGATACGCTCCCGCAGGCGGGATGTTTGTATAGTAGATCGTAAGATCGTATTTCATGTTGTCGCACTTGAACAGCGGCAGAGTCTTTGAGCAGCTGTTCATAGGCACCGTGAGTGCGTGGTTTCCGTAAGGACCGGTGTTGGCGTCGACCTTCATGTAGATGCCTGTTATGGATCCGTCCTTCTTGCCGCCCATCTTCACGTGGACGCGCATCGGGTGCCTCGTGGAGTTCGCGATGAACTCCTCCTCACGGGTATTGTGATAAAGCACAGGTCTGCCTGTAGCGAACGTAGCGTACGCAGTCAGATCCTCGACGAGGATGTCCTGCTTTGAGCCGTATCCGCCGCCTACCCTGGTCTTTATTACATGTATCTTGTTCTGAGGAAGACCTGTGACCCAGCTTATGATGCGGCGCACATGGTAAGGAACCTGTGTGCTCGCGTATACGATGAGTCTTCCGTTCTCGAGCTTCGAGAAACAGATGTGGGTCTCGAGCGGAGTATGCTGTATCTGGCTGGTCTGATATGTCGCCTCAACTACTGCGTCAGCTTCCGCAAACGCTTTGTCCACATCGCCGATGCCGCCGTGGTTGGCAGCAGCTACGTTGTGAAGCACATCGCCGTGCAGAGGGAACTGGTAGACCACCTTGCCCTCTCTCTCGTCTCCCGAAAGCTTAGCGTTGTACTCGTCGAGGTCATCAGGAGCGCCGGCGTTGTACTGTACTCTTCCGTTGTGCACCAGAGGAGCTCCCTCCGCCATTGCCTCTTCGACCGTAAATACAGCCTCCAGAGGCTCGTATTCCACTTCGATGAGGTCACGTGCCTTTATCGCTTCTTCGAGCGTCTCAGCCACTACAGCGGCCACACGGTCGCCTACGTGTCTTACCTTCTTGTTCAGCAGTCTTCTGTCGTGCGGCGACGGCTCAGGTTCGCCCTGTCCGGCTGACATGTAAGTGACATCCGGGCAGTTATACGCGGTGATCACCTTTAAGACTCCCGGCAGAGCCTCAGCCTTTGACGTGTCGACCTTATTTACATAGGCATGCGCGTAAGGCGAACGGAGAACGACCATATAGCAGGTATCGTCATCCACGTAGTCCTCTACGAACGCCCTCTCGCCGGATACCAGCTGAGGAGCATCCACCTTAGGCATCACCTTTCCGACAGCCTTGAGATGCGGTCTGAATTCAGGCGCGATTTCTGTCTTGTATTCACCTGTCGCGAGTTTCTCCTTTATTAGCTCCGCGGCCAGGTAGTAGTGCTCATATCCGGCGTCACGGATGAATATGCCGGAAAGAACATCCTTTACGTCTTCTCTCGACGGGGACGGATTGTTATCGAACAGCCACGTCATCAGCAGCGCTGCCGCAGGGGCGTTGTAGGCGCTCTGCACGACACCTGCGTCGATGAGAGCCTTCTGCACCACCGAAAGGTGCATCGAATCTCCGAGACTGTCAGGAGTGACGATCTCGCAGCCTTCAGCCTCTCCGGCGAGCACGAGATTTGAGAATACAGGGATCCCGTTAAGAAGCACCGTATCGCTTCCGCAGAAGCCTTCAGCGTCGTCGCTGTCGCGTACGGCAAAATTGCCGTTCATCAGAAGCATCTCGCGGAGTCTCTTTACAGGGTCGATATCGAATGACCGTTTTTTGCCGTTTATGGTACAAGTGATCATGTCTATACCTCCTTCCCCATAAGCTTTCTGTGAAGGTCAAAAGCCGTTACTCCTATAAGGTAGCGCTTGTACGCGTCGCTTCCGAACATGTCATCCGCTGTATGGAGCCCGGTGCAGACTCTGACCATTTCGATGATCTCATCCTCACCTGTTTCCGGATCATTTCTGAATTTGTCTTCTATGTCGCAGAAATGCAGCAGTCCGACATTCTTCACAGCGCCTTTAAGGCTCATTCCGTCTTCGGTGAGAGCGGCGCTCATGGTAAGCACTGCATGGCTCTGAGCCGTGTTCGCGTAACGCTTTGAGACGACCTTGATGTCCTTTGGAACGCATACCGCGGTTATGAGCATATCCTTTTCCGCTTCCTCTGCCTCAATATATGAATCGATCGGCATGCTGTCCGCTCCGCTGCTTCTGAGCACTTCCAGTCCGGCGTGGACCGCGTAGAGCACAGGCAGCAGATAGGAGTCATCCCTCATCGCGGCAATATTGCCGCCGATCGTTGCCATATTGCGTTTTGTGCGCGAAGCCATGAAGAGGGCCGCTTCACGGAGATAAGCCGGAACCATTTCAGATTCCACTATCTGCTGGAAGGTGCACATGGCGCCTATGCGCACCATGCTGCCGACATCTTCGATCTTATTAAGGCCTGCGCATTGCTTGAGCGAGATAAGCGTATCAGCAGCTGCCGCGGCATCTGAACCGAGCCTGTTGACCTCGGTACCGCCTGCCAGAAAGACTGAAGACGCGTTTTTTGCGCCGACAGCTTCTTCAGGGCTTTTTGCCATTAACAGTTGTGTAGCCATATTGATCTCCTTTGTTCCTCTTTTTCACCCCTTTATTTGAAAGGCATCGGTTCCGGATATTCGGTGATGCCCTGTGAATTGACCAGTTCAGCCTCTTCATACTTTCCGAGATGTCTGAGCATGGTCTTTTTGACAGCACGGAAGATGTTCTCGTATCCGGTGCATCTGCAGAGATGACCCGACAGAGCCTTTCTGAGCTCGTCATCGGTGTATTCCCTGCCCGAATTGACTATCTCCCAGCTTGTCATGATGAAGCCCGGAGTGCAGAAGCCGCACTGTATGGCTCCCTCGTCCACGAAAGCCTGCTGTATGTCCGAAAGCTCTCCGCCCGGGCCAGTGAGTCCCTCGAGAGTCCATATGTCCTTTCCTTCGGCCCATACCGCGAGATAAATGCAGGAGTTGAACCCTTCCCCGTTGATGATAACGGTGCACGCTCCGCACTCTCCCACTTCGCAGCCCTTCTTCACGGATGTAAGGTGAAGATCGTTGCGCAGCATGTCCGTGAGCGACGAGCGCACATCAACGACCTGTTCTATCTCCTTGCCGTTGACCTTGCAGTGGACCACTTTATACTGTTTAGCCATTGACCTCACCTCCTGCCAGTGTTATGCACTCACGGAGCGCTCTTTCAGCCATAACGACTGATATGTGGCGGCGGAGAGCTCTGCTCGCACGCCAGCTGTCTCTCGGATTGATATCCTGAAGCACTGTCTCCGCGAATGTCTTTATATTCTCATCAGTTATTTCTTTGCCGTTTATGAATTCCTCCGCGCTCGTAGCACGTACCGGTATAGGTGATGCTACTCCGTATCCGACGCGGACTCTTTCAAATGTCTTTTTGTCTTCACTCAGCCTTACGTTGACCGAGCAGCCAGTAGTCGCGATATCGAGGGCATTTCTCATCGAGTATTTGATGTAATGTCCGACGCATCTGTCGTACGATTCCTTAGGGATGAGTATCGCCGTCTGTATCTCGGCCGGCCTGATATCCACCACCTTGGCCTTGATGTAGAAGTCCCTGATAGGAACGCGTCTTACGCCTTCAGGGCCTGTCAGCTCGATTATGGCATCCCATGCCATCAGAGTCGATGCGGAATCGGCCGAGGTGACTCCGTTGCAGGTGTTGCCTCCGATTGTTCCTATCGCCCTTATCTGCGGGCCTCCTACCATGTCTACCGCCTCGCCCAGAACGTTTATGTATTTCTGGATGATCGGATCCTTTGTGATATGCGAGAAGCTGGTGAGCGAACCGATGCGGATGTTCTCATCCTCGTCGATCGATACTCCGCGCAGCTCATCGAGCATGTAGATGCTCACGAATTCACAGCCGGCACGGCGGCCCTCACGTATCTGAACGAGTACGTCCGAGCCTCCCGCAAGTATCTGCGCTTCCGGATGCTCCTGAAGCAGTCTTATGGCATCCTGCACGCTTTCAGCTTCATAGAGCGCTTTTATGTCGTACATTGTAATCTCCTTTCACTGCTTCTATTCCGCAAACGAATCGTTTATAAGGCCTGCCTCCGTGAATTCACGGAAGAGCGTATGCGGCGACAGAGGCAGCTCGTTGATGTAGACGCCTGTCGCCTGGCCGATGGCGTTTCTGATGGCCGGCGCTACAGGGCATGCCGGCGGCTCGCCGAGGCCCTTTGTGCCGTACGCGCTTGTCGGCTCGTAGTTCTCTACAAAGTCCGCTACGAGTCTCGGGTGATCCATGAAGGATGACATCTTGTAGTCGAGCAGGTTGTTGTTGAGAGGTCTGCCCGTCTTTGCGTCCCACATGAGTTTCTCAGAGAGAGCATAGCCTATGCCCATGCTCTGACCGCCGTGTACCTGACCGGCTGCCAGCAGCGGATTGATCACCTGTCCGCAGTCGTGCACGTTTACTATGTTGAGCAGTCTTACGCGGCACATAGGGATGTCTACCTCCACTTCAGCGAAGCAGACTCCGAACGAGTACGCGTTTGATTTGATCTGGTATGTTGACTCAGCTGTCAGATGCTGCGAGCCGTCAGTCGTATACAGCTTCGAAAGAGCAAGCTCGCCTATTGTCATAAGTTCGCGGCCATCTGTAGTCCTTATTATCTTTCCGTCAACAAGATCGAGATTGTAGACAGGCATGCGGGTGAACTGATGCGCCGCCTCGAGTATCTTCTCCTTGAGCAGAAGAGCAGTCTGCCTTACCGAGAAGCCCAGTGTGTACGTTCCTCTCGACGCGTACACGCCCGTGCCGAACGGAGTGATATCGGTATCCTGACACGAGACCGGGTGCACCATGCTGAAAGGTATGCCGACGGTATCGGCTATCATCTGTGCGGCTACCGTATCAGCGCCCTGCCCGATCTCTGTCTCGCCCAGCTGGAACTGCACCGAGCCGTCCTGGTTCATGACTATACGGCATGATGAAGTCTCAAGAGCGATAGGATATACAGCCGTGTTGTACCAGAACGTTGAAGCAGCTATGCCGCGTCTTATGTCTCCTGTCTGGTTGGCATACTTCTTTGCCTTTTCGTAGTAGCCGATTATCTCAGCACCCTTGTCGAAGCACTGATTGAATGTATCCGAGTACAGCTCATTCTTCGAGAAAGCGTGATAGTATCCGACCGGCATGAGGTTTTTGCGTCTGAATTCCAGCGGATCCATTCCGATAGCTCTCGCGCAGTCCTCAGCGTGTACCTCGAACGCGTAGCTTGCCTGAGGCATGCCGTATCCTCTCATCGCGCCGGCTACCGAACGGTTCGTATAAACTGTCCATGTCTCACCGTCGATGTTGTCGCAAGGATAGAGCTGCGGGAATGCGTTGAGTCCCTTGGCTGCTATGGCGTGGCCGTGAGAGCTGTAAGCACCGTTGTTGCACCATGCCTTTATTGTACGGGCCGCAAAGCTGCCGTCAGGCCTCATCCAGGATGTGATGTGGTACTTGATGGCATGTCTTATGCGGTTGCAGACGAAAGTCTCCTCGCGCGGCACATCTATCTTTACAAGACGGCCGCCCAGCTGGATGCTTAACCATGCGCACAGCGGCTCATAAAGAACGTCCTGCTTGTTTCCGAATCCGCCTCCGACATAAGGCTTTATGACTCTGAACTTTCCCCAGTCCATGCCCAGAGCCTGTCCGATGACACGGCGTACGATATGCGGGATCTGCGTAGACGACACTACCACAGTCCTGTCGCCCTCACCGTACGCATAGCAGATGAAGTTCTCTATGTGGCAGTGCTGCACAGGCTGAGTCTCGTACCAGCCTTCGCATTTGATGAGTCCCGGCTCCTTTATCGCCTCCTCTACACTTCCCATGTGGATCTCGGTATGAGCGAGAACGTTGTTAGGGAATTTCTCGTGAAGCTGCGGCGCGCCTTCCTCCATCGCCTCCTGGGCGTCAAGAACGAACGGCAGCTCCTCGTATACGACGCTCTTTTCGAGTATGCGGAGCGCCTGCGAGGCAGCGACTTCGTCTTCGGCCACAACGGCTCCGATATCGTCGCCGTAGAAGAGCGGATGATCGGTCATTATGAGTCTGTCGGCTATATCCTGATGGCTCGGATCAGTTGACCACGGGTGTCCCGCAGTCGGAAAATAGTGTTTCTCCTCAAGGTCGAAGCAGGTGAAGATGCGCACCACGCCCGGCACCTTCGCGGCCTCACTGGTATCAATGGACTTGACGATACCATTTGCCACTGTGGAATGGAGCACTCTGACTACAAGCGCGCTTTTGTCGCACAGGTCATCTGTGTATTTTATGCGCCCCATCGCTTTGTCGTG